>Ga0222423_1000958_pt1 | contig 14934 bp, 15 predicted proteins | sample 3A0metagenome_FD_182472 | JGI IMG/M metagenome (GOLD analysis project Ga0222423, IMG submission 182472) | Enriched microbial communities from leaf-cutter ant dump, University of Wisconsin, Madison, United States - 3A0 (version 2) | ecosystem: Environmental > Terrestrial > Nest > Insects nest >...
GCCGGCGTGCAGGACAGGCTCGACCTCGCACTCGCCCGCGGCGGCACGTTCGCCGTGGCCGGCATGACGCGTCATTGAGCCGCCACACGGCCGCGGCGCGCCCACGCCGCGGCCCTTGGCCGGGACGTCCGCCACGAAGGCGCGGCATCGCGCGATTTACGTGTGCGATCGAGTCGTGCGGCCGGATGCGGGCAAGCGCACGCGCGCGGCGATGGGCAGGTGGTCGGACACGGGGTGCGGCAGTGCCCAGCGCTGTTCGACCTCGATGCCGGAGGAAACGAGGATGTGATCGATGGCGCGCTTGGGACGCCAGCTCGGGAATGTCGCCGGCGGTTGTTCGGGCGGGGCGAGGCGCGTGCGCGCGTAGAGCGTTTCCAGTTCGGGGCTGTGCGCGGAGGTGTTGAGGTCGCCCATCAGCACGGCGTTCTTCTGCGCGCCGAGCAGTTCGGCGAGGAAGGCGACCTGGCGCGCGCGGGCCTGCGCACCGAGCGAGAGATGCGCGACGACGACGACGAGTGCGTCGTCGCCTTCACCGAAGCGCGCCCACAGCGCACCGCGGCCGGGGATGCGACCGGGCAGCGGATAGTCGAGTACCTCGGCGGGTTCGTCGCGTGCGAGCAGGCCGTTGCTCGACGTGGCGAGCTTGGACACGCGCCGGTTCGGCTGGTGCATCCAGTACGGAAACCGTGCGGCCTGGGCGAGGTATTGGGTCTGGTTGAGGAAGCCCGAGCGCAGGCTGCCGGCGTCGGCTTCCTGCAGGGCGACGAGGTCGAAGTCGCCGAGCAGGCGGGCGAGGTCGTCGAGGTTCTCGCGCTTGCCATGCGGCAGCACGTGCTTCCAGCTGTGGGTGACGTAGTCGCGGTAGCGCTTGACGCTGCCGCCGGCGAGGATGTTGCAGCTGAGCAGGGTCAGCGTGCGTTGCGTGTCTTGCCGGGGCGTGGCCGGTGCGCGCGTCATGGGCGGGGGCCGTCGTGCAGCGCGGCGCCGGCCAGCGGCGCCGCGCGCAGGGGCTTACTTCTTGGCGGCCTTGGCCGGCTTGGCCTTGGCGTCGTGTTCCTTCTTCACCAGCCAGTCGACGAGCTCGATCATCTGCGGATAACCGCCGGCCGATTGGCCGGTGACGCGGTACTTGCCGTCGACGACGATGCTCGGCGTGCCGTCGATGCCGTCGTTCTTGACGATGTCGACCGAGCGCTGCAGCTTGCTGTCGACCTCGAACGAGGACGCGGTGGCGAGGAACTTGGCGCGGTCGACGCCGTGTTCGGCGTAGAAGCCGGCGAGGTCCTCGATCGAGCGCATCGGGATGTGGTCGCGGTGCAGCGCGTCGAACAGGTCCTGGTGCGTCTTGTCGACCACGCCGAGCGACTGCGCCGTGTAGTAGGCGCGGGCGAACGGCTCCCAGCTCGCGTTGAACACGGCCGGCATGTAGTCGAAGTGCGCGTAGGCCGGCAGCGATTGCCTGATCTGCTCGGCGTAGGGCTGGAAGTGCGCGCAATGCGGGCAGGCGTAGGAGAACACTTCGAGCACCTCGATCTTGTCGCCGCTGGCGGTCGCCTGCGGCGGATCGATGACGAAGTAGTTCGTGCCTTCCTGCCAGCTGGCCGGCGTGGCCGCGGCGGCAGGGGCGTCGGCCGCGCTGGCGGCGCCGGCGAAGGCAAGGGCGGCGAAAAGCAGGCCGATGCGCTTGAACATGGGGCGATCCTCGGTTGTGCGGATAAGGCGGAGCGAAGCGGCGGCAGCAATCACTTGCCGGCCGATTCCCTGGCGACGAGGTACTTCACCAGCGGAATGAGCTGGTCGATGCTGCCCGCCGAGGTCACGGTGACGCGGTACTTGCCGGCGACGACCAGCGTCGGCGTGGAGTCGACGCCGTAAGCCTTGAGCATCGCGTCGGCGCGCTTCATCTTGGCGTTGATCGCGAACGAGTTCGCGGTGGCGACGACGTCCTCGGCCTTGACGCCGAACTTGGTGAAGAACTGGGCGACGTCCTCGATGGTCGGCATCGGCTTGATCGGCTGGTGCGTGACCGCGTCGGAAATGCGCAGCTTGCTGTCGGTGTCCTTCCACACCGCGTCGAAGGTCGCGTCATGCGACTTGTCGACGATGCCGAGCGCCTGCGCCGTGTAATAGGCGCGCTGGAACACCGGCCAATCCTCGTCGGGACGGAACGACGCCGGCAGGTAGACCATCACCGCGTTCGCGGGCAGTTCCTTGCGCAGCTTGTTGATCGTCGGCTGGAACGCGTTGCAGGCCGGGCAGGCGTAGGAAAAGATCTCGGTGACCTCGATCTTGCCGTCGGTGCCGCCGGGCTGCGCCGGTTCGATGAGGAAGTAGTTCTTGCCTTCCTCGAAGTTCGCGGCGGCAGGCGCCTGCGCGTGGGCGATCGAGAACGAGGCGACGACGCCGAACAGGACGGCGGCGGCGCGGGTGAACGTCGGACGGTTGAACATCGACGAAGACTCCGGATGACGATGGACGAACGCCCGCGCGGATCGCGGGCGGCGAAGAGGGGCTCGCGGCCAGCGGTGTGCGCCGGCCGGGCTTGGACTAGTCCTTGGCGGCCTGGGTTCCCGCGTCGGCGCCGTGCAGGCCCTCGACGTAGGAGGCGAGCGCGGCGATGTCCTCGTCGGACAACTTCTGCGCGATCGCCGGCATGACCTGCGCGTTGGCATCGTTGCCCCAGGTCGTGCCGGACTTCCAGTCCTTGAGCTTGGCCTGCACGTAGTCGGCCCACTGGCCGCCGAGCTGCGGGAAGCCGGCACCGGCCATGCCGCGGCCATCGGGGCCGTGGCAGGCCATGCAGGCCGGCACGCCGAGCTTGGCGTCGCCACCGCGGTACAGCGCCTGGCCGCGCTCGACGTACTTGTCGTCGGCGACGCCGGGCAGCGCGGTCTTGGTCGCGAAGAACGCGGCGACGTCGTGCGCGTCCTGCGCCGACAGCGCGGAGGCGAAGCCGAACATGATCGGATTCTGGCGCGCCTGCGACTTGAACAGGCCGAGCTGGCGCGCGATGTAGGCCTCGTTCTGGCCGGCGAGCTTGGGATACTGCTTGTCGCTCGGATTGCCGTCCATGCCGTGGCAGGCGGCGCAGGTCGCGGCCTTGGTCTCGCCGGCCTTGGCGTCGCCCGCGTGCGGCGCGGCTTCGGCAGCCGCGGCAGGGGCGGGCGCCGTGGCCGCGGGTTCCTGTGCGAACGCAGCGCCGGTGCAGCAGGCGGTCATGAGCAGCAGGGAAGGGACAAACGCTCGCCGAAAACTCATACACTCGCTCCGCAGGTCGGGGACGCCGGATTCGTGGACACCGCAGCGCAGGCGCGCCACGGCACAATCGGGAAATTATCCCCACGTCTCCAAGCACGGTCAAACCCGCCGCTTCGCCTTCTTCCGGAATTCCATGGCTGCCAATCCCTTTCGCCAGGCGCGTTTCCTCACCAGCGCCAACCGGCCCGACCAGTTGCCGGCCGACGCCGGCGCCGAAGTCGCCTTCGCCGGGCGCTCCAATGCGGGCAAGTCCAGCGCGCTCAACGCGATCTGCGAACAGCACGGCCTGGCGCGCACCTCGAAGACGCCGGGCCGCACGCAGTTGCTCAACGTGTTCCCGGTCGGCGACGAGGCGCATCGCCTCATCGACCTGCCCGGCTACGGCTACGCCAAGGTGCCCGAGGCCATGCGCGCGCACTGGCGCAACGCGATCGACGCCTACCTGCGCACGCGCGCCTCGCTGCGCGGTTTCGTGCTGGTCATGGACGCGCGCCATCCGCTCAAGGATTTCGACCGCCACATGCTCGAATTCGCCGCCGCCAGCGGCCGCGAATGCCACTGCCTGCTGACCAAGTCCGACAAGCTCTCGCGCGGCGAAGGCGCGCGCACGCTGCAGGCCGTGCGCAAGGAGCTGGCCACGCTCGCCCCCGGCGCGACCGCGCAGTTGTTTTCGTCGCTGAACAAGACCGGGCTCGACGAGGCGCGCACGCGCGTCGCGCAATGGCTTGGTTTCGGCGGCTGAGCCCCCTTCCGTTCGTGACGGATATCCCCATCTCTCCACACCGTTTGCGCATGAGGTAGTCGCGATGTCAGGCCCCAGCAGCGTCAAGGACGAACCGATCCGCGATCGCCAGCAACTCGTCGAATACGTCGCCGCCGGCGAGAAGGTCGCTGCGGACTGGCGCATCGGCACCGAGCACGAGAAGTTCGGCTTCCGCCTCGACGACCTGCGTCCGCCGACCTGGGAGGGCGAACGCGGCATCGGCAAGCTGCTCGAAGGCCTCACCCGTTTCGGCTGGGCGCGCGTGGAGGAACACGGCAAGCTCATCGCGCTGCTGCGTGACGGTGCGTCGGTCACGCTCGAACCGGCCGGCCAGCTCGAACTCTCCGGCGCGCCGCTGGAAACCGTGCACCAGACCTGCTGCGAAGTGACCGGCCACCTCAAGGAGGTCAAGGCCGTCGCCGACGAGCTCGGCGTCGGTTTCCTCGGCATGGGTTTCCAGCCGAAATGGCGCCGCGACGACATGCCGTGGATGCCCAAGGGCCGCTACAAGATCATGCGCCAGTACATGCCCAAGGTCGGCTCGCTCGGCCTGGACATGATGACGCGCACCTGCACCGTGCAGGTCAACCTCGATTATTCGAGCGAGGCCGACATGGTGAAGAAGTTCCGCGTCGCGCTCGCGCTGCAGCCGATCGCGACCGCGCTGTTCGCCGATTCGCCGTTCACGGATGGCCGTCCAAACGGCTATCAGTCGTATCGCTCGCATATCTGGACCGACACCGACGCCGACCGCACCGGCATGCTCGACTTCGTCTTCGAGGACGGCTTCGGCTACGAGCGCTACGTCGACTACCTGCTCGACGTGCCGATGTACTTCAGCTATCGCGATGGCGAATACATCGACCTGGCCGGCAAGTCGTTCCGCAAGTTCATGGCCGGCGAACTGCCGCAGTTGCCCGGCGCGAAGGCGAGCCTGCGCGACTGGAGCGACCACATGACCACCGCCTTCCCGGAAGTGCGCCTGAAGAAATACCTCGAAATGCGCGGCGCCGACGGCGGTCCGTGGAACCGGCTGTGCGCGCTGCCCGCGTTCTGGGTCGGCCTGCTTTATGACCAGACCGCGCTCGATGCGGCCTGGGACCTGGTCAAGGATTTCACGCGCGAAGAACGCCACGCGTTGCGCGACGGCGTGCCCAGGCACGCGCTGCAACTGCCGTTCCGCGGGGAGAGCGTGCGCGAATTGGCCGGCCGCGCGCTGGAAATCGCCGCGCACGGTCTGGCGCGCCGCGCGCGTGTCAATACGAACGGCGCCGATGAGCGCATCCATCTCGACATCCTCGCCCAGATCGTCGAGGCCAACCAGACGCCGGCGCAGCGCAAGCTCGAACTGTTCCACGGCGAATGGAACGGCAGCGTCGATCCGCTGTTCCGCGACTTCGCTTACTGAGGCCAGCCCGCCATGACGTCTCCCGAAACCGGTCGCCCGCTCGCCGCAGCCGAGCTCGATCGCCTCGAACAATTCCTGCTCGATCGCGTGCTGCCGAACGACGGCATGTCATTGGAAATCCTCGACGGTTTCCTCAGCGCGATCGTCGTTTCGCCGCTGCCGGTTTCGGCGCAGGAATACCTGCCGATGGTCTGGGGCGAGCGTGTGCCCGCATGGGCGTCTCCCGCCGAACAGGCCGAAGCCGAGGCGCTCGTCGAGAGCCTGCGCCTGCACATCCTGTGGCGCGTGCAGCGCGAGCCGGACGAAGCCGGCGACGCCGCATTTCCGTTCGTGATGTTGCCGCCCGATGTCGAGGACGGCGACGAGGAAGATCCGGAATGGACGGATTTCCCGGCCGGTGCGGGCTGGGCGGTCGGCTTCCTGCATGGCATGAGCCTGCGCGAGGCGGCGTGGTCGCAGCGCGCGCAAGACAACGAACAGGTCGCCGACGACGTCGCCATGCTGTTCGCGCTGAGTCGCGTCGCCGATGCGGAAAGCGACGACCTTGAAGAGGGCGCGACGGACGGCGACGACGAAGGCGACGACACGGCGCTCGATCTCGAACTGCGCATCGACCTCGTTCTCGAACTTCCCGAGATGCTCCACGACCTGCACTGCCTGCGCATCCGCGAACTGCGCCCCGCGCCCGCGCGCCGCGCGGCCGAGCCCGGCCGCAACGACGAATGTCCCTGCGGCAGCGGACGCAAATACAAGAAGTGCTGCGGGGCCGCGGGCTGATCCAGCGTCGCACGGCATGTGCCGGAGTCATCCGGCCGCGTCGCAGGGATTGCGACGCGTCAGTGGCAAGGTAGGTCACATCGGGTATCGGCCGGCATCGCCGGCGATGGATGCCGCGACGTCCATGCGTCCGACTCGAACCCGCATTCCGGGCATCCGTCGGTCGACGGCTGGCCTGCCACAAGGAGGACGAAATGAACCGCACCGACCATTCACTGCGCCTGTCGCATCGCTATGTCGAGGCACTCGACTACGCCCGCGAGCAACACGCAGCGCAGACGCGCAAAGGCACGAACATTCCCTATCTGAGCCACCTGATCGGCGTCAGCGCGCTGGTGCTCGACCACGGTGGCGACGAGGAACAGGCGATCGCCGCCTTGCTCCACGACGTGATCGAAGATTGCGGCGCCCGCCACGAAGCGGTGGTCCGCGAACGCTTCGGCGACCGCGTCGCCACCATCGTCTTGGCCTGTACCGACGGCACCGAGGAATCGAAAGCCGAGGCAGCGACGGACGAAGAAAAGCGCGAGGCCTGGCGGCGTCGCAAACTGGTCTACATCGAGCATCTGCGAGACGAAAGCGACGACGCGCTGCTGGTGTCGTGTTGCGACAAGCTGCACAACGCACGCGCCATCGTCGGTGACATCGAGGATCCGAAAGTCGGGCTCGCCGTGTTCGATCGCTTCACCGCCGGCCGCGACGGCACCTTGCGTTACTACCACTCGGTCAGCGACGTCTTCACGCGCCGCGGCGTCAGCGCCGCGCGTGCACTCGATGCGGTCGTTGCGCGCATGCACGAGCTTGCCGGTGCGCAGGTGCGCGCAGGTTTGGCGTAGCCGGCAGGCCATTGGGCTGTTGAGGTGGGCGTTGCGTCGGCGGCTGGTTCGCCCCTTCGCAGGCGCGACAGGCGAATCCGGAAATCGAGCGTGATTTGGCGTCGTGGCGCGTCCATGACTTCTGGCGCAGGCATCACGCGATAGCGAAGGGGACAGTCAGCAGTCCCTCTTCGCCGTCGGAGTTCCCATGTCCCCACGCCGCCCATTGGCGCTCGCGATCCTCGCGGGCCTGTTCCTCTCGCCGGCCGCGTTCGCCGGCACGAAATTGCTGCGCTTTCCCGATGTCTGCGGCGACAAGGTCGTGTTCACCTACGCGGGCGACCTGTGGACGGCTTCCACGCAAGGCGGCGTCGCGTCGCGGTTGACCGCGGGGCCGGGGCTGGAGCAATCGGCGCGCTTCTCGCCGGACTGCAGGACGGTCGCGTTCACCGGCGAATACGGCGGCGACGACCAGGTCTACGTGATTCCCGCCGAGGGCGGTGAGCCCAGGCAGCTCACGTTCTATCCGTCGAAAGGCCCGCTGCCGCAGCGCTGGGGTTTCGACAGCCAGGTCTATGGCTGGACGCCGGATGGCAAGTCGGTGCTGTTCCGCTCGTACCAGGACTCGATCAACGAAGGCAATCCGCATCTGTACACGGTGTCCGCCGAGGGTGGCGAGCCGGTGATGCTGCCGATGCCGACCGCGGGCGTGGGCCGCTATTCGCCGGACGGTTCGCAGATCGTCTATTCGCCCAAGTTCCGTGACTTCCGCACCTGGAACCGTTATGTCGGCGGCTGGGCGCAGGACCTGTACATCTACGACTTCGCCGCGAAGTCGGCGAAGAACATCACCAACGATCCCAACACCGACCGCGATCCGGTGTGGATCGGCAACTCGGTCTATTTCCTCGCCGATCGCGGCGAGCACCTGAACCTGTATCGCTACGACACCGCGAGCGGCGAGACCAAACAGCTCACCGACTACAAGGGCCAGGACGCGCGCTGGGCCAGCGGCGACGGCAAGGGTCAAATCGCGTTCGAGGTCGACGGCGTGCTGCACGTCTACGACACCAACGCGAACAAGGACACTGCGCTCGACATCAGCGTGCCCAGCGACCTCGTGCGTACGCGTGCGCAGGAACGCAGCGTCAAGGATCGCGTCGAGGATTTCGGCCTGAGCGCCAACGGCAAGCGTGCCGTGTTCACCGCGCGCGGCGAACTCTTCAGCGTGCCGCTCAAGGACGGCATCACGCTCGATCTCACCCACACGCCCGGCGTGCACGAGCGCGAAGCGGCGTGGTCGCCGGACGGCAAGCGCATCGCCTACGTCTCCGACGAAGGTGGCGAGGAAGCGGTGTGGGTGCGCAACGCCGATGGCGGTGGCGCGAAGAAGCTCACGACGGAAAGCATCGGGCGCCTCTACGCGCCGCGCTGGTCGCCGGACGGCGAACGCATCGCCTTCGTCGACAGCGACAACAACCTGCGCGTGGTCTCGTCGAGCGGCGGCCCGGCGCCGGTGATCGCGCACGATCCGTCGATCTCGCATCGCGACCACGCATGGTCGCCGGGCGGCCACTACCTCGCCTACACGCTCACCGACAAGGACACGCAGCAAGCGCAGCTCCATGTGCGCGATCTCGTCGCCGGCAAGGACGTGCGCCTGGGCGAGCCGCGCTTCAACGCCTACGGGCCGGCGTTCTCGCCGGACGGCAAATACCTGTACTACCTCGGCGACCGCGAGTGGACGCCGCAGATTTCCGGCATCGAATGGGACTTCGCCGCCAACCGCAGCACCGGCATCTTCGCGCTCGCGTTGCGCAAGGACGTCGCCGATCCGTTCGCGCCGCGCAACGACAGCGCGTCTGCCGACGACAAGAAGGACGACGCCGGCAAGAAGGGCGACGACAAGAAGGCCGCGCGCAAAGCGCCTGCCGACATCAACGACCACATCGACTTCGACGGCATCGACGGCCGCGTCATCCGCGCGCCGATCGAGCCCGACAACATCGCCGGCATCACGGTCACGAACAAGGCGATCCTCTACGTCACCGGCGACGCGTCGTACTACGGCCGCGAAGGCGCGTTCAAGAACAAGCTGGTGAGCTGGTCGTTCGAGGAGCGCAAGGCCAGTGACGTCGCCGAAGGCGTCCGCGGCGTGGCGATCTCCGACGATGGCGGCACCGCGCTGCTTCGCAGCAACGGCAGCTACAAGTGGATCGACCTCAATGCCGGCAAGCCCGAGGCCAAGGACGTCAAGACCGACGGCCTGTTCGCGCTGGTCGATCCGAAAGCCGAATACGCGGAAATCTTCAGTGAGGTGTGGCGTCGCTACCGCGACTATTACTACGTGCGCAACATGCACGGCTACGACTGGGACGCGATCCGCGCCAAGTACGAACCGATGCTGGCCTGGGTCGGCGACCGCACCGATCTCAACTACCTGCTCGGCCAGATGGTCGCGGAACTCTCGAGCGGCCACGCCTACGTCAGCGGTGGCGACATCGGCCTGCCGCAGAAGCCGCATGTCGGCCTCGTCGGCGCGCGTTTCGCGCTCGACGCGGCGAGCGGCCAGTACCGCATCGCGAAGATCCTCAAGGGCCAGAACGACGAGGAACGTTATCGCTCGCCGCTCACCGAGGTCGGCGTCGACGTGAAGGAGGGCGATTACGTCGTCGCCATCAACGGCCAGCCGCTGACCGCGCATGACAATCCGTACCGCCTGCTGCGCACCGCGCCGGGCCAGCTCGTGCAGCTGACCGTCAACGGCAAGCCCGGCAGCGATGGCGCGCGCAGCGTGCTGGTCCAGCCGATCGACGACGAGCAACCGCTCAATTACCTGGCCTGGGTCGAACACAACCGCGACTACGTCGCCAAGGCCAGCGACGGCCAGATCGGCTACGTGCACATCCCCGACATGGGCGCCGACGGCATCCGCGAGTTCATCAAGGCCTACTACCCGCAGCTGCGCAAGCAGGGCCTCGTCGTCGACGTGCGCGACAACGGCGGCGGCAACGTTTCGGCGATGATCATCGAACGCCTGTCGAGGAAGCTGCTCGGCCTCGATTACGCGCGCGGCATCGACATCACCGGCACCTATCCGCAACAGACCTTCCTCGGCCATCTCGTCGCGCTGTGCAACGGCACGACCGCGTCCGACGGCGACATCTTTTCCTACATGTTCAAGCAGGCCGGGCTCGGCCCGCTGATCGGCGTGCGCACCTGGGGCGGCGTGGTCGGCATCACCAACTGGGGCCCGACGATCGACGGCGGCGAGGTCAACGTGCCCGAGTTCGCCAGCGCCAGCACCGAAGGCCAGTACGTCGTCGAAGGCCACGGCGTCGATCCTGACATCGTCGTCGAACAGGACGTGTCGGCGCTGCTCGCCGGCAAGGACCCGCAGCTCGACCGCGGCATCGAGGAGCTGAAAAAGGAAATCGCGGCCAAGCCGTTCGCACTCCCGCCGCGCCCGGCCGATCCGGTCAAGGCGCCGCAGGACATGAGGGCGAAGAATCAGTGAACCGGACTGAGGAACGAGGGAAAGCCGTCACGCGCTTCGCTCGTTCCTCACGTTCCTCAACTGACGTCGCGCAGCGTCCAGTGCTTGCCGACCAGCAGGGTCAGGCGGTGCTGCAGGATCGCGTGCGGCAGCGAGGTGCGCACCTCGACGCTGACGTGGATGTCGGACTGGTGCGCTTCCACCACCGCGTTCGGATCGCTGGCGCCGAGCGCGGGATCGACCGCATCCGGGTCGGGCTGCATGGTCTTCCAGCGCCGCCACAGCGTCGGTTCGCGCAGCGCTTGCTGGAACAGTTCGGCGAAGCTCTCCGGCGAGTCGCCCTGGAACGACAGTTCTTGCGATTCGCCGCGCGCGCGCGCCAGGTCGTCGATGACGAAGATGAAGCGTTGGATGCTCATGCGGAACCCTCGTTGGATGCGTCCGCAGTGTATCAGCGCGGGTTTGCCGCCGAGGTGAATGCGACGCAGGCCAGCGCGATCACGCTGGCCACGCAGGACCAGCCGAGATAGCGCAGTTCGGCCGAGGGTGCGAGCGCGCCCAGCGGCAGGGCGAGCAGCCATGCGCTGCCGATGGCGACGAGCGCGGTTTGCCCGCACAAGTGATGGCGCCGTCGCCACGCGAAAGGCGCGGCGAGCAGGCCGCCGAGCAGGTACGGCCACGCCGCGAGCGCGAACGTCGCGCGCAAGACGGCGGCCATGCGCATGATCGCCGCGTGCAAGGCGCTGGCGTTCGCGGCGACGGGCGGGTTGTCGCCGAAGCGCGTTTCCGCATCGACATAGGTCAGTTCCGCGGGCCAGTCGCGCGCATGCGTGCCGAACAGCGCGCGCGTGACGTGCCAGCGATGCGCCAGCCATGCGCGCGGGTGCCGCGCGATCGCATCGAGCCAGGCATCGCGCAAGGCCGCCAACTCCGCGGGCGTGAAGCGCTCGAACGGCGCGCGCACGCCGTGGCGCGTGTTGTACAGGCTGAGGTTGCTCCACGGGCGCAAGGTCGCGGCGAGTTCGTCGACGTCCAGCCCGGCACCGATCATGGAATCGGGCAACAGCATCTGCCGCGTTTCGACCGACATGCCGGCGAGGTCGAACTGCGCGAGCGAAGGCCAGACCGGGATGCGCTCGCGCAGGCTCGCATCGAGCGCGCGGCCGAGGCCGAAGATCGCGAGCGTGGCGACGCAGATTGTCGCAACGACGACGCGCAGCCTGCGCGGCGACGCCTCGCCGCGCCACGCGAGCACGCTCCACCACGCGAGCAAGGGCACGACGGCCGGCAACGCGTTGTGGCGCAGCAGCGCGGCGTATGCGCAGCAGGGCAGGGCCGCGACGAGCCATGGCCATCGCCGCGGCGCGACCTGCGCGCGCGCCAGCACACCCAGCGCGCACGTGGCCGCGGCGATCACGCCGACATCGGTCCACACCTGCGCGCGCAGCAGCCACGAAACGGGCAGGAAGGCGATGCCGGCGAGCGCGACGGCGCCGCTCGACAGCGGCCAGCGCAAGGCCCGTGCGAGGCAGGCCAGTCCATTCCAGAACAGCGCGAGGTGCAAGGCGAACAGGCCGCCGGGCCCGCTCGTGAAGACATTCGCTGCGCGCCAGGCGAGCACGAACACGATCGGGACGATGCCGTTCGCATCGCCATGGCGCGCCTGCGACCAGGCCAGCGCGGAGTCGAACGACATCTGTCCGGGCCAGAACGCGGCGACGTCGAGCGCGAAAGCACAGGCGGCGAACGCCCACGGCCACGCGGCGGCGATGCGCGCGCGCAGGGCGTCAGAGCGCATGCACGTCGAGCGCCGGCGCCGCGTCGTTCCACGCCAGCGTGCCGAGCAGCGGCGCGTCGATGCGCGCGGCGATCGTGGCGATGGTGTCGTCGGCGTTGGGCATGTCCGGGTCGATGCGGTTGGCGATCCAGCCGGCGAGTTCGCAGCCGTCGCCGCGGATCGCGCGCGCGCTGAGCAGGGCGTGGTTGATCGCACCCAGGCGCACGCCGACGACGAGCACGACGCGCAGGTCGAGCGCGTGCGCGAGGTCAGCCTGCATGAGCGTGTCGGAGAACGGCGCGAGCCAGCCGCCCGCGCCTTCGACGAGGACGCGATCGGCGCGCGCGGCGATGCGCGCGTGCGCGGCGACGATCGTTTCCAGCGCCACCGTTTGCCGCGCGAGGCGTGCCGCGACATGCGGCGCGATGGCGGGTGCATACGCGAACGGATTGCAGTCGGCGTAGCCGGGCGCCGGATCGCTGGCCGCGATCAGGGCGAGCGCGTCCTCGTTGCGCAGTCCTTGCGGTGTTTGCGCGCAGCCGCTGGCGACCGGCTTCATGCCGCTGGCGCGCAGTCCGCGCGAGCGCCACGCGTGCAGCAGCGCGCAGCTGCAGAAGGTCTTGCCGACGCCGGTGTCGGTACCGGTGACGAAGATGCCGTTCATGGCGCACCGATCGCGGCCAGCGCGCGTCGTTCGCGCCACGCGGCCCAGCGCCCGAGCGGAATGATGAGCGCGTAGGCCAGCCCCGGCGCCGCCGTGTACCAGCCCGATCCCGCCCATTCGACCGGCAGCGCGAAGGCCAGCGCCAGCGACAGCAGCGTGACGCCGACGAAAAGGGCATAGCGCGCGATCGAACGCCGCGTGCGGATGCGCTCCACGGCGGACAGGCCGATCGCGTCCGCGCGCGACAGCGCATGCCGGTACAGCAGCATGAAGATCGCGCAGGCCACGCCGAAGCCGATGCCGAAGGTGGCGTAGACGATGCGCAGGTCGCCGAGCGTGTGCAAGGCCACGGTCTGCTCGACAAGCCGGCCGTTGCTGGCGATCGACAACAGCAGTTGCGCGACCATGCGCAGCGGATAGACGTAGACCAGCACGACGAAGACCAACGCCAGGCTCAGGCGCAGGCTGGTGCGGTCCTCGATGCCGTAGCGCCGCGACCAGCTGCGGTGCGACAACCACATCCGCGCCAGCAGCAAAAAGCTCGCCGCGAACGCGGGCACGCCGAGCATGGCCCGGCCCAGTTCGACCGCCGATTCCGGGACGTGGCCGATCGACACGACCAGCAAGGTCACCGCGAACGCGAACGCGGCATCGACGAACGCGTCCATCCGCGTCGCCTGCGCGCCGCGGATGCGGAAACCGTCCTCGTCGTGTGCAGGCGCGTCGTGCATCGCAATCTCCCGCGGCGAGTATGCCAGCCGCGTCCGGCGCGGCGCGATACAATGCACGACCACCGCATTGCGAGACGAGCATGTTCGCGGCAACGCGCATCGAAACCGACAGCAAGCCGGCTTTCTACGACGAACTCGTGCAACAGGCCCGCGGCCTGCTCCACGACGAACACGACCGCATCGCCAACGCGGCGAATTTCGCGGCCCTGGTCTGGCATGCCGTGCCGGACATCAACTGGTGCGGTTTTTATTTCTTCGACGGCCGCGAGCTCGTCGTCGGACCGTTCCAGGGCAAGCCCGCCTGCGTGCGCATCGCGCTCGGCAGGGGCGTGTGCGGCACCGCCGCGCAGACGCGCGCGACGCAGCTCGTCGAGGACGTCAATGCGTTCGCGGGACACATCTTCTGCGACGGCGATTCGCGTTCGGAAGTCGTCGTGCCGCTGGTCGACGCGCAGGGCGCGCTGATCGGCGTGTGGGACGTGGACAGTCCATTGCTGGCGCGTTTCGACGAAGACGACCGCCGCGGCATGGAAGCGCTGTGCGCGGTGTTCGTCGCCTCGCTGGCGGCCTGAGGAGACGGCGATGAGCTCACGCGACGTGAAGATCCGCAATGTCGGCCCGAAGTCCGCGGCGTGGCTGCGCCAGGTTGGCGTGCGCACCACCGAGGACCTCGCCCGAGTCGGCCCGGTCGAGGCCTTCCTGAAGATCAAGCGCGCCGGTTTCCGGCCCAGCCTCAACCTGCTCTATTCGATGGCCGGTGCGCTCGCCGACTGCCATTGGAACGACGTGCCCGAAGAACACCGCCAGGAACTCGTCGCCGCGCTCGAAGCGGCGGAGTCGGCCAACCCCATCCGCACGCGCTGGGAAAAGCAGAAGGCCGCCAGCGAAGCGCCCGCGCCCGGCGCAGCGCCGGATGACGGCGGCCGCGACGACGGCGCGATGGCCAGCCTGTTCGACGATCCCGACCACGATGCCGCGGCGGGCGCCGATGCCGACCGCGAGCTCAGTCGCTTCGATTGAGGCGCTGCAGAGCAGAAGACTGAAACACGAAGGACACGAAGAACACGAAGGAAGAAATCAGGAATCTTTCCGCTTTCTCCGTGTGCTCCGTGTTTCAAGCTGTGTTTTTAGGCGTGCATCGAGAGCAAAAGCTTGAAACGCGGAGCACACCGAGCACACGGAGAAGACAAAAAAATCTTCTGCTCTCCTTCGTGTTCTTCGTGTTCTTCGTGTTCTTCGTGTCCT
>Ga0222423_1000959_pt1 | contig 14934 bp, 12 predicted proteins | sample 3A0metagenome_FD_182472 | JGI IMG/M metagenome (GOLD analysis project Ga0222423, IMG submission 182472) | Enriched microbial communities from leaf-cutter ant dump, University of Wisconsin, Madison, United States - 3A0 (version 2) | ecosystem: Environmental > Terrestrial > Nest > Insects nest >...
CAGCTTCGCGCCGAGGTCTCGGACGTCGCGCACGAGAGCTTCGAGGCCGCGCTCGTGGTCAAGTCGCTCGGGACGGCGGACCGGGAGGAGGAGCGCTTCGCCGTGAAGGCGGACGAGCTGCGCCGCGCCAACGTCCGCGTCGGGGTGGTCCGCGCGTACTTCGACCCGGTGATCGACGCGCTGCCCAACCTCGGTTCGCTCCTCGTCGTGGTGGTCGGGATGGTCCGGCTCGCCGCGGGGCAGGTCGAGCCCGGAGAGGTCGTGTCCGCCGCCTACCTCTTGACGCTGCTCGCGGTCCCCGTGCGGGCCTTCGGCTGGGTGCTCGGCGAGCTGCCGCGTGCGCTCGTGGGCTACGAGCGCATCTCGCGCGTCGTGGACGCGGGCGGATTGCTCGTGGAGGGCACCGCGACGCTTCCCGCGGCGCAGGGGCCGGCGCGCGTCGAGCTGCGCGGCGTCACCGTCGAGGTGCCGACCCCTCGGGGGCCGCTCGCGCTGCTGCACGACATCGACCTCGTGCTCGAGCCCGGCCGGACGGTCGCCCTCGTCGGCGCGACGGGCTCGGGCAAGACGACGCTCGCCTCGACGGTGTGCCGCCTCGTGGACCCCGCTCGGGGCGAGGTCCTGCTCGACGGCGTGGACGTGCGCGAGCTCTCGCCCGAGGCGCGCACGTCGACGATGACGCTCGTCTCGCAGTCCACGTTCATCTTCGAGGACACGGTGCGCGAGAACGTCACGCTCGCCGACCCGGACGACGCCTCGGCGCCGAGCGACGACGAGGTCTGGGCGGCCCTCGAAGCGGCGCACATCGCCGACGTGGTCCGTGGGCTCGACGGGGGACTGGACTCGCCGCTCGGCGAACGCGGGGCGAACCTCTCGGGCGGTCAGCGCCAACGCATCGCGATCGCGCGCGCCCTCGTGCGCCGCCCCCGCGTGCTCGTCATGGACGACGCGACGAGCGCCGTGGACCCTCGCGTCGAGAGGCGCATCCTCGCGTCGCTCGGCGCGGACGACGGCGCGCGGCCCACGGTCCTCCTCGTCGCCTACCGCATGAGCTCGGTGCTGCTCGCCGACGAGGTGGTGCACCTCGAGGCGGGGCGCATCGTGGACCGCGGCACGCACGCCGAGCTCCTTGCACGCGACCCGGGCTACGCCGAGCTCGCGACCGCCTACGAGCGCGACACCGAGCGGCGCGCCCGCGAGGCCGCCGAGGCAGCGGGCGACCTCGAGCCGGAGGTGACCCGATGAGCGCGTCGATCCGCGACGACGGCGGCCTGGGCGTCTTCGCGACGCTGCGCCGCGGTGTCGCGCTGTCGCCCCAGCTGGTCCAGGGGGCGTGGCTCACCCTCGCTCTCGCGACGGTCGCCGCGCTCGGCAAGGTCGTGGTCCCTCTCGTGGTGCAGCAGGCGATCGACACCGGGGTCGAGGGGGCCGGTGCCGTGGACGTGAACCGCGTCGCGCTGCTCGCCGCGCTCGGCACGGGCGTCCTCGTGGTGTCCGGGCTGTGCTCGGCGCTCGTCAACGTGCGGCTGTTCCGTTCCTCCGAGGGCGGCCTCGCCCACCTGCGGGTCAAGGCGTTCCGGCACGTCCACGACCTGTCCGTGCTGACCCAGAACACCGAGCGGCGCGGTGCGCTCGTCTCGCGCGTCACCTCGGACGTCGACACGATCTCGCTGTTCGTGCAGTGGGGCGGCATCATGCTGCTCGTCTCCGTGCTGCAGATCGCCGTGTCGACGGTGGTCATGGTGACCTTGTCGTGGCAGCTCACGATCGTCGTGTGGCTGTGCTTCGTGCCCGTCGCGCTGCTCTCGCGCCCCGCGCAGCGGCGCGTCTCCGAGCGCTACACCGTGGTGCGCGAGAAGGTCGGCGCGATGCTCGGCGCGATCTCGGAGTCCGTGGTGGGCGCCGAGACCATCCGGGCGTACGGCGTCGCGCCGCGCACGCAGCGCCGCATCGACGCCGCGATCGACGGGACGCGGCGGGCGATGGTCCGCGCCCAGGTGTGGGTCGCGGTCGCGTTCTCCAGCGGAGTGCTCGTCGCGAACGGCGTGCTCGCGGCCGTCGTCGCCGTCGGCGTCCTGCTCGGCACGTGGGGCGAGATCTCGGCGGGCCAGCTCGTCGCGATGATCTTCCTCGCGCAGATGTTCGCCGGTCCCGTGCAGATGGCCACCGAGATCCTCAACGAGCTGCAGAACGCCGTGGCGGGGTGGCGTCGCGTCATCGACGTGATCGACACGCCCGTCGAGGTCGTGGACCCCGCGCCCGACGGTGTGGACTCCCCGCGCGGGGCGGCCCACGTCGCGCTGCGCGACGTGTCCTTCGCCTACCCGGGCGGCCCGCTCGTGCTGCGGGACGTCACCCTCGAGCTGCCCGCCGGCAAGCGGGTCGCCGTGGTGGGTGCGACGGGCTCGGGAAAGACGACCATGGCCAAGCTCGTGTGCCGCCTCGTGGACCCGGCGCAGGGCTCCGTGCTCCTCGACGGCGTGGACCTGCGCGAGGTCAACGGCGAGTCGCTGCGCCGCCGTGTCGTGCTCGTGCCGCAAGAGGGCTTCCTCTTCGAGGGCTCGATCGCGGACAACGTGGCCTACGGCCTGCGGCACGCGCCGGGCGAGGAACCGAGCGCGGACGAGGTGCGTGAACGCGTCGTCGCCGTCTGCGCCGAGCTCGGCCTCACGGACTGGTACGCGGGCCTCCCGCGCGGGCTCGACTCGCCCGTCGGCCAGCGCGGCGAGTCGCTCTCCGCGGGCGAGCGCCAGCTCGTTGCGATCGCCCGGGCCCACCTCGCGGGCGCGGACCTGCTCGTCCTCGACGAGGCGACGTCGGCCGTGGACCCCGCGACGGAGGTCCGCATCGCCCGGGCACTCGAGCAGCTCACGCACGGACGCTCGACCCTGACGATCGCCCACAGGCTCTCGACGGCCGAGGCGGCGGACCTCGTCGTGGTGGTCGACGCGGGCGAGGTCGTGCAGGTGGGGCCGCACCGCGAGCTCGTCGCCGTCGACGGCATCTACGCCCGGCTGCACGAGGCGTGGGTCGCCCAGACGCGCTGAGCCACGACGTGGCAGGATGCGCCCGTGCCTGAATCGAACCTCGACCCCGCGATCGCCGCACGGCTCACGCGTGACGACGCCGGGCTCGTCGCCGCCGTCGTCCAGCAGCACGGCACCGGAGAGGTGCTCATGCTCGCCTGGATGGACGACGAGGCCCTGCACCGCACCCTCACCACGGGCCGCGCGTGGTACTGGTCGCGATCGCGTCAGGAGTACTGGCGCAAGGGGGACACCTCGGGGCACGTCCAGCACGTGCGCTCCGTCGAGCTCGACTGCGACGGGGACGCGCTGCTGGTGACGGTGGACCAGGTGGGGCCCGCGTGCCACACCGGCAGCCGGTCGTGCTTCGAGGCGGGCGGGGACCTCGGCGCGCGCGTGGGGGAGGCGCCGTGAGCGGACAGGGTCCGACGACGGCCGAGCTCGCGTGGGGCGCGACCTGGCCGGACCTCGACGGCTTCCGGGGGCTCACCAAGGACCGGCGCGTGGTCCCCGTGGTGCGCCGCCTCCTGGCCGACGACGTCACGCCGGTCGGTCTGTACCGCAGGCTCGCCCAGGGGCGCCCCGGCACGTTCATCCTCGAGTCCGCCGAGCTCGACGGGCGCTGGTCGCGCTACTCGTTCGTGGGTGTGTCCTCGATCGCCACCCTCACGGTGCGCGACGGTGAGGTCGCGTGGCAGGGCGAGGTCCCGGCGGGCGTGCCGACCGAGGGGAAGCCCCTCGACGTCCTGGGCGGGGCCCTCGAGGTGCTGCGCACGCCGGCGATCGCGGGGCTGCCCCCGCTCACGAGCGGGCTCGTGGGCTCGGTGGGCTGGGACTTCGTGTACCAGTGGGAGCCCACGTTGCCCGCGAAGGCGCCCGAGGAGCTCGAGGTCCCGGAGCTCACGCTGTGCCTCGCCGTCGACCTCGCCGTGGTGGACCACATCGAGGGTGCGGTGTGGCTCGTGGCCAACGCGATCAACGTCGACGGCGCGGACACGGGGGTCGACGAGGCCTACGCGAGCGCCGTCGAGCGCCTCGACGCGATGCAGGCGGCGCTCGCCGAACCGGTCCCCGCGCACGCGGCGGTGCTCGACCCCGACGCCGTCGAACCGGCGTTCACGGCGCGCTCGACGCCCGAGGAATACGCGCAGAACGTGCGCATCGGCAAGGAGGCGATCCGCGACGGCGAGGTGTTCCAGGTGGTCCTCTCGCAGCGCCTCGACCTCGACTGCCCCGCGGACCCGCTCGACGTGTACCGCGTGCTGCGCACGATCAACCCGAGCCCGTACCTGTACTACTTCCAGCTGCGCGACGAGCGCGGCACGGACTTCGCCGTGGTCGGCTCGAGCCCCGAGACGCTCGTCAAGGTCTCCGACGGCCGGGCCATGACGTACCCGATCGCGGGCTCGCGTCCCCGCGGCGCGACTCCCGAGGAGGACGTGGCGCTCGCCGAGGAGCTCCTCGCGGACCCCAAGGAGCGCTCCGAGCACATCATGCTCGTGGACCTGTCGCGCAACGACATGGCCAAGGTGTGCGCCCCGGACTCCGTCGAGGTGGTCGAGCTCATGGCGGTGCGGCGCTTCTCGCACGTGACGCACCTGTGCTCGACGGTGGTGGGCACGCTGCGCCCCGGCGCGACGGCGCTGCAGACCCTCCAGGCGACGTTCCCCGCGGGCACGCTCTCGGGGGCGCCCAAGCCGCGGGCGATCGCGCTCATCGACGAGCTCGAGGCGGCCCGGCGCGGGACCTACGGCGGCACGGTCGGGTACTTCGACTTCGCCGGTGACATGGACATGGCCATCGCGATCCGCACCGCGCTCATCCGCGAGGGCCGCGCGAGCGTGCAGGCCGGGGCGGGCATCGTCGCCGACTCCGTCGAGGAGCTCGAGTTCGCCGAGTCCCACAACAAGGCAGCGGCGGCGGTGCGTGCCGTGCAGATCGCCGCGCGCCTGCGCCCGGGCTCGTGACGACCCCCACGAGCGCGGTCGCGGGCCGCGGGCGCCGCGGTCGGGCCGCGCTCGCCGTGATCGCCACGGCGCTCGGCGTCTTCGGTCTCGCCTCGGCGACCTGGTTCACCGCGACCGTCCCGGGAGCGGTGCAGGGGAGCGTCGACGTCGCCTCGAGCGGGGCCGACGCCGTGCCCGCGCTCGGCGGTGTGGCCCTCGTGCTCCTCGCCGCGGGTGCGGCGCTCGGGCTCGTCGGGCCCTCGGGACGTCGCGTGGTGGGGGGCCTCGTCGCGCTCGCCGGGGCGGTCGGTGCCGTGCTCACGGTCCAGGTGCTGCGAGCCCCGGGCGAGGCGCTGCGGGACGCGGTGGCCGCGACCACGGGGGTGGGACAGGTGCCCGCCGAGGTCGCGACGAGCCCCGTCGCGTGGCTCACGGTCGCCCTGGCGTGCGCCGTCGTCGTCCTCGGTGCATGGCACGCCGCGGGGCGCGGGGCGTGGCCGACGCCGGGAGCCCGGCACGAGCGTGCCACCGACCAGACGGCGAGCGGCGCTGAGTCGCCCCTCGACGACCCCGCGCGCACGTGGGACGCGCTGAGCGACGGCACCGACCCGAGCTGAGGGTTCCGATACGCTGGCGTCCACGACCGAGCAAGGAGAGCACAGCACCATGACCGAGGAGCACGTCGACTACCTGCCGCCCACGCGGACCCCGTGGAACGAGGGCAAAACGCTTGCCGCGTGGCTCACGACCTGGATCCTGCTCGCCGGCGGCGTGGCCGTCGCGCTCGGGTTCGTGCTGCCGAGCACGGCGCTCATCGCGGTGGGCGGCGTCGTCATCGTCCTCGGACTGCTCGTCGGCCGGATCCTCGCGATCCTCGGCCACGGCAAGAACGGTGCCGGGACGGCGAAGCGGGACCGCAAGGCCCTCGCCGCCGGTCGCGCGCACTAGCCCGTCCACGCACCCGACGCCGAAGGACCGCCATGTCGACCCCCCAGGACCCGTTCGCCCCTCCGGGAGACGAGCAGCCCGGCCGGCCCCCGGCGTACGGCCAGCCGCCGAGCTACGGTCAGCAGCCGCCCGCGTACGGTCAGCCGGCGCAGCCCCCGGCGTACGGTCAGCAGCCGCCCGCGTACGGTCAGGCGCCCGCGTACGGACAGGCCCCGGCCTACGGTCAGCAGCCGTACCCGCCCGCCTACGCGGGGCCTGCGAACCCGAAGAACTCGCTCGGCGTGTGGGCCATCGTGCTCGCCGGTGTCGCGTTCCTGTGCGTCGGCCCGCTGGCCTCGATCCCGGGCGTGATCCTGGGCCACCTCGCGCTCAAGGCGAACAAGGAGGGACAGGCCGACAACTACGGCATGTCCCTCGCGGCCACGATCATCAACTGGGTCATCACGGCGGGGTACGTCGTCCTCGTCGTCTGGCTCTTCGCCTTCGGCGGCCTCGAGTGGTACCTCGACCTCATCGAGGAGTCCATCACCACGACCGGTTAGGTCGGGCATGACGACGGCGCGCACCGACCCACGGCGCGGCGAGCTCGCGCGCGTCGTGGCGGTCGGGCTCGGGGCTCTCGCCGCGGTGGTGCTCGTCGCCTCCGTGGACCCGCACGAGCCGGGCCATTACCCGACGTGCCCCACGCTCACGCTCGCAGGGGTGTACTGCGCCGGCTGCGGGGCGCTGCGCGCGGTCCACTCGTTGACCCGGCTCGACCTCGCGGGGGCGTGGGACATGAACCCGCTCCTCGTCGTCGCCGTGCCCTTCGTCGTCGCGGCGTGGGCCGGGTGGGCGTGGCGCGCGTGGACCGGTGGCGTCCGGCGTGCCCCCGCGCGCGCGTGGGTGGTGTGGTCGCTGTTCGCCGTCGTCGTCGGCTACTCCGTGCTGCGCAACGTCCCCGCCCTCGCCCCCTGGCTCGCGCCCTAGCGACGCGCTTGCCCCGGGACGGGGTCGACGTGGAAGGATGCGGCACGGCGAGCGAGCCCGCCCGCCGTGGCGACCGACACCCCGGAGGGGAACCGAGTGAGCACCCCGGACGAGCCGTTCGACGGGCAGAACGCCCAGTTCGGCCAGCAACCGCCCTCCGGACCCACGGGGAACATCCCGCCCGCTCCGTACGGGCAGACGCCGCCGTACGGGCAGCAGCCGCCGCCCTATGGGTTGCAGCCGTCGCCGTACGGACCGCCCGCGACACCGCCGTACGGGCAGGCGCCCTACGGGCAGCCGTCCCCGTGGTCGCAGCCCCTGGGGCCACCGCCGCCGAACTACCTCGTGTGGGCGATCCTCTCGACGCTGTTCTGCTGCATGCCGCTGGGCATCGTCTCGATCGTGTACGCGGCGCAGGTGGGCTCGAAGTGGTCCGCGGGGGACGTCGCGGGCGCGCACCACTCCTCGAACCAGGCGAAGAACTTCGCCCGCTGGTCCGCGCTGTCGATCCTCATCATCGTGGGCTTCTACCTCGTGCTCGCGTTCGTGGGCGGTGCTCTCGAGGGCTTCAGCGGCTGACGTCCCGCACCCTGGGCGCGGTCAAGGGGGGAGCGCCGTCGGGCCTACCATGGCGGGTACACGTGCGCCGGAGCTAGTTCGGCGCACGTCTTGCGAGGGGAGGGTGCGTGACTGTTCTCGACGACATCGTCGCCGGAGTCCGCGAAGACCTTGCGGTGCGCGAGGCGGCGACACCGCTCGACGCGCTCAAGGAACGGGCCGCGCGCCAGGACGGCGCCAAGGAGTGCCTCGAGCTGCTGTGGCGCAAGGACGCCGTCTCGGTGATCGCCGAGGTGAAGAGGTCGAGCCCCTCGCGCGGTGCGCTCGCCGAGATCACGGACCCGGCCGAGCTCGCCGTCGAGTACGCCACGGGCGGCGCCGCCGCGATCTCCGTGCTGACCGAGGAGCGCCGCTTCAACGGCTCGCTCGCGGACCTCGACGCGGTGCGCGCCGCCGTCGACGTCCCCGTGCTCCGCAAGGACTTCGTGGTCACGCCCTACCAGGTGTGGGAGGCGCGCGCCCACGGTGCGGACCTCGTGCTGCTCATCGTCGCGGCCCTCGAGCAGACGGTCCTGACCTCGCTCGTCGAGCGCGTGCACTCGCTCGGGATGACCGCGCTCGTCGAGGTCCACGAGGCCGACGAGGTCGCCCGTGCCGTCGACGCCGGGGCGCGGCTCATCGGCGTCAACGCCCGCAACCTCAAGACCCTCGAGGTCGACCGGCTGACCTTCACCCGCGTCGCGCCCCTCATCCCGTCCGGGATCTGCCGCGTCGCCGAGTCCGGCGTGCGCGGTCCGCACGACGTGGTCGAGTACGCGAGAGCGGGGGCCGACGTCGTGCTCGTGGGCGAGGCGCTCGTGACGGGCGACGCCCCGCGTCAGTCCGTCGCGGACCTCGTCGCCGCCGGCGCGCACCCCTCGCTGAGGGCGGTGCGCGGGTGAGCGCGGGTCCCTACTTCGGCCGGTTCGGCGGCCGGTTCGTCCCCGAGGCGCTCATCGAGGCGCTCGACGAGCTCGAGTCGGCGTGGGAGAAGGCCAAGGTCGACCCGGCGTTCGCGAGCGAGCTCGACGCGCTCCACCGCACCTACACGGGTCGCCCCTCGATCATCACCGAGGTCCCGCGCTTCGCCCGGCACGCCGGGGGAGCGCGCATCATCCTCAAGCGCGAGGACCTCAACCACACGGGCTCGCACAAGATCAACAACGTGCTCGGTCAGGCGCTGCTGACCAGGCGCATCGGCAAGAAGCGCGTCATCGCGGAGACGGGCGCGGGCCAGCACGGCGTCGCGACGGCCACGGCGGCGGCGCTCTTCGACCTCGAGTGCACCATCTACATGGGCGAGCAGGACACGCAGCGCCAGGCCCTCAACGTCGCGCGCATGCGGCTCCTCGGGGCCGAGGTGGTCCCCGTCACGGCGGGTTCGCGCACGCTCAAGGACGCGATCAACGAGGCGCTGCGCGACTGGGTGACGAACGTCGCGACCACGAACTACGTGTTCGGCACCGTCGCGGGCCCCCACCCGTTCCCCGCGCTCGTGCGGGACCTGCAGCGCATCATCGGGGTCGAGGCGCGCCAGCAGGTGCTCGACCTCACGGGCGCCCTGCCCGACGCCGTGCTCGCGTGCGTGGGCGGCGGGTCGAACGCGATCGGCATCTTCCACGCGTTCCTCGACGACGCCGACGTTCGCCTCCTCGGCTTCGAGGCGGCCGGTGACGGCGTCGAGACGGGCCGGCACGCCGCGACCATCACGGCCGGTCGGCCCGGGGTGCTGCACGGCGCGCGGTCCTTCCTGCTGCAGGACGAGGACGGGCAGACGATCGAGTCGCACTCGATCTCCGCGGGGCTGGACTATCCCGGCGTCGGACCCGAGCACGCGCACCTCGCGGACATCGGTCGCGCGGAGTACCGCCCGATCACGGACGCCGCCGCGATGGAGGCGTTCCGCCTGCTCTGCCGCACGGAGGGCATCATCCCGGCGATCGAGTCCTCGCACGCGCTCGCCGGGGCGATCGAGCTCGGCAAGGAGCTCGGCCCCGAGGCGACGCTGCTGGTGAACCTCTCGGGGCGCGGGGACAAGGACGTCGAGACGGCGGGACGCTGGTTCGGGCTGCTGGACGAGGAGGGGCGCGCGTGACCATCGCGAGCCAGACCGGCGCACGGCTCGACGCGGTGCGGGCCGAGGGGCGTTCCGCGTTCATCGCGTACCTGCCCGTCGGCTTCCCCGACGTCGCGGGCTCGGTCGATGCCGTACGTACCGTGATCGACGCGGGCGCCGACGTGGTCGAGCTCGGCATCCCGTACTCGGACCCCGTGATGGATGGCACGGTCATCCAGCGCGCCACCCAGGCGGCGCTCGCCGGCGGCGTCCGGCTGCGGGACGTCCTTGCCACGGTGGAGCAGGTGGCCGGAACGGGCGTGCCGATCGTGCTGATGAGCTACGTCAACCCGATCCTGGCCTACGGCGTCGACGCCTTCGCGCGGGACCTCGCCGCGGCGGGCGGCGCGGGGATCATCACCCCGGACCTCATCCCGGACGAGGCCTCTGAGTGGATCGCGGCGTCGGACGCGCACGGCCTCGACCGGATCTTCCTCGTGGCCCCGAGCTCGACGCGCGAGCGGCTCGTCCTCACGGCGAACGCGTCGCGCGGGTTCGTCTACGCGTCCTCGACGATGGGGGTCACGGGGGAGCGCGCCACGCTGAGCGAGCAGGCCGAGGCGCTCGTCGCCCGGACTCGGGCCGCGGGGGCGGAGCGCGTGTGCGTGGGCGTCGGGGTGTCGACGCCGGAGCAGGCCACCGAGGTCGCGCGGTACGCCGACGGCGTGATCGTCGGTACCGCTCTCGTGCGTCAGCTCGTCGATGCGCCGGACCGTGCGGCGGGAGTCGAGAGGCTGTTCACCGTGGCGCGGGCGCTCGCCGAGGGCGTGCGTGGTGCCCGTCGTGAGGAGACCCCGTGATCCTGCCCGCCGCCATCCCGAGCCCGCCCCAGGGCGTCTGGTACCTCGGGCCGCTCCCGCTGCGCGCGTACGCGCTCGCGATCCTCGCAGGCATCGTCGCCGCGGTGTGGATCTCGCAACGGCGCATGGCGGAGCGAGGCGGCCCCGCGGACCGCGTCATGGAGATCGTCTTCTGGGCCGTCCCGTTCGGGATCGTGGGCGGGCGTCTCTACCACGTGGTGTCCTCGCCGCAGGCGTACTTCGGCCCGGGCGGGGATCCGTGGCGTGCCTTCGCCATCTGGGAGGGCGGTCTCGGGATCTGGGGCGCCGTCGCGCTCGGCGCCGTGGGCGCGGCGATCGGGTGCCGTCGGCAGAACGTCCGGTTCTCCTCCTTCGCCGACGTGGTCGCACCCGCGCTCCTCGTGGCCCAGGCGATCGGCCGCCTCGGCAACTGGTTCAACCAGGAGCTCTTCGGCGGTGCGACGACGCTTCCCTGGGGGCTGCGCATCGACGAGGCCCACCTGCCGGCGGGCTACGAGGTCGGGACGCTGTTCCACCCGACCTTCCTGTACGAGCTGGTCTGGAACCTCGCGGGCGCCGCGTTCCTCGTCTGGGCGGACCGCCGGTTCCGGCTCGGGCACGGCCGGGTCTTCTGGCTCTACGTGATCGTGTACACGACCGGCCGGCTGTGGATCGAGATGGTCCGGATCGACCCGGCGAACACCGTCCTGGGGCTGCGGCTGAATGTCTGGACATCGCTTTTCGTGGGCCTGGGCGCACTGGTAGCCTTCCTGCTCGCCGGACGTCGACACCCAGGGCGCGAGGCAAGCGTCTTCGTCCGCCCCGAAGGGGTGGTCGAGGTTGGGGAGACCACCCCACGTGACGGGGCACGCGGTGACACCGCCGCGACGGGGGGCCCGTCGGAGTAGGGCCCGGACGCGCGTCGTTCGGTATCGTTGAGCGTTGGGCCAAGGGCGTCCCGATCCCCGTAAGAGTTCTTCCAGCCCGCTGGGAGAAGTGAGGACGGACCCATGCCCTCGTCGACACATGGTGGTTATCCCGGCCGACCCGGCCTGTACGACCCTGCCTTCGAGCACGACGCCTGCGGAGTCGCCTTCGTCGCGACGCTCCGCGGCACGCCAGGGCGCGACATCGTCGACGCGGGCCTGACTGCCCTGCTCAACCTCGACCACCGCGGTGCGGTGGGCGCCGAGCCGGACACGGGGGACGGCGCCGGGATCCTCACCCAGATCCCCGACGCCTTCGTGCGTGACGTCGTCGCCGCCGAGCTGCCCGCTCCTGGCTTCTACGCGATCGGTACCGCGTTCCTGCCCGTCGAGGGGACGGACGCGGCCGCGCTCCGCATCGAGGCGATCGCTGCCGAGGAGAAGCTCGACGTCCTCGCGTGGCGCGACGTCCCCGTGGTCGCCGAGCTCGTGGGTCCGAGCGCCCGCGCCGTGATGCCCGTCTTCCGCCAGCTCGTCGTGGCCGACCCGTCGCGCGAGCTGCGCGGCATCGACCTGGACCGGCGCACCTTCCGGCTGCGCAAGCGCGCCGAGCGTGAGCTCGGCGTGTACTTCGCGTCGCTGTCGGCACGCACCATCACGTACAAGGGCATGCTGACCACCGGGCAGCTCGAGCCCTTCTTCCCGGACCTGTCGGACCCGCGCTACGCCTCCGAGCTCGCGCTCGTCCACTCGCGGTTCTCGACCAACACGTTTCCGAGCTGGCCGCTCGCGCACCCGTTCCGCCTCATCGCGCACAACGGGGAGATCAACACGGTGCGCGGCAACCGGAACTGGATGCACGCGCGCCAGGGCTCGCTCGAGAGCGAGCTGCTCGGGGACCTCGGGCCCGTGCTGCCGATCTGCTCGGACGACGCGAGCGACTCGGCGAGCTTCGACGAGGTCCTCGAGCTGCTGCACCTCGGCGGTCGCTCGCTCCCGCACGCGGTGCTCATGATGGTGCCCGAGGCGTGGGAGAACCACGAGTCGATGGACCCCGCGGTGCGGGCGTTCTACGAGTACCACTCGACCCTCGTCGAGCCGTGGGACGGCCCGGCCTCGCTCTCCTTCACCGACGGGTCGCTCATCGGCGCGGTCCTGGACCGCAACGGCCTGCGCCCGGGGCGGTACTGGGTCACGGAGGACGGCCTCGTCGTGCTCGGGTCCGAGGCCGGGGTGCTGGACCTGGACCCCGCGACCGTCGTGCGCAAGGGACGCCTCGAGCCCGGGCGGATGTTCCTCGTGGACGTCGCCCAGGGGCGCATCGTCGAGGACGAGGAGATCAAGTCCCAGCTCGCGGCGCAGCACCCGTACGCGCAGTGGATCGCCGAGCACGCCGTGCGGCTCGAGGACCTGCCCGAGCGCGAGCACGTCTCGCACTCGGCCTCGTCGGTCCGCCGCCGCCAGCGCGCCTTCGGGTACACCGAGGAGGATCTCAAGATCCTGCTGTCCCCGATGGCCGCGACGGGCGCCGAGCCGCTCGGCGCGATGGGCTCGGACACCCCGCTCGCGGTCCTCTCGCGGCGGTCGCGGCTCCTGTTCGACTACTTCGTCCAGATGTTCGCGCAGGTCACCAACCCGCCGCTCGACGCGATCCGCGAGGAGCTCGTCACGAGCATCGGCGGGGCGATCGGACCGGAGCCGAACCTGCTGGCCGAGACGCCCGAGCACGCGCGCAAGCTCATGCTGCCGTTCCCCGTGCTCGACAACGACCAGCTCGCCAAGATCGTCCACGTCGGGCGCGACCCGCGGCTCGCGGGGATCTTCTCGGCCGTCCAGGTGCGCGGCCTGTACCGGGTGCGCGGCGGGGGAGAGGCGCTCGAGGCGCGCCTCGAGGAGATCTTCGCCGAGGTCGACGCCGCGGTCGAACGTGGCGTGAGCTTCATCGTGCTCTCCGACCGGGACGCCGACGCCGAGCTCGCCCCGATCCCCTCGCTGCTCCTGACGAGCGCGGTGCACCACCACCTCGTGCGCCGTCAGACCCGCACCAAGGTCTCGCTCGTGGTCGAGGCGGGCGACGTGCGCGAGGTCCACCACGTCGCGCTCCTCATCGGGTACGGCGCGGCCGCCATCAACCCGTACCTCGCGATGGAGAGCGTCGAGGACCTCGCCCGCAGCGGCTATCTCGACGTGACCCCCGAAAAGGCCGTGGCGAACCTCATCAAGGCGCTCGGCAAGGGCGTGCTCAAGGTCATGAGCAAGATGGGCATCTCGACGATCGCCTCGTACCGCGGCGCCCAGGTGTTCGAGGCGATCGGGCTCGACCAGGACTTCGTGGCCCGCTACTTCACGGCGACGCCCTCGCGGCTCGGCGGCATCGGGATCGACGTCGTCGCGGCCGAGGTGGCCGCCCGGCACGCGAGCGCCTACCCGCGCAGCGGCAACCCGAAGGCGCACGAGCACCTGCCCTCGGGCGGGGAGTACCAGTGGCGCCGGGACGGCGAGGAGCACCTGTTCGACCCGGAGACCGTGTTCCGGCTCCAGCACTCGACCCGCACCCGTCAGCTCGACATCTTCCGGCAGTACACCCGGCGCATCGACGACCAGTCGGAACGGCTCATGACGCTGCGCGGCCTGCTGACCTTCACCGAGGGTGCGCGCCCGCCCGTGCCGATCGACGAGGTCGAGCCCGTCAGCGAGATCGTCAAGCGGTTCTCGACGGGAGCAATGTCCTACGGATCGATCTCCGCCGAGGCCCACGAGACGCTCGCGATCGCCATGAACTCCCTCGGCGCGAAGTCCAACACGGGTGAGGGCGGCGAGGACCCGGAGCGGTTGCGGGACCCGCGGCGCCGCAGCGCCATCAAGCAGGTCGCCTCCGGCCGTTTCGGTGTCACGTCGGACTACCTCACGCACGCGGACGACCTGCAGATCAAGATGGCGCAAGGTGCCAAGCCGGGCGAGGGCGGCCAGCTCCCCGGTCACAAGGTCTCGCCGTGGATCGCCAAGACCCGGCACTCGACCCCGGGCGTCGGCCTCATCTCACCGCCCCCGCACCACGACATCTACTCGATCGAGGACCTCGCCCAGCTCATCCACGACCTCAAGAACGCCAACCCGGCCGCGCGCGTGCACGTCAAGCTCGTCTCTCAGGTGGGGGTCGGCACGGTCGCGGCGGGCGTGTCGAAGGCGCACGCCGACGTCGTCCTCATCTCGGGGCACGACGGCGGTACCGGGGCGAGCCCGCTCACCTCGCTCAAGCACGCCGGCGGTCCGTGGGAGCTCGGCCTGGCGGACACGCAGCAGACGCTCGTGCTCAACGGCCTGCGCGACCGGATCGTGGTGCAGGTGGACGGCCAGCTCAAGACGGGCCGGGACGTCGTGATCGCCGCGCTGCTCGGCGCGGAGGAGTTCGGCTTCGCGACCGCGCCGCTCGTGGTGTCCGGCTGCGTGATGATGCGGGTGTGCCACCTCGACACGTGCCCGGTGGGGGTGGCGACGCAGAACCCCGAGCTGCGGGCCCGCTTCACGGGCAAGCCGGAGTTCGTCGTGACGTTCTTCGAGTTCATCGCCCAGGAGGTGCGCGAGTACCTCGCGGCGCTCGGCTTC
>Ga0222423_1000966_pt1 | contig 14886 bp, 14 predicted proteins | sample 3A0metagenome_FD_182472 | JGI IMG/M metagenome (GOLD analysis project Ga0222423, IMG submission 182472) | Enriched microbial communities from leaf-cutter ant dump, University of Wisconsin, Madison, United States - 3A0 (version 2) | ecosystem: Environmental > Terrestrial > Nest > Insects nest >...
ATTACTCACCCGTTCGCCACTCGTCAGCATCCGAAGACCTGTTACCGTTCGACTTGCATGTGTAAGGCATGCCGCCAGCGTTCAATCTGAGCCAGGATCAAACTCTACAGTTCGATCTTGAATTTAATGTCTTTCGACAAACTCATAAAAACGGAATTGAAGTGAACTTCACTTCTATTCTCATGAGCGTTTGTAGTGCTAAGCACTAGTTCCAAAGAACTTGGCACTCGCCATCAAACGCCCACGCTTATCGGCTGTATGTTTTTAATGAACCAGGCAGAAAAAGCATCCGGAGAACTTCTTTTCCTACCAACTTCGCCGCGATCAGCGAAGCCTTGAATTCTAGCACAGTTTTTGAAGTACCGTCAAACTTTTGAGAAGAAATTTTCCACTCATCCACCAACCAGAACCAGCACCCGAAAGCAGCAGCACCAATCAGCGAAGCCTTGCATTGTATACCGGTTTTGAACCAACACACAAGACAGAGAGAAATTTCTTTCTTCTCGCATCGCCCTACAACCTGATCCAGATCCGTTGAGCGAAGCCCGCGACTATAGCACAGGTTTGGGAGCTCAGACCCGCCACTTCTCCAACAGCTTGTCAGGGCTCAAGCTGTCATAGCCCTCGAAAGGCTGGTGGATCCAGGGGTTGGTCGGAAGGAACTCCACGGAGTAGTCCGGCGTGAATGTCGACAGACCCTTGGTCCAGATCACAGCGCTGCGCAGTTCGGAGATCGGCGCATAGTTGGTCTTGAGCATGCTGATCACGGCATGCAGTGTGTGGCCCGAGTCCGCCAGGTCATCCACCAGGAGCACCTTGCCCGCGATTTCGCCGCGTGGCGTGGTGATGAAGCGCGCGATGTCCAGATGCCCCTGCACCGTGCCGGCCTCGGCGCGGTAGGAACTGGTGGACATGATCGCCAGCGGCTTGTCAAAGATGCGACTCAGAATGTCCCCGGGGCGCAGGCCGCCCCGTGCAAGGCACAGAATCGTATCGAACTCCCACCCGGACTGGTGCACCTTGAGGGCCAGCTTCTCGATGAGGCTGTGGTACTCGTCGTAGCTGACATAGAGATGCTTGCCGTCTTCGGTCAACATGGAATGGCTCCTGGGTAGGTGGCTTGGGTAGTGGCGTTCGCGAAATCAGCCTGCGGCATAGGGATGGCGCATCATGATCGTGTGGTCCCGGTCCGGGCTGGTGGAAATCATGTCGATGGGAACGCCCGTGACCTGTTCGATGCGCTCCAGGTAATTGCGCGCGTTCTGGGGCAGCTTGACATAGTCGGTCACTCCCACCGTGGACTCGCTCCACCCTGGCAGGGTCTCATAGACCGGCGTGCAGCGGGCGATGTCTTCCGCCCCCATGGGCAGCAGATCGATCCGCTCGCCATCGAGTTCGTAGCCTGTGCAGAGCTGCAGTTCCTCCAACCCATCCAGCACGTCCAGCTTGGTGATGCACAGGCCCGAAAGGCCGTTGACCTGGGCGCTGCGCTTGAGCAAGGCGGCATCGAACCAGCCGCAGCGGCGGCTGCGTCCGGTGGTCACGCCCTTTTCGGCGCCCACCGTGCTCATGTGGTAGCCAGGCGTGCCGGGGACTTCCCAGTCCAGTTCCGTCGGGAAGGGACCGCCGCCGACGCGCGTGCAATACGCCTTGGTGATGCCGAGGATGTAGTGCAGCATGCCCGGGCCCACGCCCGATCCGGCCGCGGCATTGCCCGCCACGCAATTGCTCGATGTGACGTAGGGATAGGTGCCATGGTCCACGTCCAGCAGCGTCCCTTGCGCACCTTCGAACAGCAGGTTGGCGCCCGCATGGTGGGCCTCGTTCAGCTCACGCGACACGTCCGCCATCATGGGCTTGAGCAGCTCGGCATGGCGCATGGCCTCGGCGTACACGACGTCGAACTGGACCTTGCCGTCCTGGATGTAGGGCTTCAGGGCGTCGCCGAAGACGAACGATGCGGAGCCCAGGTACGTGGTGAGGATGTGGTTGTGCAGGTCCAGCAGATCGCGCAGCTTCGCGGCAAAGCGCTCCGGGTACTTCAGGTCCTGCACGCGCAGTGCACGCCGTGCGATCTTGTCTTCGTAGGCCGGGCCGATGCCCCGCCCCGTGGTGCCGATCTTTTCGGTGCCGCCCTGCTCGCGCGCCGCCTCACGCGCCACGTCGATGGCTGCATGGAACGGCAGGATCAGCGGGCAGGCCTCGCTGATGCGCAGGCGCGAGCGCACTTCCACGCCTGCTTTTTCCAGGCCCTCGATTTCCTCGAACAGCTTGGCCGCGGACAGCACCACGCCATTGCCGATGTAGCACTTGACGCCAGGGCGCATGATGCCGCTGGGGATCAGGTGCAGCGCGGTCTTCACGCCATTGATCACCAGGGTGTGGCCTGCGTTGTGCCCGCCCTGGAAGCGCACGACGCCTTGCGCGCTCTCGGTCAGCCAATCGACCAGCTTGCCCTTGCCTTCGTCGCCCCACTGGGTTCCGACCACCACGACGTTGCGACCTTTGCTTGCTTTCATCTCAAACCCAATTCTTCAATTGTCAATTGCTCAAACCGTCTGCACGACCCAGCGGCCGGAAACCTGCACCAGCTCCCGGTCGCAAAGGAATTCGTCCACTTCGCTCTCATGGCCCGGCAGAACGCACACCACCGTTTCCCCGGCCTTGCGCAGTTCGGCGATGGCCGCATTCACGTCGGCCGCTTCACCCCAGGGTGCGCGGATGGCCGCTTTCAGCGCGCGCGGCGACACGACACCCACCACCTGCTTGATGTCGAGGCTGAACCCCGCCGCAGGGCGGTTGCGGCCGAACACGGCCCCGACCTCGTCATAGCGGCCGCCCCGCACCAGCGCATCGCTGGCGCCGGGGGCGTAGATCGCAAAGCGTGCGCCGCTGTAATACGCATAGCCCCGCAGATCGGCCAGGTCGAAGGTGACGTGGGCGCCTTCCAGGCGGGAAGCCAGCCACTTCAGATTCGATAGCACCTCGCGCACGCCAGCAAAGCGCTGGAGGGCTTTTTCGGCCTCAACCAGCACCGTATGGTCACCATACAGCTGCAGCAGGGCCAGCAGGCCTTCGCGGGAATCCTGGGGGAAGTCGCGGGTCAGAGACGCCAGCTCCCCCGCATCCTTGGCTGCCAGCGCCGCATGGATGGCGCTCAGAAGCAGCGCGTTCACCGGCACGCCCGCGATCACGTTGCGCACGATGCGCACGTCGGCCAGGTCGATGGTGGTATCGCGCACGTCCGCCACACGCAGGCATTCGCGGGCCAGTTGCAGGGCTTCGAGATCGGCCTCCAGCCCGGCATGGCCATAGATTTCGGCGCCGAACTGCAGCGGCTCCCGCGTGGCATGGGGACGGTCGGGCCGGGTGTGCAGCACTGGGCCGCAGTAGCACAGGCGCGTGACGGCCTTGCGGTTGAGCAGGTGGGCGTCGATGCGTGCCACCTGGGGCGTGGTGTCGGCGCGCAGCCCCATAGAGCGGCCGGAGAGCTGGTCCACCAGCTTGAAGGTCTGGAGGTCCAGGGCCTCGCCCGTGCCGGTCAGCAGGGATTCGAGGTGCTCCAGCAGCGGCGGCATGACCAGTTCATAGCCATAGCAGCGGGCCGTGTCGAGCAGCCCGCGACGCAATTCTTCGATGTGCCGCGCTTCGGACGGCAAGACATCGGCAATGTGATCCGGCAGGACCCAAGCAGACATGGAGAAAAGGGGGAGCTGTTAAAACCGCGATTCTACCGGGAGCAGCATCAGAGCCAGAGCATCAGCAGGCCGCCGAGGATGGCCAGCAGCGCGAAGAAACGGATCTGGCCATCCCGCAACTGCGCGATCTGGCCGACCGCCCGCCGCCAGCCCTGCGGCGAAAGAAAGGGCAGCAGCCCTTCGATCACCAGCACCAGGGCGAACGCAATCCAGAGGCTGTCGCCGCTCATCGCGCCGGAGCGCCGCGGAAGGTCTTGAAGAAGTCGGACGACGATGGGTCGAGCACCAACACGTCGCTCTTCTTGTTGAAGCTGGCCTTGTAGGCCTCCAGGCTGCGGTAGAACTGCGCGAACTGGGGGTCGCGGCCGAAAGCCTCGGCATAGATGCGCGCGGCCTCGGCATCGCCCTCGCCCTTGACCTTCTGCGCGTCGCGGTAGGCATTGGCGATGGTGATCTCGCGCTGGCGGTCGGCATCGGCACGGATCTTTTCGCCCTCGGCCGCGCCGGTGGAGCGCAGCTCGTTGGCCACGCGCTTGCGCTCAGCCTCCATGCGGCGATAGACGGATTCGGTGATGGCTTCCACGTAGTCCACGCGGGTGATGCGCACGTCCACCACGTCCACGCCCCAGGGCTTGGCGCCGCGCACGGTTTCCAGCACCTCGCGCTTGACGTCGGCCATCAGGGCCTCGCGCTTGAGCGACAGCAGTTCCTTGACGGTGCGCTTGTTGATTTCCTCCTGGAAGGCGTTGCGCACCACACGGTTGAGCTGCATCGCCCCGGCGCTTTCGTCCAGCCCCACATTGCGGATGTACTCCGTGGGCTCCGAGATGCGCCAGCGCACGTACCAGTCGATGACCACGCGCTGCTTTTCTGCCGTCAGCATGGGCTCGGTGTCGCTGCTGTCCAGCGTCAACAGGCGCTTGTCGATGTACGACACGTTCTGGAACGGCGGCGGCAGCTTGAAGTTCAGGCCCGGCTCGGTGATCACTTCCTTGATCTGCCCCAGCGCATAGAGCACGCCGAACTGGCGCTGGTCCACCACGAAGAGCATGGAGCTCATCAGGGCAAGCACCACCAGGAGGGTGGTTGCGATAAATCCGACTCTGTTCACGAGCAGCTCCTAGCGGGATTCACGATCGCGGGTGCGATTGCTGTCACGCGCCCGGGGGTCATTGGAAAAAGTGGACGAGGGCGTGGCGGGCGCCGCCGTGGGCGCCGATGGACTGGCGGCCAGGGCATCTGGCGCCGAGCCGCTGGCCACGCCCTGCATGATCTTGTCGAGCGGCAGGTACAGCAGGTTGGAGCCCTGGCGCGATTCGACCAGCACCTTGGTCACGTTGCCGTAGATCTGCTGCATGGACTCCAGGTACATCCGGTCGCGGGTCACTTGGGGGGCCTTCTGGTATTCCGCCAGCACGGAGGCAAAGCGCTGCGCATCGCCCTGCGCCTGGGCGACGATGCGGGCCTTGTAGGCGGCGGCCTCTTCGTTCAGGCGCGACGCGGAGCCGACGGCGCGGGGAACCACGTCGTTGGCATAGGCCTGGGCCTCGTTCTTGGCGCGTTCGCGCTCCTGCCCGGCTTTCAGCACGTCGTCGAACGCGGCCTGAACCTGCTCGGGCGGGCGCACCCCGCCCTGCTGCAGGTTGATGCCGACCACTTCGACGCCGACCTTGTAGCGGTCGAGGATGGTCTGCATCAGGCTGCGCACGCGCGGCGCGATCTGGTCGCGCTCTTCGGCCAAGGCCGTGTCCATGCGCATCTTGCCGACCACTTCGCGCACCGCCGTCTCTGCCGCCTGCACCACGGCGTCGGCCGGGTTGCGGCTTTCGAACAGCCAGGCGCGCGCGTCGTTCAGGCGGTACTGCACGGCGAACTTGATCTCGACGATGTTCTCGTCCTCGGTCAGCATGGCCGACTCGCGCAGGCCCGTGCTCTTGATGACGCTGTCGCGGCCCACGTCGGCGGAGCGGATCTGGGTGACGAAGACCAGCTCGTGGCGTTCGATCGGGTACGGCAGGCGCCAGTTGAAGCCCGCACCCACCGTGCTCTTGTATTTGCCAAACTGCGTGATGACGGCCTGCTGGCCTTCCTGCACGATGAAGAAGCCCGTGCCCAGCCAGATCACGAAGGCGATGCCGGCGATCAGGCCCACGCCCACGCCCGCGCTCTTCATGTCGGGCTGGAATCCGCCGCCACCACTGTTGCCGTTACCCGGCCCGCGCCCACCATTCCTGCCGCCGAACAAGCCGCCCAGCTTGCGGTTCAGGTCGCGCCAGAGTTCGTCGAGGTCCGGGGGCTGACCATTGCTGTTGTTATTCGGGCGCTGGTCCCCGCCCCGGTTCCCGGAGGGCTGGTTCGACGCGGGGCGGTCTTCGGGCCGCGCACCTTCGTCGGATTTGTTGTCATCGCCACGCCCCCACCGGGGATCGTTCAGGTTGAACATGCCCCGGATGCGTTCTGGCAATGACGCCCAGCGTAGGGTGCGGTTTTGGAGATTCATGCGCAAAGTCTCGGGTTCTCTGGGTACTTACGTCGGCAAACTTGGCATTGTGCCCAATCAGTCCACGGGCCCCGGCAATTCAACAGCGGCACCAGGGGTCATGTCCGCCTGAGCCGCCAGCACCGTGGCCGACAGCGCGCTGCGCAGGGCGTCCAGCCCCTCGCCGGAACGGGCGCTGACGAACAGGCGGGGCAGCATCTGCCCGTCCACCTCGTACTGGTCCTGCAGGCTGGGCGGGCGCTGTTCAGGGGGCAGCGCGTCCAGCTTGTTGAAGACCAGCAGCTGCGGGATGTCCGCGGCGCCGATCTCGTGCAGCACTTTCTGCACCTGGGCCATCTGTTCCGGGAAGCCGGGATTGGACGCATCCACCACGTGCAGCAGCAGGTCAGCATCCACGGCCTCCTGCAAGGTGGCCTGGAAGGCGTCGACCAGGCCGTGCGGCAGGTCGCGAATGAAACCCACCGTGTCGGACAGCGAGACGGAGCGCCCCACCGTGCCGTCGGTGTTGCCCAGGTAGAGCTGCCGCGTGGTCGTATCCAGCGTGGCGAACAGCTGGTCCGCCGCATAGGCGCGGGCCTTGACCATGGCGTTGAACAGCGTGGACTTGCCCGCGTTGGTGTAGCCCACCAGCGAGATGTTGAAGGTGTCGCGCCGCTCGCGCTGCCGGCGCTGGGTGGAGCGCTGGCGCTTGACCTTGACCAGCCGCTCGCGCGTGCGCTTGATGGCGTCGCTGATCATCCGGCGGTCCAGCTCGATCTGCTTTTCGCCGGGGCCGCCGCGCGCGCCGATGCCGCCGGTCTGCCGCTCCAGGTGCGACCAGCGCCGCACGAGGCGGGTGCTGACGTACTGCAGCTTGGCCAGTTCCACCTGCAGCTTGCCCTCGTGGCTGCGCGCGCGCTGGGCGAAGATCTCGAGGATCAGCAGGGTGCGGTCGTTGACGGGGAGTTCGAGATGCCGCTCCAGGTTGCGCTGCTGCGCGGGGCTGAGCGACTGGTCGAACAGCACCTCGGCGGCGCCGTGCATCTGCGCCAGGGTGCGGATCTCTTCGGCCTTGCCGCTGCCGACGAACAGCGCGGCGTCGGGCGCCTTGCGCTTGCAGGTCAGCCGCGCCACCGGGTTCATTCCGGCGGTCTGGGACAGCAGCCCCAGTTCCTCCAGCTCACCGTCGAAATGGGGCAGGCCGAAATCCACCCCCACCAGCAGCACCGGAGTGCCGCCTGGCGAAGACTCTGTCATCGAACTCAAGCAGCGGCTCAGGCGTTGCCGCCGTCCGCATCCGAGTTGTCGGCGGTGGAGAAGTTGACGGCGCGGCCCGGGACGATGGTGGAGATGGCGTGCTTGTAGACCATCTGGGTCACGGTGTTGCGCAGCAGCACCACGTATTGGTCGAACGATTCGATCTGCCCTTGCAGCTTGATGCCGTTGACCAGATAGATGGAGACCGGGACATGCTCGCGGCGCAGCGCGTTCAGGAAGGGGTCTTGCAGAAGTTGGCCTTTATTGCTCACGATATTCTCCGTGTTCAAAGAATGTTGTTGTAGATCGGCAACCTTACCACAGCATGGGTGGCACACATTTCCAATGGAATTGTCAGCTATTAAAATAGTAGCTGCCAGCGCCTGCCTACTCTTGTTTTCAAATAGAAAACCATTTGAAAAGCTTGTGCATCAAGCGCTGCCAGCTATTATTTTTAATCCTGCTTGTCCGCGTACGGGTTGTGGGACGTCTTCATCTCGATGCGCAGCGGCGTGCCCACCAGGTCGAACTCCTTGCGGAAGCGCCCTTCCAAGAAGCGCTTGTAGGCGTCCGTCACGTGCTCCAGCGAGTTGCCGTGGATCACGATCACCGGCGGGTTCATGCCGCCCTGGTGCGCGTAGCGCATCTTGGGGCGGTACATGCCGACCTTCTTGGGCGTCTGGAACTGCACGGCCTCCAGCAGCAGGCGCGTGAGCACGGGCGTGGACATCTTGCAGGTGGCCGCCTTGTGCGCCTGCACGATGGAGGTCCACAGCGGCCCCAGGCCCTGACGCTTCTTGGCCGAGATGAAGTGCAGCGATGCGAACTTGAGGAAGGCCAGGCGCGTCTCGATGGAGCGCTCCAGCATCTGGCGCTGGTATTCGTCCACGGCATCCCACTTGTTCACCGCCAGCACCACGGCGCGGCCGCTCTCCAGGATGTAGCCCGCGATGTGCGCGTCCTGGTCGGTTACGCCCTGGGTGGCGTCCAGCAGCAGCAGCACGACGTGGGCGGATTCGATGGCCTGCAGCGTCTTGACCACCGAGAACTTCTCGATCGCCTCGAACACCTTGCCCTTGCGGCGCAGGCCCGCCGTGTCCACCAGCTCGAAGCGCTGGCCGTTGCGTTCGAAGGGCACGGCGATGGCGTCGCGCGTGGTGCCGGGCATGTCGAAGGCCACCAGCCGCTCCTCGCCCAGCCAGGTGTTGATCAGCGTGGACTTGCCCACGTTGGGCCGCCCGGCCACGGCGAGCTTGACCACGCTCTTGTCGCCCTGCGTGTCGAGCTCGTCCGGGTCGGGCAGGCTCAAAGGCTCCAGCGCCAGCTCGACCAGGCTGCGGATGCCCTGCCCGTGCGCCGCCGACACGGCATAGACCTCGCCCAGCCCCAGCTCGTAGAACTCGGCCAGCTGCGTGCCCTCGCGCATGCCCTCGGCCTTGTTGGCGGCCAGCACGCAGGGCTTGCCCAGGCGGCGCAGGTAATTGGCGATGTCGTGGTCCTGCGCGGACAGCCCGGCGCGGGCATCGACCACGAAGATGACCACATCCGCCTCGGCCACGGCCTGCTGCGTCTGCCGGGCCATCTCGCGGTAGATGCCGCTGGCGGCATCGGGCTCGAAGCCGCCGGTGTCGATGACGATGTACTCGTGCTTGCCCTGCTTGCCGTTGCCGTAGTGCCGGTCGCGCGTGAGCCCGGCGAAGTCCGCCACGATGGCGTCGCGGGACTTGGTCAGGCGGTTGAACAGCGTGGATTTGCCCACGTTCGGGCGCCCCACGAGGGCAATGACGGGTTTCATTCGGCGGGTTTCATTGTTTTATTTATTCAGGACGGAAACCGTAGACGGCGCCGTTCTTCGTGACCACCACCAGCGTGTCCGCCGCCACGGCGGGGGCCGCCGCGATGCCGGAGCCGTCGGTGGCCATGCGGTTGAGCGGCGCGCCGTCCGCGCGGGACAGCAGGTGGACCAGCCCGGAATCGTCGCCCACCACCACCGAGCGGCCCAGCAGCAGGGGCGCGGTCAGCTTGCGGTGCTTGAGGCGGTCGCTCGCCCACAGGCGCGTGCCGTTGGCGCGGTTCCAGGCCACGACGGTGCCGTTGCTCTCAGTGCCGAACACGGCATCACCGTCGCCGTGCACACCTTCCGCGCCGCTGGCGGGCTGCGTCCAGGCCACGGCGCCGCGCGCGGTGTTGACGCAGCCGACCGCCGCCTGGAAGGCGCGCGCGCACACGCTGTCGCCCACGCGGCTGGTGCGGCCCACGAGCTCCACCAGACGCTCCACGTCGTTGGTGCCGCGCGAGCTGGCCAGCGGGGCTTCCCAGCGCACGCTGCCGTTGTCGGGGTTCATGCCCACCATGCGGCCGGAGAAGCCGACCACCAGGGTGTCGCCCACCGGCATCAGCACGCCGGCCTGGCGCAGCACCAGGGGTTCGCCCGGGCGCTGCTGGCTCCAAAGCTTGCGCCCCGTGGCGGCGTCGTAGGCGGCCACGGAACGGTCGGCCGACAGCACGAAGACGCGCCCGCCCGCCACCAGCGGCGGCGTGAACACCTGGGCCGCCAGCGGCTGGCGCCAGCGCTCGCGCCCGCCGTCCAGGACGATCAGCGCATTGGCCCGCGACACCACGGCCGCCGCCTTGCCATCGCTGCCGACGCCCGCCGACAGCGGCTCGGCCAGCGCGATGCGCCAGACGTCGCCGCCGGTGCGCACATCGATGGCCGCGACCACGCCGTCGGCGGATGCCAGGGTGACCACGTTGCCCGCAGCATGCACGTCCAGCGGCAGGTTGCCGACGCCGCCGACGCGCGCGGTCCAGGCCTGGCGCACGCCCAGCACCGCCACGTTGGCGCCCAGGTCGGCGGGGGCGGGCTTGGCGCTGCCGCTGTTCCACAGGGAGCAGCCGCCCAACGCGGCCGCCAGGGCCACGCAGGCGATGCTGCGCGGCAGGAGTCGATGGTGAAGGCGCGGCATGGTCACTTGGCTCCTGACGCGGCGACGGCGACGCCGTCCGGCGCAACGCCCAGGGCGCCCAGCTTGATCTCGACGAGGCGGCGGTATTCGATGCCCTCTTCGAACGCCTTGTAGGCCTTGGTGTATTCGGCGATGGCCTCGGCGCGCTTGCCCTGCGACGCCAGGATGTCGCCCTTGCGGTCGGCGAAGACCGCCTCGAACTCGGGGGGCGCGCTGGCGGACAGCTGCTGGAGCGCCTCGTCGTAGTTCTTCTGGTCCATCAGCACACTGGCCAGGCGCAGCCGGGCCAGGGCCTTGAGTCCATCGTCGCCCGCCTTGTCCGCCACCCAGGCCAGGGCCTCCTTCGCGGCATCGGGCTTGCCCGCCTCGATCTGGGCCTTGGCCACCGCGAGGCCCGCCTGCGCGGCCTGGGTCGTGCCCGCGTACTTGGCCTTGAGGTCGCCAAAGGCCAGCGCCACCCGCTCCTGGTCGCCGGACTTGGCCGCGACCTCCACCGCATCGAACAGCGCGGCGGCCTGCCCGGCCTGCCGGTTCTGCCAGTACTGGTAGCCGTTCCAGGCCGCCAGCGAGCCCGCCACCACGATCAGCACCGTGCTGATGAGCGTGCCCCAGGTGTTCCAGAAATGCTTGAGCTGGTCAAGCTGCTCTTGTTCTTCGAGGTCGAGATGAGTTGCCATGGGTTGGGTCGTGATTTAAGCGGGGGATTGTAGGGTGGCGGCCCATTGCGCCACGTCGGCCAGGGCATGCTCGGCCTGGGCGCCACTGCCGTCGCGCAGCGACTTCACGGTAACCTGCCCGCGCGCCAGTTCGTCCGGGCCGAAGATGAGCGCGTGGCGCGCGCCGCTGGCGTCGGCCTTCTTGAACTGCGACTTCATGCTGCCGGGGCCTTCCGCGCCGCCCGCGTGCTGCACCACGTTCAGGCCCTGGGCACGCAGCGCCTCCAGCGTGGCGATGACGGGCGCGAGCGGCGTGCCGGGGGGCACGATGGCGTAGGCGTCCGCCGCCGACGCAGGCATGCCCAGGTTCAGCTCGTCCGCCAGCAGCAGCAGGCGCTCGATGCCCAGGCCGAAGCCCACGGCGGGCGCGCTCTTGCCGCCCAGTTGTTCGATGAGTCCGTCGTAGCGGCCGCCGCCGCAGACCGTGCCCTGCGAGCCGAGCTGGTCGGTCACCCACTCGAACACGGTGAGGTTGTAGTAGTCCATGCCGCGCACGAGGCGCGGGTTGACGCGGTATTGCAGCCCCACGGCGTCGAGTGCGGAGCGCACGGCGTCGAAGTGCGCGCGCGACTCGGCGCCCAGAAAGTCCATGAGCTGCGGCGCCGCCTCGATCAGCGCCTGCATCGCCGGGTTCTTGCTGTCCAGGATGCGCAGCGGGTTGCTGTGCAGGCGTCGGCGCGCGTCTTCGTCGAGCACGTCGGCGTTCTGCTCGAAGTAGCGGATCAGCGCCTCGCGGTGCTCGCGGCGCTCGGCGCTCTGGCCCAGGCTGTTGATCTCCAGGCGCACGTGCTGGCCTTCGGCCAGGCCCAGCTCGCGCCACAGGGCGCGGGCGACGAGGATCATCTCGGCATCCACGTCCGGCCCGGCGAAGCCCAGCGCTTCCACGTCAAGCTGGTGGAACTGGCGGTAGCGCCCTTTTTGCGGCCGCTCGTGACGGAACATGGGGCCGTGCGTCCACACGCGCAGCGGGCCGTTGTAGAGCGCGTTGTGCTCGACCATGGCGCGCACGATGCCTGCGGTGGCCTCGGGGCGCAGTGTGAGCTTGTCGCCGTTCATCGAGTCGGTGAAGGAGTACATCTCCTTCTCGACGATGTCCGTCACCTCGCCCAGGCCGCGCACGAACAGGGCCGTGGGCTCGACGATGGGCGTGATCAGGTACTGGTAGCCGTAGCGCGCCAGCACCTTGCGCACCGCCGCCTCGAACCACTGCCAGCGCGCGGCGGTCGGCAGCTTCTCGGTGCGCGGCACCGAGGCCGGCAGGATGTCGTTCATGCCTTTGACGGCGCTCAGTTTTTCCACTTTGCTCACTGTGGCGAACCCTTGAAGAATTTGAATGAAATCGGCCTCCAGCGCTTATGTAGCAAGCGCTGGCAGCTATTGTTTAGATAGTAATCAGTGATGGCCGTAGCGCCGCTGCACGTACTGCTCCACGATCTCGTGGAACTCCTGCGCGATGCCCTCGCCGCGCAGCGTCATGGCCTTCTCGCCGTCGATGAAGACGGGCGCGGCGGGCGCCTCGCCGGTGCCGGGCAGGCTGATGCCGATGTCGGCGTGCTTGCTCTCGCCGGGGCCGTTGACGATGCAGCCCATGACGGCCACCTTCATGCCCTCCACGCCCGGGTAGCGCGCGCGCCACACGGGCATCTGCGCGCGCAGGTAGTCGTCGATCTGCTTGGCCAGTTCCTGGAACGTGGTGCTGGTGGTGCGCCCGCAGCCTGGGCAGGCCGTGACGCTGGGCACGAACACGCGCATGCCGAGCGATTGCAGGATCTCGGACGCAACCACCACCTCCTGCGTGCGCGCCTCGCCGGGCTGGGGCGTCAGAGACACGCGGATGGTGTCGCCGATCCCTTCCTGCAGCAGCACGGACAAGGCCGCGGCGGATGCCACCGTGCCCTTGGTGCCCATGCCCGCTTCCGTCAGGCCCAGGTGCAGCGCGTAGTCGCAGCGCCGCGCCAGCTCGCGGTACACGGAGATCAGGTCCTGCACGCCGCTGACCTTGCACGACAGGATGATCTGGTTGCCATCCAGGCCCATTTCCTCGGCGCGGCGGGCGGATTCGATGGCCGAGGTGATCAGCGCCTCGTACATCACCTGCCGCCCTTCCCAGGGCTGGGCGCGGCGGCTGTTGGCGTCCATCAGGCTGGCCAGCAGTTCCTGGTCCAGGCTGCCCCAGTTCACGCCGATGCGCACGGCCTTGTTCCAGCGCACGGCGGCCTCGATCATCTGGCCGAACTGCTTGTCGCGCTTGTCACCCTTGCCCACGTTGCCAGGGTTGATGCGGTACTTGGACAGCGCCTGCGCGCAGTCCGGGTATTCGGTCAACAGGCGGTGGCCGTTGTAGTGGAAGTCGCCCACCAGCGGCACGTTCTCGCCCATGCGGTCGAGCTGCTCGCGGATGTAGGGCACGGCTGCCGCCGCCTCGGGCGTGTTCACGGTGATGCGTACGAACTCCGAGCCCGCGCGCGCCAGCTCCTTGACCTGGATGGCCGTACCGATGGCGTCCACCGTGTCGGTGTTGGTCATGGACTGGATGCGCACGGGCGCGTCGCCGCCCACGGTCACCACGTGGTCGCCCCACGCGATGCGGGCCTGCCGCGTGCGGCGGGGCAAGGGGGACGCGACCGCGATGGGGCCGGGTTCGCCGGGGGCTTTTTCCACCACTTATTTCACCTCGAAGCGGGCTACGTTGTCGCGCGACACGGCCGCCAGGTCGAACGGCTTGCCGCGCACGGACACTTCCGTGGCGTCGGCCCGGCCGATCACGACCGCCAGGGGCGCGGGCGCCGCCACGGCCACGGATTCCTCGGCCACCAGGGTGCGCTCCAGCACCACCTTGCCGGAAGCGTCGCGCACCTGCACCCAGGACTGGCCCCGCGCGCGCAGCACCAGCGTGCCCGCGGGCGCGGCGGCATTCGGGGCGGCGGCGCTGGCACCGGCCGCAGGCGCGGGCGCCGCGCCCGGTTGGGCTTCGGGCGCCGAAGCCGCGGGCCTGGCGGGCACGGGGACCGCAGCGGACACGCTGTCGGCAGGGGCCTCCACCCTCGCCGGCGCTGCATCGGGGGCCGGCAGCGCCGAAGCCAGGGTGACAGGCTCGGCAGGCTCCGCCGCCGGGGCCGGTGCGGGCGCCGAGGACACGTTGGACGCGCCCTGCTGGCCCGGGAAGAAAAACACGGCCAGCGCGCCGACGAGCAAGGCCAGCACGACCACGACCACGGGCCGCGAAGGAGAACCGGAGAAAGACGCGGACGACGAGGACGACTTGGCCGCGCTGCCCTTGACAGGCGCATTCAGCCCCGCGCTGTCCGTGGACAGGCGCGGACTCTGGCTCTGCGGCAGCAGCGACAGCACCGGTGCCGGGTCCACCTTGAGCGTGCGGCACACGCTGGACGCCAGGGCGCGCACGAAGACCGTGTCCGGCAGCGCCGCGTAGTTGTCGGCCTCCAGCGCCTCCAGCTTGCTGACGGGCACCTTCAAGGCCACGGCCAGCGCCGCGATGTGCATTCCGGCTGCCTGGCGCGCCTCGCGCAGCAGGCTGCCCGCCGTCACGCCCCCCTCCACGACCTCACTCATTGAAAGCCCCACGTTCGTATGCACCCAGCTCCCGCGACTCGGGGAAGCGCTTGCGCAGCTGGTCGGCCAGCTGCCGCATGGCGACGGAGTCGCCCAAAGCGCGCTCCACCTTGATTCCGAGCCAGAACGATTCGGAGTTGGCGTACTCGCTGTTGTTGAGACGCCGAATGTAGAACTGGGCGCGGGTCAGTTCATTG
>Ga0222423_1000967_pt1 | contig 14880 bp, 14 predicted proteins | sample 3A0metagenome_FD_182472 | JGI IMG/M metagenome (GOLD analysis project Ga0222423, IMG submission 182472) | Enriched microbial communities from leaf-cutter ant dump, University of Wisconsin, Madison, United States - 3A0 (version 2) | ecosystem: Environmental > Terrestrial > Nest > Insects nest >...
CCCGCGCGCAGGCAGGCCTGCACGGACACCGCCCGGTTGTAGGGGCGCTTGTCGGTGCCCAGGAACACGTCCTTGAACTGCACCATGCCCGAGTTGGTGAACATCAGCGTTGGGTCGTTGCCGGGCACCAGGGGGCTGGATGCCACCACGGTGTGGCCCTTGGAGACGAAGAAGTCCAGGAAGGACTTGCGGATGTCGGCGACGGAGAAGGTGGGTGTGCTCATGGTGTGTGGAAGTCTTTGCGCGGCGCGGGCGAAGCGGCAGGCGGATGCCTGTGGACTGCCCGTCCGAACCAACCTTTCATTATAGGTTTGCCGTTCCCAGGACCACGGGCGGGCACTTCGCTCCAAGGCAGTCATGCCTGCTTGCATTTTTTAAATATCCTATTAATATATTAATGACTCGGCACCCGCCACTTCCCTCTTCTCTTCCCTCCAAGGAGCCTCCATGAACCCCCAACCCCGCTGGCAAGGCATCTTCCCCGCCATCACCACCAAGTTCCACGCCGACGAGTCCATCGACGCCGAGGGCACGGCCCGCCACATCGACTTCCAGATCCGCAACGGCATCCACGGCCTGGTCACCTGCGGCTCGCTGGGCGAGGCCAGCACGCTGTCGCTGGAGGAAAAGCTCGACGTGGCGCGCATCGCGCTGGACGCCGCCGGCGGCCGCGTCCCCGTGCTGGCCAACGTGTCGGAGACCCGCACCCGCGAGGCGCTGCGCTACATCGACGGCGCCAACAAGCTCGGCGTGGCGGGCTTCATGGTCATGCCTTCGGTGATCTACGTGGCCGACGCGCGCGAGGCCATGCTGAACGTGCGCACCATGGCCGAGGCCGCGCAGCGCCCGGTCATGGTCTACAACAACCCCGTGGCCTACCGCGTGGACCTGCGCCCAGAGCACATGCTGGAGCTGGCCGACTGCCCGTGGATCGCCGCCATCAAGGAAAGCACGGGCGACATCCGCCGCATTACCGACCTGCGCAACACCGTGGGCGACCGCTACCAGCTCTTCCTGGGTGTGGACGACCTGGCCTACGAGGGCCTGGCCCTGGGCTGCGACGGCCTGCTGGCCGGCGTGGGCTGCGCCTTCCCGCGCGAGACGGTGGCGCTGTACGACCTGATGAAGGCCGGCAAATTCGCCGAGGCCCTGCCCCTGTACCAGTGGATGACGCCCATGCTGCACCTCGACGTGTCGAACAAGCTGGTGCAGAACCTCAAGCTCATCGACGCCCTGGTGGGCGTGGGCACCGAGCACATGCGCCGCCCCCGCCTGCCGCTGGTGGGCGAGGAGCGTACGTTCGTCGAAGGCGTGGTCAAGAAGGCACTCGACACGCGCCCCGCGCAGTACCAATCCGTGGCCTGACAACAAGCCGCTTCACCGGGCCGGAGGAGACACCGGCCCTTTCCCTCCCCGCACACACAAGAGGTTTCCCATGACACGTGCAGTTTTCGGATTTCGGCCCCTGGCCCCCGCCGCCCTCGCCGCGCTGCTGCTGGCCGCGCACGCCCACGCCCAGGAACAGGTGGTCAGGATCGGCCACAGCGGCCCGCTCTCCGGCCCCAACGCCTTCGCCGGCAAGGACAACGAGAACGGCGTGCGCATGGCCATCGAGGAGCTCAACGCCAAAAAGATCCAGGCCGAGGGCAAGACGCTGAAGTTCGAGCTCGTGTCCGAGGACGACCAGTGCGACGCCCGCACCGGCGTCAGCGTGGCGCAGAAGCTGGTGGACAGCGGCGTCCAATTCATCATGGGCCCGTACTGCTCGGGCGTGGCCATTCCCGCATCGCGCGTCTACAACGACGGCGGCGCCCTGGTGTCCACCGTGGGCACCAACCCCAAGGTGACCGAGAACGGCTACAAGAACCTGTTCCGCATCATCGCCAGCGACACGCAGATCGGCTCCAACATGGCGGTCTATGCCGCCCAGGTGCTCAAGGTGAAGCAGGTGGCCGTGATCGACGACCGCACCGCCTTCGGCCAGGGCGTGGCCGACCAGTTCACCAAGGAGGCCAAGAAGCAGGGCCTCACGGTGGTGGGCCAGGAGTTCACCACGGACAAGTCCACCGACTTCCTCTCCATCCTCACCAGCCTCAAGGCCAGGCAGCCGCAGGCCATCTTCTTCGGCGGCTACGCGCCCCAGGCCGCACCCATGGCCCGGCAGATGAAGCAGCTGGGCCTCACGGCCAAGCTGCTGGGCGGCGACACGCTGTGCAGCCCCGAGGTCGGCAAGCTCGGCGGCGACGCTGTGAACGACACCGTGTTCTGCGCCCAGGGCGGCACCATGCTCGACAAGGTGGAGGGCGGCGCCGCGTTCAAGGCCAAATACAAGGCCCGCTTCCAGCGCGACGCCGACGCCTACGCGGCCTCGTACTACGATCAGGTGATGTTCATCGCTGACGCGATGCAAAAGGCCAACTCCACCCAGCCCGCCAAGGTGGGCGCGCAGATCTACCAGTCCAGCCACAAGGGCGTGGCGGGCACCTATGCCTACGACGAGAAGGGCAACCTGAAGCAGGCGCCCATCACGGTGCTGACCTTCAGGAACGCCGCGCCCGTGCCACTTGCAAGCTATTGAGCAAGCTACTGAGAGGCCCTATGAAGAAGATCCAGATCCTCGACTCCCACACCGGCGGCGAGCCCACACGGCTGGTGCTGGGCGGCTTTCCCGACCTGGGCACGGGCAGCATGGCCGAGCGCCGCGCCCTGCTGGCCGCGCGGCACGACGCCTGGCGGGCCGCCACGGTGCTGGAGCCGCGCGGCAGCGACGTGGTGGTGGGCGCCCTGCTCTGCCCGCCCGAGGACCCGGCGAACAACACGGCGGGCGTGATCTTCTTCAACAACACCGGCTACCTGGGCATGTGCGGCCACGGCACCATCGGTCTCGTGGCGTCGCTGGCCTACCTGGGCCGCATCGCGCCGGGCGAACACCGCATCGAGACACCCGTGGGCACCGTCACCACCACGCTGCACGGAGACGGCTCGGTCAGCGTGCGCAACGTGCCCGCCTACCGGCTGCACCGCCAGCTGGCCGTGGAGGTGCCCGGCCACGGCCGCGTGGCGGGCGACGTGGCCTGGGGCGGCAACTGGTTCTTCCTGGTGTCGGACCACGGCCAGCGCGTGGCCAGCGACAACCTGGAGACGCTTACCGCCTACACCTGCGCCATCCAGCAAGCGCTGAAGGACCAGGGCGTGCGCGGCGACGACGGCGGCGAGATCGACCACATCGAACTCTTCGCCGACGACCGCGAGGCCGACAGCCGCAACTTCGTGCTCTGCCCCGGCAAGGCCTACGACCGCTCGCCCTGCGGCACCGGCACCAGCGCCAAGGTGGCCTGCCTCGCGGCGGACGGAAAGCTGCAGCCGGGACAGGTGTGGCGCCAGGCCAGCATCATCGGCAGCCAGTTCGAGGCCAGCTACGCGCTGCGGAACGACGGCAAGATCACACCCACCCTGCGCGGCCGCGCCCACATGAGCGCCGAGGCCACGCTGCTCATCGAAGACGGCGACCCCTTCGCCTGGGGCATCCGTCTTTGAACAGACCTTGAGCCCATGCAGCACGCGGACGTGATCGTCATCGGCGCCGGCATCGTCGGCGCGGCCTGCGCCCACGTGCTGGCGCGCCACGGCCTTCATGTGCTGGTGCTGGACGCCCGCCTGGGCGGCGCCACGGCCGCCGGCATGGGCCACCTGGTGGTGATGGACGACAACCCCGCCGAGCTGGCCCTGAGCCAGGCGTCCCTCGCGCTGTGGCACGGCTGGGCACCGCGCATGGCGGCAGACCAGCCCGGCTGCGCGTTCACCAACTGCGGCACGCTCTGGCTGGCCGCCAACGGCGCCGAGATGGCCGGCGCCGAGGAAAAAGCCCAGCGCCTGCGGCACCACGGCCTGGCCTGCGAGTTGCTCGGCGCCGCCGCCCTGCGCCGCCTGGAGCCCGCGCTGCGCCCCAACCTGCAAGGCGCGCTGAAGGTGAACGGCGACAGCCTGGTCTACGCCCCCATCGCCGCCCAGTGGCTGCTGCAGCAGGCGCCACGGCCCATCCGCGTGGAGCAGGCCGAGGCCTGCCGCATCGACAACGGCCGGGTGCAGCTGGCCGACGGCGCCTGGCGCACGGCCGGGGCCGTGGTGCTGGCCGCGGGCATCCACGCCACCCGCTTCTGCCCCGAGCTGCCCATCCGCCCCAAGAAAGGCCACCTGCTCATCACCGACCGCTACCCCGGCACCGTGCGGCACCAACTGGTGGAGCTGGGCTACATCAGCAACGCACACCAGACCGAGGGCACCTCCGTGGCCTTCAATCTGCAGCCGCGCCCCACGGGGCAGCTGCTGCTGGGCTCCTCGCGGCAGTTCGACACCACCGACCCCGCCGTGGAGCCGGACGTGCTGGCGCGCATGCTGCGCCGCGCGCTGGACTACATGCCCGGCCTGGCGGAACTCAACGCCATCCGCACCTGGACGGGCTTTCGCGCCGCCACGCCCGACGGCCTGCCCATCATCGGCCGCCACCCCGGCCACGACCGGCTGTGGCTGGCCGTGGGCCACGAGGGCCTGGGCGTGACCACCGCGCCGGCCACCGCCGAACTGCTCGCGGCGCAGATCACCGGCGGCCCGCTGCCGCTGGACCCCGCGCTCTTCGCGGCGCAACGCTTCCACCGGGAAGGCCTGGCGGCATGACGAACGCCCTCCCCCACGTGCAGGTCCTCATCGACGGCACCCCCGTCCAGCTGCCGCCGGGCCACAGCGTGGCGGCAGCCCTGGCGCTGCTGCCGCCGGGCTGCAGCCGCAGCTCGGTGACGGGCGAGCGCCGCGCGCCGTTCTGCGGCATGGGCATCTGCCACGAATGCCGGGTGCTGGTGGACGGCCGCCGCCGCCTGGCCTGCCAGACCCTGTGCACCGACGGCATGGCGATCGACACCCACGGAGGCCTGCCATGAACCCACACCACGAACACTGCGACCTGCTGATCGTGGGCGCCGGCCCCGCCGGCATGGCGGCCGCCCTGGCGGCGGCGCCCGCGGGCCTGGCCATCACCCTCGTGGACGACAACATCCACCCCGGCGGCCAGATCTGGCGCGACGGCCCCGGCGTGGCGCTGCCGCCCCTGGCGCGCGCGCACCGCGACGCGCTGCAGCGCCACCCCAATATCCGCCTGCTGTGCGGCACGCGGGTCGTGGGCCTGGATGGGCCCAGCGCGCCGGGCAACGCCCCCGCCCTGCTGCTGGAGGATGCCGGGCGCGGCTGGACCCAGCACAGCCGCCAGCTGGTGCTGTGCAACGGCGCGCGCGAGCTGCTGCTGCCCTTTCCGGGCTGGACCCTGCCCGGCGTGACCGGCGCGGGCGGCCTGCAGGCTTTGATCAAAGGCGGCGTGCCGGTGCGCGGCCAGCGCATCGTGGTGGCGGGCACCGGCCCGCTGCTGCTGGCGGCGGCCGATACCGCCCGCAAGGCCGGCGCGCAGGTCGTGCGCATCGCCGAGCAGGCCTGCTGGCGGGCGCTGGCCGCCTTCGCGCTGCAGCTGCCGCGCTGGCCCGCCAAGGCCCTGCAGGCCGCCACCCTCTTCGACCCGCGCTGGCGCGCCGCCAGCCACGTGCTGCAGGCCGAGGGCACCGAGGCGCTGGAGCGCGTGCGGCTGCAGCGCGGCAGCCGCCAGGAAACGCTGGCCTGCGACCGGCTGGCCTGCGGCTTCGGCCTGGTGCCCAACACGCAGCTGGGGCAGCTGCTGGGCTGCGAGCTCAACGAGCGCCAGGGCCTGCGCGTGGACGAGACCATGGCCACGACGGTGGCCGGGGTGCGCGCCGCTGGCGAATGCACCGGCTTCGGCGGCAGCGAGCGCGCTTTGCTCCAGGGCGCCATCGCCGGCCATGCCGCCGCCGGCGACACCGCCCGCGCCCAGGCCCTGCGGCCCCGGCTGGCCCGCTGGGAGGCCTTCGCCGACCTGCTGCACGCGCAGTTCCAGCTGCGCACCCCGGTGCGCCAGCTCGCCGCGCCGGACACCCTGGTCTGCCGCTGCGAGGACGTGCCCCACCACGCGCTCGCGGGCCGCAGCGGCTGGATCGACGCCAAGCTCCACACCCGCTGCGGCATGGGCGCCTGCCAGGGCCGCGTCTGCGGCGCGGCCACGCAGGTACTGTTCGGCTGGACGCCCGCACCGCCGCGCCACCTGCTGGCGCCCGCGCGCATCGGCACGCTGGCGCAGGGCAGGGACTAAGTAAGATGCGCCCCATGTCCACGACCCCCACCCCCAAGCGGCGCGCGGCCGACGTGGCCTACGACGCCATCGAGGCCATGATTTGCACGCTGCAGTTGCAGCCCGGCACGCCCGTGGTCGAGGCGGACATCGTGGAAAGCACCGGCCTGGGCCGCACCCCCGTGCGCGAGGCGCTGCTGCGCATGGTCTCCATCGGCCTCATCGCGCAGCAGCCCCGGCGCGGGCTGCTGGTGTCGCACATCGACCTGGCCGACCACCTTGACGTGATCCAGACGCGCCGCGTGCTGGAATGCCTGATCGCCTCCTGCGCCGCCCGCCGCGCCACGGCGCCGCAGCGCCAGGCCATCGTGCGCTGCGCCGAGAAGATGGTGGAGGCGGCAGGGCGCAACCACCTGGACGACTACATGCTGGCCGACCACAAACTCGACGTGGTCACGCACCAGGCCAGCCAGAACCACTCGGCCGTCAAGTGCGTGCAGCCGCTCATCGTGCAGTGCCGCCGCTTCTGGTACGCCTACCAGCACGAGGGCGAGGTGTCGGAGGGCGCGCGGGCCCACATGCACCTGGCCCAGGGCATCGCCACGGGCGACGAAGCCCGGGCCATGGCCGGGGCCAACCAGCTCATGGACTACCTGGAGCGCTTCGCGCGGCGCATCATCGACCGGTAGCTCCCATTTTCATAGCTGCCAGCGCTTAATGGATAAGCGCTGGAGGCCGATTTGGCTTGAATTTGAACCTTTCTTTCATACCCGGAGACACCGCCATGGACATGAAGACCTCCCCCCTCGCCCGCCTCAACGACCCCAGCCTGCTCAAGACCGACGGCCTCATCAACGGCCAGTGGGTGGCGGGCGCCAGCCGCTTCGACGTGAACGACCCGGCCACCGGCCTCAAGCTGGCCGACGTGGCCAACCTGGGCCCCGCCGATGCCGAGGCCGCCATCGCCGCCGCGAACAACGCCTGGGCCGCCTGGAGGACCCAGACCGCCAAGGAGCGCAGCATCGTCCTGCGCAAGTGGTTCGACCTGCTCATGGCGAACCAGGACGACCTGGGCACCCTCATGACCGCCGAGCAGGGCAAGCCCCTGCCCGAGGCCAAGGGCGAGGTGGCCTATGGCGCGAGCTTCGTGGAATGGTTCGCCGAAGAGGCCAAGCGCGTGAACGGCGAGATGCTGCCGCAGTTCGACAACAACCGGCGCCTGATGGTGCTCAAGCAACCCATCGGCGTGTGCGCGGCCATCACGCCGTGGAACTTCCCGCTCGCCATGATCACGCGCAAGGTCGCGCCCGCGCTGGCCGCTGGCTGCCCGGTGGTCATCAAGCCCGCCGAGCTGACGCCGCTCACGGCCCTGGCCGCCGCCGAGCTGGCCATCCGCGCGGGCATCCCGGCCGGGGTGCTCAACATCCTCACGGCCGACAGCGACAACTCCATCGCCATCGGCAAGGTGCTGTGCGCCAGCGACGTGGTGCGCCACATCAGCTTCACCGGCAGCACCGAGGTGGGCCGCATCCTGATGGCGCAGTCGGCCCCCACGGTCAAGAAGATGTCGCTGGAGCTGGGCGGCAACGCGCCCTTCATCGTCTTCGACGACGCAGACATCGACAGCGCCGTGGAAGGCGCCTTCGCCAGCAAGTACCGCAACGCCGGCCAGACCTGCGTGTGCACCAACCGCTTCTACGTGCAGGAAGGCGTGTACGACGAGTTCGTGAAGAAGTTCGCCGCCAAGGTCAAGACCGCCAAGGTGGGCAACGGCTTCGAGGCCGGCGTGAACCAGGGCCCGCTGATCGAGGAAGCGGCGCTGGTGAAGGTGCAGCGCCATGTCGAAGACGCCCTGGCCAAGGGCGGCGAGGTGGTGGCCGGCGGCAAGCGGCTATCGGACCTGGGCTCGGGCCAGTTCTTCGAGCCCACGGTGGTGGCCAACGCCTCGGCAGACATGCTGTGCGCGCGCGAGGAGACCTTCGGCCCGTTCGCGCCCGTCTTCAAGTTCAAGACCGAGCAGAACGCCATCGACGCTGCCAACGCCACCGAGTTCGGCCTGGCCAGCTACTTCTACAGCCGCGACCTGGGCCGCATCTTCCGCGTGGGTGAGGCGCTGGAATACGGCATGGTCGGCGTGAACGTGGGCATCCTGGCCACCGAGCACGTGCCCTTCGGCGGCGTCAAGCAGTCGGGCCTGGGCCGCGAGGGCTCGCACCACGGCATGGACGACTACGTGGAGATCAAGTACCTGTGCCTGGGCGACATCCAGAAATAGGGATACTCCGCTTTTGATAGCTGCCAGCGCTTGCTGCACAAGCGCTGGAGCCCAAAAACACTCAAAACCCCAGCCGCCCCTTCACGCGCAGCCCGGCCCACACCGCGAAGAACACCGCCGCACCGAACACCCAACCCGACAGCGCCCCCGCCATGCCGCCCGATAGCAGCGTGCCGATGGTGCAGCCCAGCCCCGTCATCGCGCCCCAGCCCAGCAGCACGCCGCCCAGCAGGCCGCGCACGGCATCGCGCCCGGTGGGCCGGCGCGGCGCGAACTGACCGCTGGCCAGCGACGCCACGAAAGCCCCGCCCACCAGCCCGGCGAGCAGCAGCGCGTTGGGCGTGAGCCAGGTCGCGCCCGACAGCGTGGCGCAGCCGGCAAAGCCGTCGAGCCCATCGAGCCGGTCGGGCACCCACCCCTGCCCCTGCGCCCACTGGCGCGCCGCGCTGCCCAGCGTGGCCGTGACGCCCAGGGGCCGCATGCGCACTATGGCGAACGCGCCGATCCAACCCACCGCCAGGCCGCCCGCCCAATAAGGCCAACGGCCCGTCCACAGCTGGCGCCAGACCTCGCGCAACGCCGGCACAGCCGCGCTGCGGGGTGGCGGCTGCAGTGCCCCTTCGCGCGCAAAGCCACGCCAGAGCCACGCAGCCAGCAGCGCGAGCACCGCCAGCTGCAGCAGCAGCGCGCCGCCGTACCCCAGGTGCGCCGGCAGCCACACCACGGGCGCCTCGGCCACGCTCAGGCTGTACAGTGCGTTCCAGGTCTTGAAGCCCGCGATGAACCCCAGGACCGAACCCGCCAGCGCGAACGGCGACACCGCGGAGCCCTCGGCCAGCCGGTACCAGTGCGCGCTGATGCACGAGCCCGACACCACCATGCCCGCGCCGAACGACAGCCCCGCCGCCGCCAGCACCCAGCTCACCGGGCCGACGTGCATGTCCGGCGGCAGCTTGCCCGGCTGCGGCACGGGCAGCCAGCTCCCCAGCACCACCGTGTAGCCCACCGCCCCCACCGCCAGCGCCAGCACGATGGCCAGCAGGCCGCGCGGGTCGCGGCCCTCGAACCAGTCCCGCGCATGGCAGTAAAAGCAAAAGCGCGAACGCTGCAGCACCAGGCCCAGCACCGCGCCCGTCACCAGGGCGAACACCAGCGTGCGCCCGCCCGGCTGGCTCTGCAGCGCCTGCGCGGCCAGCGCCAGGGCCGCCAGCAGCGCCAGCACCGCCGTCCCCCGGAAAGGAATTCTTCTTTGCATCGTCGTCATAAAAAAAGCCCGCACGAAGACGGGCTATCAAGGGAGACCCCCTACCAAAAAGGATCCTCAACTTTCGCGTTGCACTTGCCTACTTGGCGGCCCAGATGGTTCCCGCCGGATTGGTGATGGGCACGCCCACCGAATTGCCATACTCGGTCCACGAGCCGTCGTAGTTCTTCACGCTGTACCCCAGGATCTTGGACAGCGCGAACCAGGTGTGGCTGGAGCGCTCGCCGATGCGGCAGTAGGTGATGATGGGCCGGCTGCCATCCACGCCCGCGCTGGCGTAGAGCTTGCGGAGCTCGTCGGCTGACTTGAAGGTGCCGTCCTCCTTCACGGCCTGCCCCCACGGCACGTTGGCCGCGCCGGGAATGTGGCCCGCACGGATGCTGAGCTCCGGCACGCCCGCCGGCGCGAAGACCTTGCCCGAGTACTCGTCCGCCGAGCGGATATCGACCAGCTTGGCGTTGCTCTTGCCCTCCGCGGCCGCCAGCGCATCCGACAGGCGGGCGCGCAGTTGGGTGTTGACCTGCGCCACCTTGTAGTTGGTGGCCGCGAGCTCGGGTACGCGGTTGTTGAGCGGCAGGCTCTCGGCCTCCCACTTCTTGCGGCCGCCGTCGAGCAGTTTGACGTTCTTCACGCCGTAGATGTCGAACACCCACGCGCCCCACGCCGCGAACCAGTTGTTGGTGTCGCCGTACAGCACCACCGTGGTGTCGGGCGAGACACCCGCCTTGGACAGCAGCGCCTCGAAGCCCTCCTTGCCCACGATGTCGCGCCGCACGCGGTCGTTGAGGTCCTGGTGCCACGAGAAATTGACCGCTCCGGGAACATGGCCGCGCTCGTAGAGCCCCGGGTTCACGCTCACCTCCACGATACGCACCTGCGGGTTGTCCAGGTTCTGCACCAGCCATTCGGTGGTGACCAGCGGACCGGAAGGGACAGGAGTCGCTGCAAACAGGGAACCGCCCAGCATCACCAGGCTGCCCGCCACACCAGCGCGCAGCCATGCGCGCCAGGGTTGCCGTTGTCGTTGCTGCTGTTGCGTCGCCATCTTGATCATCCCTTTCGTGTTGGTGGAGTGCCTGCCTGCGCCCATGCCAGCAGGCAGTGAAAGGAATTTAGAGGCCCTGACGGATTCGCCCAACCAACAAGATCGGCTATGAATATGCGCTTTGCGCGTTTGCACCGATCGCTCCGCTGGCCCAGGGCGGATGCTGCCTATAATCGAAGGCTATGCGGGTGTAGTTCAATGGTAGAACGGCAGCTTCCCAAGCTTCATACGAGGGTTCGATTCCCTTCACCCGCTCATTCCAAGGAAAACCAGGGACGGCTGCTGACGTCCACTGAGGGATCAAGTTCTTGATCCAAAACGGGAAAGCAACCGCGGTTGCTTTTTCCTTTGCCAGAGCACCGCATCATCGGCATGTGAGCCGCCCGGTGACGGTCAATGCATCGGCCGTCCGAGCCGTTTGCTCGCCCTAGATATCGCGTAATTCACAAGGCAGTAAAGCGCCGCGACCACGAGGTACACGGGCACCAGCGAATGGTAGTTGGCGATGAGCACCTTGGCGTTCTGCATCAGTTCACCATAGGTGACGACATAGCCGAAGGTGGTGTCCTTGACCACGATGACCAGTTGCGCAACCAGTGCCGGGACAATGTAGCGCAGGGCCTGGGGAAAGACGATGAAGAAAAAAACCTGGGCCTCGGTCATCCCCAGGCTGCGCGCAGCGTTGGTCTGGCCCCGGGGAACGGCGAGCACGCCGGCGCGGTAGACCTCGGCCACCACGGCGGCGGTGCTGAGGCCGACGGGCAGCGTCAGCATCCAGTAGGTGCTCAGCTTGATGCCGGCCTGGGGCAGCACCAAGAAGCACACATAGATGAGCAGCAGCGTCGGCGTGCCGCGCAGGAACTCGATGACCGCGATGCTCGGCCAACGCACGAGCCGCGTCCGCGCCAAGCGCCCCAGCAACAGCACCAACCCGAGGGTCAGCGCGATGACGGCGGCCATCGCCGCCGATGCCAGCGTGCCAAGCAGTCCCTTGCCCAGGAAGGCCCAGGTCGTCGGCCAGGCGAAGAACTTCCAGAACCTGGCATCGAACTGCCCCGCGGAATGGAACCGCAGCACGATGCCCGCGGCCAGCAAGAGCAGCACTATCGCCGCAATCACGCTCGCCACTCGCGTAACGGCCTGGGCCCGGGGGCTTGGTGCGGCAAACAGAATGTCTTCCAGCAGGCGGCTCATCGCAGTATCCGCGCCTTCTTCTCCAGGGTGGCGCCAGCCCAGGCAATGAGCAGCCCCGTCACCACGTACATCGCGGCCGCCACCGCGAACGCGGCCATGCCGGCGGCGGAGTCGGTGGCGATCTTGGACACGAGCGCGGTGAGTTCCCGGCCTGGAAGCGGCACCTGCGACGCCAGCGAGGTAGACAGCATCAGCGCGATGAGCAGCGAGGTCATAGGCTGCACCACCGCGCGCAGCGCCTGCGGCAAGACCACCGCTGAGATGATCTGCATCGGCCGCATGCCCAGACTGAGCGCGGCCTCGACCTGGCCGCCGGCGATGGTGTTGATGCCCGCGCGCAGGTAGTCCGCCGTGAACGCGGAACAGACCAGCGCCAAGGTCAGGACCACGCTGGGCTCATAGTCGATCACGACCTCGAGATCGGGGAGCGCGAACACGATGAAGATCAGCAGTGCCACGCTGGGAATGTTGCGGAATATCTCGACGTAGACGGTCAAGACAAAGCGCAGCGGCGGCAACGGCAGGAGCCGGAGCACCGTCACGATCATGCCCAGCAGGAAGCCGGGCACGAACGACAGGAGCGTGAGCTTCCAGGTCAGAAAAAGGGCCTGCCCGAAGGCAGGCCCATGGTCGGCCAAGAGCCTGGAAACGTCGCCCATCGCTCAGGGGATGGCGGGCGGCGTCGGAACGGCCGTGCTGCCGGTGCGTTGTCCGATGGAAATCATCCAGAGCTTGGCCCAGGTGCCGTCGGCTTCCACCTTCTTCAGGAAGTCATTGATGAAAGCCACGCCGTCCGAGCCCTTGGGCAGCCCAACGCCGTAGGGGTCCTGCGCACCAAACGGTGCGCCCGCCAGCTTAGCGTCACCGGTTCCAAGGCTCAGGGCGTTGAGCAGCAGCGTGTAGTCGGTCACGTAGGCATCCACGCGCCCCTGGCGCAGGGCATCAAGCGCTTCCTGGTGCGTCTGAAACTCCTGTACGACCGCCTTGGGCGCGTACTGTGCCAGGATCGCGGGCCCCGTGGAGCCAGCCTGCGTGGCGACCTTCTTGCCGGCCAGATCGTTGTATGACTGGATCGCCCGGTTGTTCGCCTTGACCAGCACCCCGGCCTGCGAGGTGTAGTAGGGCCCTGCGAACGCAATCTTCTCGGCACGGGCGGGGGTGATGGAATAGGTGGCGAACACCATGTCCACCTGATCGTTGATGAGCACCTGCTCGCGCGTGGATGAGGTCACCTGTGTGAACTGGTATTTGGCCCCATCGCCCAGGATGTAGCGGGTGAGGAGTTGGGCCAAGCCCGCGTCGAAGCCGCGGGCCTTGCCGTCTTTCTCGTTGAGCAGCGAGAAAAGATTCGAGGTTTGCGTGCCGCCCAGGCGCAGCGTACCGGCCTGCTTGATCTTGCTGGCCCAGGTGCTCGATGCGATGGTCGCAGCGCTGGCGACGGGGCCCTGCGCAACCAGCGCGTCAAATGCCGCTGCATCGATCGGTGTGCCTTGTGCGAAAAGCGACCCACCGGTGACGATCGCCAGTGCGGCCACGGTGGATTTCAGAATGGAGTTGATCGACATGCGGTCCTCTTGAATGGTGTGTTGCGTCATTCAATATATAGCAGTAGCGCAGGACGCGAACCTAAAGGTGGAAATCGCCCGCGGCTTCCGGCTGGTAAAGCACTTTCCCAATCCGGATATGGCAGGTTCGGTTCGGAATCCGCCAGTTGAAGGCATCGCCCTCCTTGTAGCCCAGGATCGCGGTGCCGATGCCGGAGCAAACCGACAGTTTCCCGGCGCGGTCGTCTGCATCCTCTGGGTAAACCAGCGCAACTTCGACTTCTTCGTCGTCCACCTGCAGCAAGGCCTTGGAGTTCATCGTGACGACGTCCTCCGCCACTTGCCGTGGATCGACGACGATGGCTCGCTCGATCTCGTGCTCCAGCTCAAAAATGTCCGAACCCTGTTCGAGTTCAATCAAGCTCCTGAGCCGGGCCTTGTCGATTTCGGTGATGTAGATGGCGGAGGTGTGCGCCGCCGGGCTTTCGCGCAAGAGCCGGAGGTAGCGCTCCGAGTCGATGGCAAAAGACTTCATCGCAGGCGTTTCGCTTTCCAGCAGGAAGCCGCTTCGCAGGAATGCCTTCAGCGATCGCGCGTTGTCTGGGTGGATTTTGGCGATGAGCTTCTCGGCCCGCATGTCGAAGAAGGCGAGCTTCATACCTTCGCGGATCGCGCCAGCGCCAAGTTTGCGCCCCCAATTGTCGCGGTTGCCGATAACCAGGACCATTTCGCAGTCCGGGCCCTTCTTGACGAGACGCACGAAGCCCACTGGCACGTCATGCCGATCGTAGGCCATGAAGAACCGGCCGCCCTGGTTGAATAGATGGGTCAGGATCGGCAGTTGAACCCGGCCGATGACCTGCTCAATGAAACGGGAGACATGGCGCGAATCGCTCAGGTAGTGCGTAACGCCCTCGTCCTCCAACCAGTCCATCAGAGTCAGCGCGTTGGCCCGGGTGATTTCGGGACACAGGGAAATGAAAGGCTTGTTCATCTTCACCCCATTGGGTTTCAAGTATGAAAGCCTTTCATGGCCTCGGCCATGACGGTTCTTTCGGCGAGTGCTTATTCTAAGGTGCCGCGTGAGTGCGGGTAGATGGGCACAACCTCTGGTACGTGGCTGCCCGACTCGGCCACGAGGATATGGAGATGGTGCTTCGCAAGAAAAAACCGCCACACACCTTGAATTTCAGTGTGTGGCGGCGTCTTGAGTGGTGGAACTGGGGGGAATTGAACCCCCGTCCGTAAGCCTTCACCGGGCAGATCTACATGTTTAGCGGTCTGTTTTGAATCTCGCCGTCGGTGTCGCGCAGTCGCACGCTACACCGGCCGCCAGCACCCTATTTTCTCGCCCCGACCCAAGGTACCCGGATC
>Ga0222423_1000970_pt1 | contig 14828 bp, 12 predicted proteins | sample 3A0metagenome_FD_182472 | JGI IMG/M metagenome (GOLD analysis project Ga0222423, IMG submission 182472) | Enriched microbial communities from leaf-cutter ant dump, University of Wisconsin, Madison, United States - 3A0 (version 2) | ecosystem: Environmental > Terrestrial > Nest > Insects nest >...
TCTTGACAGGTTTCCCGCCGCAGCCGCACCCGGAGTGGGCGCAGGCGGGGTTTGGGCGCTCGCGCGCCGACGTACAAATGTACCCGCTTCCGGGGGTCCGGGTCAAACGGCTCGCCGGGGTTGGCCGGCCGGCCCGACGCTGTGGCCGGGTCAGCCCTCCTGCTCGGCTCCGGCCTGTGCCGGCTCCACCGGCTCCGGCAACTCCACCGGCACCTCGACAACGTCCGCGGTGAGCTCCCCGCCCTCGTGCGGGTGCGCCTTCTCGGCGGCCGCGGCGATGGATGCCAGGGTTGCCTTCACGGCAGCGCGGGCGTCCTCGCGGTCGTCGAGGGCGTGAGTCTCGCCGTTCGCCGGTCCGGAATGCACGTGCTCGGCCGCCGCCTGCTTGGCGGCGCCTCCGCGCGATCCCCGGCCAGAGCGTCGGGCCTCCGGCTGCTTTTCACTGGCTTCGGCAACGGGCTCGCCGTGCACCAAGAAGCCGCGGCCCTTGCAATGCTCACACGTCTCGCTGAACGCCTCAACCAGGCCCTGACCCACGCGCTTGCGGGTCATCTGCACCAGCCCAAGCGAGGTGACCTCTGCCACCTGATGCTTGGTGCGGTCGCGGCCAAGGCATTCGATGAGACGGCGCAGCACGCGGTCGCGGTTGGCCTCGAGAAGCATGTCCACAAAGTCGATGACGATGATGCCGCCGATGTCCCTCAGCCGCAGCTGACGCACAATCTCCTCCGCGGCCTCCAGATTGTTCAGCGTCATGGTCTCTTCGAGCGTGCCGCCCTTGCCCACAAACTTGCCGGTATTGACGTCGATGACCGTCATGGCCTCCGTGCGGTCAATCACCAGCGAGCCGCCGGACGGCAGCCACACCTTGCGGTCCATGCCCTTGGCCAGCTGCTCGTCGATGCGCGAGTCCTTGAACACGTCGCCTTCGGCCGCATAGCGGTGCAGGCGCGGCATGAGGTCGGGAGCCACCTGGCCCACGTAGGCCGACAGCGAGTTCCACGTGTCCTCGCCCTGGATGGTGAGCGAGTCGAAGTCCTCGTTGAAGATGTCGCGCACCACGCGGATGGCCATGTCCGGCTCTCCGCGCAGCAGCTTGGGGGCCTTGCCGTTCTTGACCTCGTCCTCGATGGTCTGCCACTGGCGCTTGAGGCGCTCAACGTCGGCGCGCAGCTCCTCTTCCGAGGCGCCCTCGGCGGCCGTGCGGACGATGACCCCGGCATCGGCGGGAATGACCTCGCGCAACAGCTTCTTGAGGCGCGCGCGCTCGGTGTCGGGAAGCTTGCGGCTGATGCCGGTGACTCCCCCGCCCGGCACGTACACCAAGAACCGGCCGGCAAGCGAGATCTGCGAGGTAACGCGCGCTCCCTTGTGACCGATGGGGTCCTTGGTGACCTGCACCATCACGGTGTCGCCGGGCTTGAGCGCCAGCTCAATGCGGCGCGGCTTGCCCTCAAGCCCCGCGGCATCCCAGTTGACCTCGCCCGCGTACAGCACGGCGTTGCGGCCGCGGCCAACGTCCACGAACGCGGCCTCCATGCCCGGCAGCACGTTCTGCACGCGGCCCAGGTAGACGTTGCCTGCCATGGACTGTTCTGCCTGGTGAGAGACGTAGTGCTCCACCAGAACGTCGTCCTCAAGCACCGCGATCTGCACGCGGCCGTCCTTCTCGCGCACCACCATGGAGCGCTTGACGGACTCGCGCCGCGCCAGGAACTCGGCCTCAGAGATGACGGGGCGGCGGCGCTGCCCGTCACGCGTTTCACGCCTGCGCTGGCGCTTGGCCTGCAGCCGCGTGGAGCCCTGCAGTTGGTCCTCTTGGGCCGACGCTCCGCCCCGGGAGCCGCGCGAACGGCGGCGCTTGCGCGGGGTGCCGTCGCCGTCGTCGTCGCCCGACGCTGCCTCGTCATCCGCGGCTTCGTCGCCTTGCGCGTCGGTTTCGGATGCCTCGTCGCCACCCTGCGTGGCGGAGCCGGACTTCTTGCCGCGACCACGGCCACCGCGACGCCTGCGGCGGCGCGCGGTGCCCTCACCCTCGGTGGTGGACTCGCCCTCGGCGCCGGACTCTGCGGTGGCGTCCGTGGTCTCCGCCGGCTCGGTGGCCGTGGCGGATGCCGCGGCATCGGAGGCGTCGGCGGCCTGCGCCGCCGACTTCGCTGCCGTCTTCTTTGTGGGAGCCTTCTTCGCAGGAGCCTTCGTGGCTGGCGCCTTGTCGCCCTGCGCCGTGTCGTCCTGTGCCGTCGCGGCCTTTGCCTTCGCGGGCTTTGCCTTCTGGCCCCGGGCCTTCTCGGCCTGCGGCGAGGCGTCAGCGGAAGCCGCCGCAGCGTGGGGCACCGAGGGCGGGCCAGCCGGCGCGGAGGCGCGGCGGGAGCGTGCCGGCGCCTTGACGGGTTCCGGCGCCTGGAAGATGACGGCGGTGGAGGGAAGTTCGGGTGTGGTGATGTCCTCGCTCACGCGGGTACTCCTGATCGAGGCCCCCCACACGGAGCGCCGATTGCGTCATTCGCGATTCGGAATCTCCGACCGCGCAAGTCTGTAATGGTCGCGACTACTGCGGTGATGCGCCCATCCCCGATGTCTCCGCCTTGTGGGCGGGATCCTGGCGGGACTGGCAGCAATGACTCGCTGCGGTTGTCGCGCGGGTGGCACCCGGTGTGGCTGGGTGCTTCCGTAGGAACCATTGTGGCACATGCCACGCCGATTCCGGCAGTTCCGGCACACCGACTCGCCCGGGACCTTAGTCCCGGTGCGCGTGAACGGCCACATGGGTAGATTCGCCACGAGGCGTACAGAAAGGTCCCCTATCCCATGGATGCGCTCGATCTTGCGCGCTGGCAGTTCGGCATTACGACCGTCTACCACTTTGTCCTTGTTCCCTTGACCATCGGGCTGTCGATGCTCGTGGCGATCATGCAGACCGCCTGGCACCGTACCGGGAACGAGAGGTGGCTGCGCCTGACCAAGTTCTACGGCAAGCTGCTGCTGATCAACTTTGCGCTCGGCGTGGCAACCGGCATCGTGCAGGAGTTCCAGTTCGGCATGAACTGGTCCGAGTACAGCCGTTACGTTGGCGACATCTTTGGCGCCCCGCTCGCCATGGAGGCGCTCATCGCGTTCTTCTTGGAGTCCACGTTCCTTGGGCTGTGGATCTTTGGCTGGGATCGCCTGCCGCGCCGCGTGCACTTGGCGACCATCTGGCTCCTCGCGATCGGCTCCACCGTGAGCGCGTACTTCATCATCGCGGCGAACTCGTGGATGCAGCACCCCGTGGGCGCCACCTACAACCCCGCCACGGGCCGTGCCGAGATGAACGACATCTGGGCGGTGCTGACCAACAAGACCGCGCTCGTGGCCTACCCGCACGTCATCGCCACGGCATTCCTCGTGGCAGGCACCTTTGTCTGCGGCATAGCGGTGTACTGGATGGTACGCACCGTGCGTGCCAAGGGGCCCGACGCCGACGCCAGCATGTATCGCACCGCGGCCCGGTTTGGGGCGTGGGTGATGATCGTGGCAGGGGCGGCGGTCATCGTCACGGGCGACGAGCAGGCAAAGCTCATGTTTGAACAGCAGCCCATCAAGATGGCGGCGGCGGAGGCGCTGTGCGACACCGAACAGCCCGCCGCATTCTCGATCTTGTCCGTGGGTCACCTGGGCGCCACGGACTGCAACGACGTCAAGACGATCATCAAGATCCCCGGTGCGCTGAGCTTCTTGGCCACCGGAAGCTGGGACTCCGAGGTCAAGGGACTCAACGACCTCCAGCCGTACTATGCGGAGCGCTACGGCGCCACCGATAGCAACGGCGAGACGATCCACTACCAGCCCAACCTCGCGATCACGTATTGGTCCTTCCGGCTCATGATCGGGCTTGCCGTGTTCAGCGCCGCACTGGCGCTGAGCGTGCTGTGGTTCACGCGCCGCGGGCGAATCGCAGACCAGGTGTGGCTGCGCAGGCTTGCGCTCGTGTCACTGCCGATGCCGTTCCTTGCGGCAAGCTTTGGCTGGATCTTCACCGAGATGGGGCGGCAGCCGTTTGTGGTGGCGCCCAACCCCACGGGATCCGACGAGGTCTTCCTCCTCACGCAATACGGCTACTCCACGGCGGTGTCCGCCGCCATGGTGCTCACCTCCATGATCACCTTCACCCTTGTCTACGGCGTGCTCGCCGTGTTCTGGTACCGACTGATGCATCGCTATGCCGTGGAGGGCGCCGTACCCCAGGAGGCGCCCCCTCTGCGCGACGACGATGCCGACGCGTCCCGTCCCCTGTCGTTTGCGTACTAGGAGCAGCCATGGAACTCGCAGTCGTCTGGTTCATCCTGCTGGCGGTCCTGTGGACCGGCTACTTGGTCCTCGAGGGATTCGACTTTGGCGTGGGAATGCTCCTGCCCATCGTGGGCCGCAACAACACGGAACGCAGGGTGGCGCTCAACGCCATTGGCCCCGTGTGGGACGGGAACGAGGTGTGGCTGCTGACCGCGGGCGGCGCCACCTTTGCCGCGTTCCCCGAGTGGTACGCCACGATGTTCTCCGGGTTCTACCTGCCGCTGCTGTTGATCCTCGTGGCGCTCATCATCCGGGCCGTCGCCATCGAGTACCGCGGCAAGATCAACTCCCCGGTGTGGCGCTCGCGGTGGGATCTCGCGATCATCATCTCCGCCTGGGTGCCCTCGGTGCTGTGGGGTGTGGCGTTCGCCAACTTGGTGCGTGGCGTGAACCTGGATGCCAACCACCAGTACTCAGGGAACTTCTTTGACCTGCTCAACCCCTTTGCGCTGCTCGGCGGCGTGGTGACGCTGTTGCTGTTCCTCAGCCACGGCTCCGTGTTCTTGGCCCTCAAGACCGACGGCGATGTCCGCGAGCGCGCGCAGCGCCGGGCCCGCCAGTTCTCGCTGTATGCGATCGTCGCTGCCGGAGCGTGGGCGGTGTGGGGTCAGCTGGCCTACTCGCGGAACGCCTGGACGTGGGCCGCGGTGGGCGTGGCCGCGGTAAGCCTCATCGGCACGTGGATGGCCACCGGACTCAAGCGCTTCGGTTGGGCCTTCGTGTTCAACGCCGTGGCCATTGCCGCAGCGGTCGTGTTCATCTTTGGGGCGCTTTACCCTAACGTCATGCCCGCGATCAATGACCCCGCGAACTCCCTGACCATCGACAACGCATCGTCAACGGATTACACGCTCAAGGTCATGACGTGGGTCGCCGCAATCTTCACCCCCGTGGTGCTCGCGTACCAGGCGTGGTCGTACTGGGTCTTCCGCAAGCGCCTGCACGTGGACCACATGCCCGAGCACAGCGAGCTCACCTTCACCAAGGCGTAGACGTGCGTCCTCTCGATCCGCGCCTGATCGCGCGGATCGGCCCGGCCCGCCGGTACGTATTCCTCACGGCCGCACTCGGTGTGTGCACCGCCGTGCTCGTGCTGGCGCAGGCGCTCGTGGTGGCGCGCGTGCTCGCTCCCGTGCTCGTGGGCGATGCGCCCCATGACGTGGGGCAAGGGGCCGCCGCACTCGCCGTCATCGTGACGGTCCGCGCGCTGGTGACGTGGCTCCAAGAACGGCAAGCACATCGGGCAGGCACACGTGCCGTCAGCGAGTTGCGCGAGGCCGTGGTGACGCATGCGGCGACATTGGGGCTGAGGTGGGCAGCGTCGGGCCGTGCCGCGGACGTGACAACGCTCGTGACGCGCGGGCTGGACAACCTACTGCCATATTTTGTGCGCTACCTGCCGCAACTGTTCCTTGCCGTCACCGTGACCCCGCTGCTGGTGATCGTGGTGCTGACGCACGACGTCACCTCGGCGGTGATCGTGCTCGCGACGTTGCCACTGATCCCGGTGTTCATGGTGCTGATCGGCCGGCTCACCCAGTCGCGTTCCGCAACGCACCTGGTGGCAATGCAACGGCTGGGCACGCAGACCCTTGACCTCATCGCAGGCATTCCCACGCTGAGAGGGCTGGGGCGGGCGCGTGGGCCGGCCGCCCGCGTGCGCGAGCTCGGCGAGGCTCACCGGCGCGCCACCATGGCGTCTCTTCGCGTGGCATTCCTGTCTGGGATGGTGCTGGAGCTGCTGACCACGCTGTCGGTGGCGCTCGTTGCGGTGTCGATGGGATTCCGGCTCGCCGAGGGCGGCATCGATGTGCAGACCGCGCTCACCGTGCTGATCCTCGCGCCAGAGGTCTACCTGCCGCTGCGCAATGTGGGCACGCACTTTCATGCCTCCGCCGATGGCCTCGCCGCCGCAGACGCGGCATTCGCCTTTCTCGACGAGCGCACCGACGAGCGCCCGCGCACCGGCCCCGCCCCACTCCTTGTCGGTACACCCGTGTCACTTCAGGGCCTTGGGGTGGCCGACTCAAGCGGGCGGCTCGCGCCCGCCGCCCTCACCTTCACGGCCCATCCCGGCACGGTCACGGTGCTCGTGGGGCCCAACGGCGAGGGCAAGTCGACCGCGCTCGCGGCCTTGGCCGGCCTCGTGGTGCCCCACGCCGGCTCGGTTCAGGCGAACGGCGTCACCTTGGGATCGCCGGCCCACTGCGTTGACGACGACTCGTGGACAAGGCAGTGCGCATGGGTGCCACAGCGGCCCGATCTTGGGCCGGCCGGCCGCGAGTTGAGCCTGGGTCAACGCCAACGCATCGCGCTTGACCGGGCGTTCGAGTCCGACCGCCCCGTACTGCTCCTCGACGAGCCCACCGCACACTTGGACCGCGAGGGCCGCGCGCACATCATCGAGTTCGTCAAGGAGGCCGCGCGCGCGGGCCGCACCGTAGTGGTCACCACCCACGAACGCGAGCTCGTGGACGCCGCGAGCGCCGTGGTCGAGGTACGAGCGGAGGGTGTCTCATGACCCCCAACCAGGCCCTGCGGTGGGCGCTGCGCGACACCGGAATCACGCGGTGGGGATACGCGCGCTCTGTGCTGGCCGGCACGGCCGCGCTGGGGTCCGCCGTTGGGCTCGCGGCGGTGGCCGCGTGGCTCATCGCGCGCGCCGCGCAGATGCCCTCCCCCGCGGACCTGGCGCTGGCCGCCGTGGTGGTGCGCTTCTTCGGCATAGGGCGCGGCGTGTTCCGCTACCTCGAACGCCTGGTGTCACACGACGCCGCCCTGCGTGGAGTGGTGCGCCTGCGAGAGCGCACCTACGAACGCCTCGCCGGTGCGAGCGCGCGCAGCGTGCTGTCGCTACGGCGCGGAGACATCGTGGCGCGCGCCGGCGCCGACCTCGACTCCGTGGGTGATGCGGTGGTGCGTTCGTACATCCCCGTTGGCGTGGCCGTGACCGTGTCCGCCCTCGCCGCCGCAATCGTCGCCACGCAGCTGCCCGTTGCCGGGATTGCCCTTGCCGCGGCTTTGGTGCTGGCGGGCACGGTGCCCGCGGTGCTCACGTCTCGCCAGGCGCGCATAGCGGCCGACGCCGGGGCGGCGGCCGCGGCCGAGGTCGCCTCGGCCTCACTGAGCCTTGTCGAGGCGTCCGCCGAGCATCGCGTCTGGGATGAGGACGGCTCCGCCCTCGCGGCGTTGCGCAGCGCCAACCGCGACGCCGAGGCGGCCGAGGACGCCGCGGCCCGCCCCGCATCGCTGGCGGCAGCGGCACAGGCCCTCTTCAGCGGGCTAGGGCTCATTGCGTGCGTGTTGCTCGCCGTTGCCGCAGCTCGCCACGGCGACGTCTCGGGACCGGCGGCTGCCGTTGTGGCACTGACCCCGCTCGCGGCCTTCGAGGCCGTGGGGGCGATTCCCGCCGCGATCATGCAGTACCACCGCTCGGCCGCGGCCGCGATGCGCCTGGCGGCGATGAGCGACGAGGAGGACCTGTCGGTGCCGTCCGGCGTCCACGGAGCCCACACGCTCACGCTCGCCGGGATCAGCGTGGGCTGGCCTGGAGCAACGCCAACGCCGCCGCTTACCGCTCTGGTGCCCCCGGCGTCGGCCCTTGCGGTGGTGGGCCGTTCAGGGGTGGGCAAGACGACCCTGCTGCTGACCACCGCCGGGGCTCTTGAGCCGCTCGCCGGCAGCGTCACCTATGGCGGAACGCGGCTCACCTCTGCCGACGCCGGCGCCGCCTACGCCCTCACCCTCGAGGACGCGCACGTTTTCGGTACAACCGTGCTGGAAAACCTCCGCGTGGCACGCGGAGACATCACCGAGGAGGACGCGTGGGAGGCGCTCACACTCGTGGGGCTTGCGGGATGGGCGGGCGCGCTGCCGCAACGGCTCAACACCGAACTCGGCACCGGCGGGCACACCGTCTCAGGAGGCGAGCGGCGGCGACTGTTGATGGCCCGCGCACTGCTCACGGGATCGCCCCTGCAGTTGCTCGACGAACCCGGCGAGCACCTCGACACCGCAGGTATCACGGCGCTTCGCACCCTCATTGAGCAGTTGCGCGCTAGCGGCCGTTCGGTGGTCATCGTCACCCACGACGACGACGTCATGGCGATGGCCGAGCACGTGGTGAGCCTGGATCATGACTGAGGTCACGAGGTGCACCGCTCGCCTGCCGTACCGTGGTGACCATGGTGTCTGAACCGCTTCTTGACGCGATCCTGTCACTCAATGCGGAGCTGGAACTTCCCAACGTCCTTGACCGCTTCATCATGGCGGCCACCGAGCAGACGGGCGCCCGCTACGGCGCCATCAACATCGTGGACGCCAACGGCGTGAGCGTGGACTTCCACTACACCGGGGTCCCGGACGGCATTTGGACCAAGATAGGCCGCGCTCCCAATCACGTGGCCACACTTGCGCGCATCCCTGACGAGGGCGTCATCGTCATCGACGAACTCACCCGGCATCCCTCGTTCGCCGGGTTCCCGCCAGGCCACCCGCCCATGGGCGCGTTCCTTGGCACCGCGCTGCGGGTGCGCGGAGCGGTATTCGGCTACCTGTACCTCGCGGACAAGGACAACGGCTTCTCTCTCGAGGATCAAGACGCGGTTCAGGCGCTCGCCGCAGCCGCGGCCGTGGCTATTGACAACGCACACCTCTACGAGCGCGCGGTGCGCCGCGAGCGCTGGCTCGAGGCGTCACAGCAGATCACCACCACCTTGCTGAGCAATCCCGGCGATGAGGACGCGCTTGGCCTGGTGGTGGAATCCGCCAAACGGCTTGCCGACGCCGAACACGCCGTGCTCGTCTTGCCCGGCGTTGGCGACCAATGGGTCATGGAATTCACCTCCGGACCGCTCGCCAACGAGCTCTTGGGCCTGGTGCTGCCCGAGGACGGCTACGCCATCACCGTCATTCGCTCCGGCAAGGGAACCGTTGCGGGCGCGCCACCCGGCGCATCCATCCTGCAGCCCGTCCAAGAACTTGGCCCCACGCTCTACGCGCCGTTGCGCGCTGGCGACCGCAGCGTCGGACTGCTGATGCTGTGGCGCAACAAGGGCAGCCGCGTGTTTGACGCCGAAGACCTCGCCACCGCCCAGCGCTTCGCCAACCAGGCGGCCATGGCGCTCACGCTGTCCGAGCTCGCGCACGCCAAGAACGTCACCCAGCTGCTTGAGGAACGCGAGCGCCTCGCCGACGACCTCCACGACTTCGTGTCCCAGGAACTGTTTGCCACGGCCATGCAGATCGAGGCCATCTCTGCAGAGCTCACCGCAGACCAACGCGACCGTATGATGCGCACGCTCGATCACGTCAAGCGCGCACAGCACGAGGTGCGCGGCGTCATGAGCACGCTGGCGGGCCAGCGCTCCTCCGAACCCTTCAGCGAGCGCATCACTCGCGAACTCATCATGGCGCAAGACTCGCTGGGATTTGCGCCCACGCTGCACGTCGATTGGGACGAGGTCAACGACGCCGTGGTGGGCGACACGACCCTCGCCAACGATGCCTTGGCCGTCATGCGCGAACTGCTGTCCAACGTGGCGCGCCACGCCAAGGCGACAGCGGTGCACGTGGACATCAGCGCAGAAGACGACCGCTTCAGCATGGTGGTCACCGATAACGGAATTGGGCCGGCGGGCGCCCGCAATCGGCACTCGGGGACGTCCAACTTGGCGGGCCGCGCCATTCGCCGCGACGGCACCTTCAGCCTCAATCCCGTGACGCCAAGCGCCGACCGCCCTGGTACGCGTGCCGAATGGAACGTCGAGGCGAGGGCTAGCGCTGGCGGCTAGCCGCGGAAGCTCTGCGCCTTCTTGGCGGTGGCCCACGCCACCACCTGGGTGCGGCGCTGCAGGCCCATCTTGGCGAGCACGCTCGTCACGTGGTTCTTGACGGTCTTCTCGGCGATGCCCAGCTGCTCGGCGATCTCGCGGTTCGAGAGCCCCTGCCCCACGAGGTCAAGCACGCGCCGTTCCATGGGCGTGAGACGGGCCACGGCGTCGTCCTCATGGACGGCAATGTGCTGGCCGTGCTCGCGGCCGCTCGCGGCGTCACGCACCGCCTGCAACACCTCGGCAGAACCCGCGGTCTTGGCCAAGAAGACATCGGCGCCGGCCGCTCGTGCCGCGGCGCGAGCCTCGTCGTCGTCGTATGAGGTCAGCACCACCACGCGAGTCTCGGGCAAGGTCTTGCGCACCTGGGCAATCACGTCAAGACCCGTGCCGTCCGGGAGGCGAAGGTCGCTGAGGATCACCTGCGGGCGCACCGCGTTCGCTCGCCGCACCCCCTGGGCAACGTTCGCCGCTTCCGCCACCACGGCAAAGCCATCGGCGCGGTCGATGATGTCGCAAATGCCCCTACGGACCACCTCGTGGTCATCGAGCACCATGACGGTGATGTCGGCCATGTGCTGAGCCTAGCGTGCGCCCGCCCGCTGACAGCGCGGACACCAGTGAGTCGACCGCCCTCCCATCACGGCGCGTTCCAGGCGCCGCCCACATCGCGGGCACGGCTCGCCGCCACGCCCATAGGCGTTGAGTTCGCGATCGAAATAGCCCGACTCGCCATTCACGTTCACATACAGCGCATCAAAGCTCGTGCCGCCCGCCGCAAGCGCCTGCCCCATCACCTCGCGCGTGGCGTCCAGTAGCGCTCCGGCCGCCCGTCCGCTCAGGCCCGACGCTGGGGTCGCCGGATGCACGCGGGCTCGCCACAGCGCCTCGTCGGCATAGATGTTGCCGATGCCGCTTACGAGCGTCTGGTCCAGCAGCACCTGCTTGATGCCGCGCGTGCCGCGCCGCCATTGCGCGAGCACCGTGGCGCGGCGCAACGCGGGGTCCAGCGCGTCGCGGCCGATGTGCGCCACCGAAGCCGGGACCGCGGGAAGGGGGCTGCCGAGGCCGCCTGCCACAGCGTCGGGCGTGGCGACCATGGGCTCCGCATCGAGGTAGCCAAAGGTGCGCTGATCGATGAAATCCAGGCTGAAGAAGCCGCCACGTACCGACAGCGTGAGGCGGGCGCGGCAGTGGCGGTGCGGTGGCGGCGGCTCGGCGCCGTGGACGCGGAATTGGCCAGACATGCCCAGGTGTGCGGACAGCGCGAGCTCGCCGCCGTCGAGCACAAGCCACAAGAACTTGCCGCGGCGTACGGCCGCATCGATGGTGCGGCCCGAAACGTCCGCGGCGAATGCCTCCGGGCTTGCGGCGCGGCGCACGCACGAGTCCCGGCGGATCTCCACCGCCTCGATGCGAGAGCCAAGCACGTGAGACGCGAGCCCCAGCCGTACGGACTCGACCTCGGGCAGTTCAGGCACGGGAGTCAGGCATGAGCGGCGTCGGTGGCGACGATGGCGTGATACGCCTGCGCGGCGGCCGCCTGCTCCGCATGCTTCTTGGCGGAGCCAACGCCCGTGCCCAGCACGTCGCCGCCCACGATGACGCGAGCCGTGAATTCGCGCTGGTGATCGGGACCGGTGCCGTCGACCTCATAGGTGGGGGTGCCGAGCCCGCGCTCGGCCGTTGCCTCCTGTAGGGACGTCTTCCAGTCCAGGGCAACACCGGACCGGGCGGCGGCCTCCAACGTAGGGCCCACGAGGCGCAACACCACCTCTCGCGACACCTCGATGCCGTGTGTCAGATAGATGGCACCAAGGATCGCCTCAAACGAATCGCACAGAATGGAGTCTTTGTCCGCGCCCCCGGAGGTGCGCTCGCCCTTGCCCAGCAGCACGCACGGGCCCAGCTCAAGGTCACGCGCCACCGCGGCCAAGGCACGCTGGGAGACCGACGCCGCACGCATCTTGGCGAGGTCGCCCTCCGGAAGATCCGGGTGGGTGCGGTAGAGCCAGTCGGTGACGACGATGCCGAGCACGGAGTCGCCAAGGAACTCGAGGCGCTCGTTGGTAGGCAGGCCGCCCGCCTCATAGGCGAACGACCGGTGCGTGAGCGCAAGGATAAGCAACTCGGGGTCGACGCTGACCCCGAGCCGCGCCACAAGGGCATCAGCAGACGCCTGGCCCGGTGTGGTCATGAAAACGAGCGCTTACGCCTCGTGCTCGGTGCGCAGCGCCTCAACATACTGGCGACCGTTGTACGCGCCACACGTGGGGCACGCCTGGTGCGGCAGCTTCTGCGCCTTGCACTGGGGGCAGGCGACGAGGTCGGCGGCAGTCGCCTTCCACTGCGAACGACGCGCACGCGTGTTGCTGCGCGACATCTTGCGCTTGGGAACAGCCACGGCTAACTCTCTTTCGTCTCGGTCAACCCGTGCAGGGCCGACCATCTTGGATCGATCACATCATGCGCATGGCCAGGATTGTCCGCGAGCCGCGCACCGCATTGGTCGCACAGCCCCGGGCAGTCCGGGTCACACAGCGGAATGAACGGCAGTGAGGTCACCACCGCATCCCGCACAAGCTCCTCGAGATCGATGGTGTCACCATCAAACTCGTAGACATCCTCAGGCTCGTCGTCCTCGTCCTCAACCTGACGGTCGGGGTACCTGAACAGCCCCTGGAATGTGGGCTCGACCGAAAGTCGAACCTCGTCCAGGCAGCGGCTGCACTCCCCAACGGCCTCGGCCGTGACGGTTCCGTGAGCCCAGATGCCTTCCGACACCGACTCAAAACTCGCAGTGAGTTCTATCTCGGCGCCTTCCGGCACACCGATCACGTCCGTGCCAAGGACCGCGGGGGCCGGAAATCGTTCGGAGACCTTGCGCTGCGCGCCCGGCGCCCGCACGAGTTCCCGCATTGAGAACAGGTAAGGCGAGGCGGCAGGGCGGTGGTGATGAGACACGCACGCCTCCAGCTCGTTCCGGTCCGGGTGGACCTTGGCCCTCACGCGAACGGTTGGACCAGCGATCAAGTGTACGGGATAGGAGGCCCGTGCCTCAACCCACGCTCACGGTGCGTTGCGTACGGCGGCGAGGACAGCGTCGGCCACCCCCGGGGGCACGAACGGCGAGATGTCCCCGCCGTGCCTCGCAACATCCCTCACGAGCGACGACGCCACATGCGCCAAGGCGGGGTCGCCCGTGATGAAGACCGTCTCGATACCCGTGAGGGAGCGATTCATGAGGGCCATGGGGCGCTCGTAGTCGTAGTCGGCGCCGCCGCGCAGGCCCTTGACGATGGCCGTGGCGCCGCGCTCACTGCACAAGGCGACAAGCAGGCCGCTGGTGGCCTCAACGGTCACGTTCGGCAGGTGCTCCAGCGCGGCCTGCGCCAACTGCACCCGCGCGGTGACGTCCAACAGCGGGGTCTTGGCCGCATTGTGCGCTACGGCCACAATCACCTCGTCAAAGAGGCTCGCGGCGCGCGCGGCGATGTCTACGTGGCCACGCGTGACAGGGTCGAAACTGCCTGGCAGAACGGCGATGGTCATGGCTGCTCCTCGCGGTCGGCCGCGGTGTGGGCGTAGTGAAGGACGGTCTCACCGTAGTCCTTCGAGGCTGTGTGGGCGATGGTCGCGGGCCACTGCGGCTGCGGGGCCCGGCGGGTCCACTCCACCACCACGGCGGCGCCAGGCTCCAGACGCCGGGCGAGCGCCTCAAGCACCTCGGCGAGGTCCGCGGCAGGGATGTCGTACGGCGGATCGAGCAGGGCGAGCGTGAAGGTCTCCTGGGTGCGCCTGAGAAACGGCGCGGCGCGTTCCTTGACGGCACGTGCGCGCGGGCCGAGCCCCAACTCGCGAATGTTGGCCTGAATCACGCGTGCGGCGGGGGCCGCGGACTCCACGAGCGTTGCGCTTGCGGCGCCGCGGCTCAACGCTTCAAAGCCCAGCGCGCCCGATCCCGCGAACAGGTCAATCACCCGCGCGCCGTACAGCGCGTTCTGAGACTCGAGACGGCTGAAGAGGGCCTCGCGCACGCGGTCCGTGGTGGGACGGGTGCCCGAGCTCGGCACCTGGATACGCCGGCCGCCCAGGTCTCCGGCGATGATGCGCGTCATGCGCGCCAGCCTAGTGAGTGGGTGGGTGTCGGCGCGGGCGCTGGGCCGGCGGTGCGTGGGGCTGGCAGCGGCCCGCCCGCCCGGTCGTGGCGTTGGGCCAGTGGCAGCCCACGCGCCCGGCCGTGGCGTCGGGCCGGTGGCAGCCCGCGCGCCCGGCCGTGGCGTCGGGCCGGTGGCAGCCCGCGCACCGCAGCCACCGCGCACTGTGAGTACCTGAGGCCGGAATTCGGCGCCCTCACCGGCCTGAAGTACTCAGGGAACGCGCGGGCTAGGGCCGACGCTGGGGTTGGGCGAGAACCGACGCCGGGGTTGGGCGAGAACCGACGCCGGGGTTGGGTGGGGGCCAACGCTGGGGCGAGCGCGCGGCACGGGCGAGACCAACCCTGGGACCAGCCAGTGCCGCCGCTGAGGCAGTCGCGCCGACGCTCACCCGACTCGGCGCATGACCTCGAGGCAGGCTCGGGCATTGTGATACGGGCACTTCCAGGGGCCGATCTTGACCTCGCCCTCCTCGCCTGTGCGCACGGAGCCGTCACGGTTGAGCTCGGCG
>Ga0222423_1000973_pt1 | contig 14797 bp, 13 predicted proteins | sample 3A0metagenome_FD_182472 | JGI IMG/M metagenome (GOLD analysis project Ga0222423, IMG submission 182472) | Enriched microbial communities from leaf-cutter ant dump, University of Wisconsin, Madison, United States - 3A0 (version 2) | ecosystem: Environmental > Terrestrial > Nest > Insects nest >...
TTCATTCGGTTTTGCCCGCGGCAGCCCGGCCCTTGAAGTTCACGATGGGCGCCAGGCGGGCGTCCTTCAGCTCATCCAGGGCAAAGCCCAGCGCCTGCAGCGGCGCGGGCACGCGCTTCTTGCTGACCTTCTGGCCCGGCTTCACGGGCGGCTCGTCGCTCCAAACGATCTGCCAGCCGCCGGACTCGGCGCGCTCCAGCGTGCCGCGGAATTTCTTGCGGGTGGCGTTGACCTGCCCCGCCGCTGCGGCGCCGATGGGCGCCTTCAAGGTGATGTCGATGACCGCGCCCGCGAAGCGCACGAAGTCCTGTTCGTGGCGCAGGGGGCGGTCGATGCCGGGGGAGGACACTTCCAGGCGCTTGTACTCGGCGCCGTCCACTTCCAGCGCGAACTGCAGCTGGCGCGTGACCTTCTCGCAGTCCTCGACGGTGACGAACTGCTCCACCAGGGGCGCGGGGGCATCGGCGGCGGGCGGAGCCCAGGGCAGGTCGATGGTGACGCGCAGCAGGCCGCCGGCGGAGCGCTCGATCTCCACCAGGTCATAGCCCAGGCCGGTCACGGTTTGTTCAACGACTTGCTGCAATGCCACTTACTTCAGTTCCATCCCGGAAAAACAACACGCTTGCGCAAATCGGGATCAGGCATACCGCCCAGCCCATGGACACATTCTTCGTGCATCCTTGTTTGCGCAAGTCCAAAACAAAAAACCCGATAACCCCCGGAGACCTTCTCCGACAGCTTCGAGCTCCAAAAGAAAGCGACCAAAAAAAACGGGCGGTTGGTACCCGCCCGTTTGGTCGTGAGAGTCGTATTGTAGCCTGTAACGCATTGATTTGCAAAGGCACGGTGTTGCAAACGCAGTCCATGCCGTGGCGGCGCCATTTGATATGAAAATGGCCACCAGCGCTTGCTGGTCAAGCGCCAGCAGCTATCGAATAAGAAGCAGCTCTTCAAACACCGCCGTGGGCTGCGCGCACGCGCTCGAAAACCGCCTGCGCCTCGCGCCCCGCGCCTGTGCCGCCCTCCCCGGCGCGCAGGCTGGCCAGGAGCCGCGCCAGCACGGGCGCCTGCGGCAGCAGCGGGCCCAGGAAGCGGGCGGTGGCGCCATCGGCGATGAGCAGCGTGGGAAAGGTCTCCACGTCCAGGTCGCCCGCGAGGTCGGACTCGTCCTCGATGTCCACCCAGACGAAGCGCGCCCCGGGGTGCTCCCGTGCCAGGCCGTCGAACAGGGGCCGGTACTCGCGGCAGGTGCCGCACCAGTCCGCGCACAGGCACACCACCCACCAGGGCGTGCTGTCATCCATTCACAAGGCTCCTTCGTCAAAGGCCGCGCCGCTCGCGGGCGCGGTAGACCTCCATCGTACCCACCCCGGCGGCCCGGTTGCCCCAGCTGTTGCGCACGTAGGTGGCGACGGCCGCCACGTCATCGTCGGACAGCAGGTGCTGGAGCGGCGGCATGCCGTGCGGGCGCGGGTTGCCGGCCGTGGCGGGCAGGTAGCCGCCCTGCAGCACCACGCGCAGGACGTTGGTGGGGTCGGTCAGCACCACGGCGCGGTTGCCCGCCAGGGCCGGGAAGGCGCCGGGCTCGCCCTGCCCCTGGTCGCCGTGGCACTGCGCGCACTGCTGCTCGTACACCTTGCCGCCACGCGCCAGGGCGGCGGCGGGCGGCGCTGGCGGCGCGGGTGCATCGCGCTCGTGCTGCGGCAGGGCCTGCAGGTACACGGCCATGGCGCGGGCGTCGGCATCGGTCAGGTGCTGGGTGCTGCGGAACACCACCTCGGCCATGGGGCCCAGCACCGAGCCGTGCGGGGCCACGCCGGTCTTCAGCAGCGCCACCACGTCCTCGACGGGCCATTGCTTCACGCCGGCCTCGTTGGCGGCGTTGAGCGCGGGGGCGTACCAGTTCTGCACGGGGATCAGCCCGCCGGTGAAGGCCTGCGCCTCGGTGGTGGCGCCCAGCGCATTGCGCGGCGTGTGGCAGGCCGTGCAGTGGCCCAGGCCGTTGACCAGGTAGGCGCCCCGGTTGTATTCCGCCGTCTGCGCGGATTCCGCCACGAATTCACCGGGCGTGAAGAACAGCGCGCGCCACACGGCCAGCGCGGCCTGCGTGCTGTACGGAAAGCGCAGCGCGTGCGGCCGGTTGGCCTGCGGCGCGGCGGGCAGGCTTTGCAGGTAGGCAAAGATCGCATCCGCATCCTCGCGCGTGACCTGGGTGTAGTTGGGGTACGGGAAGGCGGGGTAGAGCAGCCGCCCGTCCTTGCTGCGGCCATGGTGCATGGCGCGCCAGAACTCGGCGGAGGTCCAGCCGCCGATGCCCTGGGCCTTGTCCGGCGTGAGGTTGGAGCTGTGCACCACGCCGAACGGCGTCTCGATGCCGCGCCCGCCCGCGAACGGCGCGCCGCCCTGCACGGTGTGGCAGGCCATGCAGTTGCCGGCGCGGGCCAGGTATTCGCCGCGCGCCACCAGTTCGGGCGTGGACTGCAGCGTCTCGGCGGCCGGTAGCGGCGCCTCGCCGCGCAGGTTCAGCGCCACCACGGCAGCGGCGGCGATGCCGAAGGCGGCCATCACGGAAGAAAGGGTCCAGAGGAGGCGCTTCATGGGTGGCCTCCCAGGGCGACGCCGCCGCAGCGCGCGGGCATGGGGCCGGGCAGCGCGGCGGCGGGCTTGCCACCCCCGGGCACGGGCTGGGCCGCGAGCCATGCCGAGATGGCGCTCACGTCGTCGGGCGTCAGCTGGCGCGCCACGTCGGCCATGCAGTCGGGCGCCTGGGCGCGGCGCTGGCCGGTCTTCCAGGCGCCCAGCTGGCTGTTGAGGTAGTCGCGCGGCAGGCCCAGCAGGCCGGGAATGGACGGCGCCACGCCCGTCATCACCGCGCCGTGGCATTGCACGCAGGCGGGGATGCGGCGCGCCGCGTCGCCCTGCTGCACCAGCGCGCGGCCGCGCTCCAACACGGCGGGCGGAGCCTGCGGGGCGGGCGGCGGCGGATAGGGCAGGTCCAGCGCGGCGAAGTGTTCAGCCATTTCGCGCAGGTAGTCGTCGGTCAGGTGCTCGATGAGGTAGCCCATCTGCGGATAGCTGCGCCGCCCGTCGCGGAAATTGAGCAGCTGGTTGGCCAGGTAGCCGGCGGGCTTGCCCGCGATGCGCGGGAAGTAGCCCTCCTGCGTGGCCCGGCCTTCCTTGCCATGGCAGGCCGTGCAGGCCAGCACGCGCGGGGCCATGGAGGACGAGGAAGCGGGCGCGGGCGCTGGAGGCGCCGCCAGCGCCCCGGTGCCGAGGGCCGCCAGGCCCAGGGCCAGCAGTCGGCGCCGGAGGGCGCGTGAGAGTCGGTCGGTCATGGGGAAGCAAACAGGTTCTTGTACTGGGTTGGCACTCTACGCCCTGCCCCAAAAACAGTACAGATTCAGTTTCAGGTTAAAAATACAGATCAGTTTGACTCCCTGCCATGAAACGCTACGAACGCCACGCCGACGCGATCGCCCAGCTCATCCACAGCGGTGCGCTGCGCCCGGGCGACCGCGTGCCCTCGGTGCGCGAGGCCAGCCGCACGCGCGGCATCAGCCCGTCCACCGTGTTCGAGGCCTACTACCTGCTGGAGGCCCAGGGGCTGATCCACGCCCGCCCCCGCTCGGGCTACTACGTCAGCGCCCAGCTGCCCGCCGCGCCCGGCGTACCGGGCACGCGCCCGGCCGAGCCTCTGCCCTCGCGGCCCGCACCCACGTCCACCGGCGTGGCCATCAGCGAATTGGTGTTCGAGGTGCTGGGCCTGGCCCGCGATCGCGATCTGGTGCCGCTGGGCTCCGCCTTCCCGGGGCTGGAGCTGTTTCCGCTGGACCGGCTGGCGCGCTGCCTGGCCAGCGGCATGCGCAAGCTCGACCCCTGGAGCATCGTGCAGAGCCTGCCGCCCGGCGACGAGCGCCTGCGCCAGCAGATCGCGCTGCGCTACGGCCTGCACGGCAGCGCGGTGGATGCCGAGCAGATCGTCGTCACCAACGGCGCCATGGAGGCGCTGAACCTGTGCCTGGAGGCCGTCACCCGGCCGGGCGACATCGTGGTGGTCGAATCCCCCACCTTCTATGCCGCGCTGCAGGCGCTGGAGCGGCTGAACCTGCAGGCGCTGGAAATCGCCACGCACCCGCGCGACGGCATCGACCTGGACGCACTGGCCGAGGCGCTGGGGCGCCAGTCCTCGCGCCAGCCCATCAAGGCCTGCTGGCTCATGCCCAGCTTCCAGAACCCGCTGGGCAGCCTGATGCCCGAGGAGAAGAAGCGCGCGCTGGTGGCCCTGCTGGCCCGCCACGGCGTGCCGCTGATCGAGGACGACGTGTACGGCGAACTGCACTTCGCTCCCCAACGCCCGCCCCCGGCCAAGGCCTTCGACGGCCAGGGGCTGGTGATGCACTGCAGCTCGTTCAGCAAGAGCCTGGCGCCCGGCTACCGCGTGGGCTGGGTGGCGGCGGGCCGCTTTGCCACGGCGGTGCAGCGGCTCAAGCTCATGACCACGCTCTCGGCGGCCACGCCCTCGCAGCAGGCGCTGTCGGAATACCTGGCCCAGGGCGGCTACGACCGGCACCTGCGCCAGCTGCGGCGCAGCCTGGCGCAGCAGCAGGCCATCGCGCTGGCGGCCGTGGCCCGGCACTTCCCGCCGGGCACGCGCGTGTCGCGGCCCGAGGGCGGGTACTTTTTGTGGGTGGAGCTGCCCGCGCAGGTGGATGCGCTGCAACTGCACCGCCAGGCGCTGCAGCACGGAATCAGCCTGGCGCCGGGGCAGATCTTCTCGGCGGACCGGCGCTTCGCGGACTGCGTGCGCATCAACTACGGCCACCCGGCGCAAAGCCGCTTCGAGGCCGCGCTGGCCACCGTGGGAGCGCTCGCCACGGCGCTGGCCTCCACCGGTCCGGGCGCGTGATGCTATTCAAAGAGTAGCTGCCAGCGCTTGCCAGATAAGCGCTGGAGGCACTTTTCATTCAAATCCCTGGAGCGCGCCATGCCCGCGTTGGAAAGACGCAACCTCGGGTTCTCCCGACCTCGGCGCGGAACGTGTAACGGCATACTCACCGCCGCCCGCCATCCGGGCCGCGCCGATTCCCCCCAGCCCGCAACCCAGAACGCCCTGCCCATGGCATCTCACCAGCATGTCCCGTTCCTGACCGTGGAAGACGAAGACGACTGGGTCGTCTCGTTCGCGCTGGGGCCGCTGGGCACGAGCCGCCTCACCCTCACCCGCACGCCCCGGCTGGAGTTCATGCTGAGCCCCGAGCAGCGCGGCGTCTCCGTGGGCTGCGCCGAGGCGGGCCAGCGCCCCGCCCTGCTGGTGGCCGTGCAGTGGGGCCCGCAGTGCGTGGACGTGGTCTCCACCGCCAAGCGCTACAGCCTGGACATCCGCAAGGTCGACGGCGCCACCCGCGCCGCCGCGCTCAGCGTGCTTGGCAAGATGAATTTCGACCAGCGGTTCCAACTGGGCAGCGCCTGAGGGCTCTTCCCCCGGCCACAATGGGTGCCCCACGGGCAATCCCAGGAGGCAGATGGCATGACCCCCACCGACGTACTGGCGCAGCTGCTGCACGGCGCCGGCATTCCCGCGCAGGCGCTGGACTTCGCGGACCTGGCCGGGGCCGACCCGGTGGCGCCGTCCTCGTTCCGGGTGGGCACGGCGGCCCAGAGCACCATCGCCGCCGCAGCCCTGGCCGCCTGCGAGCTGGGCAACCAGCGGGGCGCCCCCCGCCAGCGCGTGGCGGTGGACATGGCCCACGCGGCCAGCGAGTGCAGCGGCTGGTTCAGCCTGGACGGACAGGTTCCCGACCCGTGGGATGCGTTTTCGGGCCTCTACCGCTGCGCGGACGGCCATGTGCGCATCCACGCCAACTTCGCGCACCACCGCGAGGGCGCGCTGCGCCTGCTGGGCCTCGACCCCGCTACGGCCCGCCGCGCGGATGCGGAAGCCGCCCTGCGGGACTGGAACGCCCTCGACTTCGAAGCCGCCGCCGCGCGCAGCGGGCTGGTCGCCAGCGCGCTGCGCAGCTTCTCCGAATGGGACGCCACGCCCCAGGGCCAGGCGCTGGCGGCGCAGCCGCTGTTCACCATCGAACGCATCGATGCGCCGGACATTGCGCCGCCCCTGCGCCTGCCCGCGCTGTCGGCCGGCGACCGGCCGTTGAGCGGCCTGCGCGTGCTGGACTTCACCCGCATCCTGGCCGGCCCGGTGGGCGGCCGGGCGCTGGCGGCCCATGGCGCCGAGGTGATGCTGGTCAACGCGCCCCATCTGCCCAACATCGCCTCCATCGCGGACACCAGCCGCGGCAAGCTGTCCGCGCTGCTGGACCTGCGCACCGAGGCGGGCCGGGCCGCGCTCGCACGGCTGCTGCAGTCCACCCACGTGTTCGTGCAGGGCTACCGCCCGGGCGGCCTCGAAGCCCTGGGCGCCGGGCCGCAGGCCCTGGCGCGGATGCGGCCGGGCCTGGTGTACGTGTCGCTCACCGCCTACGGGGCGCAGGGGCCGTGGGCGGATCGCAGGGGTTTCGATTCGCTGGTCCAGACGGCCACGGGCTTCAACCATGCGGAGGGCGAAGCGGCCGGCGACGGGCAGCCCCGCGCCCTGCCCATGCAGATCCTGGACCAGGCCACCGGCTACCTTATCGCGCTGTGCGCGGCCGCCGCCGTACTGCGCCAGCAGCGCGAGGGCGGCAGCTGGCACGTGCAGGTATCGCTGGCGCAGACGGCGCACTGGCTGCGCGGCCTGGGGCGCGTCGGCGGCGGGCTGTCCTGCGCCCGCGCCGACATGGCTCCCTATCTGGAAACCGTGGATTCAGGGTTCGGCATGCTGCGCACCGTGCGCCATAGCGCCCAGCTGTCGCGCACGCCCGCTGGCTGGACGCGGCCGTCCATGCCGCCGGGCAGCCATCCGCCCGCCTGGCCCTGAACTCAAGCCGACTTCACTCCAACGCCGTCCACTTGCGCTCGCTCGCGGCGGACTCCACCACCTTCTCGATGAAGCGCACGCCCTGCGCGCCGTCTTCCACGCGCGGGTAGTCGGCCTCCAGCGGGCTGGCCGTGCGGCCGGCCGCGCGCGCGCGGATGTCGGCGGCCACGCCCAGGTAGACGTTGGCGAAGGCCTCGATGAAAGCCTCGGGGTGGCCGGCGGGAAGGCGCCCCGCGCGCCGGGCGGATTCACTGAGCCAGGGCGCGCCGCGCGTGAGGATGCGGCGCGGGCCGTCCACCGGCGAATGCACGAGGTGGTTGGGGTCCTCCTGGCGCCAGACCAGCGTGCCCAGCGTGCCGGAGACCTGCAGGCGCAGGTCGTTCTCCAGCCCCGCCGCCACCTGCGACGCCACGATGACGCCGCGCGCGCCGTTGGCGTAGCGCAGCAGCAGCTGCGCGTCATCGTCCAGCCGGCGCCCGGCGCCGAAGGCCGTGAGGTCGGCGCACAGCGCCTGGGGCCGCAGGCCGGTGACGGTGGCGGCCAGGTTCTCGGCGTGCGAGCCGATGTCGCCCATGGTGCCCGCGCTGCCGCTGCGCGAGGGGTCCAGCCGCCAGTCGGCCTGCTTGTTGGCGCCGTCCGCTTCCACCGGCGTGGCGAGCCAGCCCTGGTTGTATTCGACGGTGATCTTGCGCAAGCTGCCCAGGGCGCCGCTTTGCACCAGGTGGCGCGCCTCGCGCACCAGGGGGTAGCCGGTGTAGTTGTAGGTCACGCCGAACACGGTGCCGGCCTGCTTCACCGCCGCCACCAGTTCGTCGGCCTGCGCGCTGGTGTGCACCAGGGGCTTGTCGCACACCACATGGAAGCCCGCCTGCACGAAGGCCAGGGCCACCGGGTGGTGCACGTGGTTGGGGGTGACGATGCTCACGAGGTCGATGCGCTCATCCGCCGGGCGGCGCAGCTCGTCGGCCAGTAGGTCCTGCCAGGTGCCGTGGTTGCGGTCGCTGCGCAGGCCCAGGGCCGCACCCGATGCGCGCGCCCGCTCTGGCGAGGACGAGAGCGCGCCCGCCACCAGCTCGAACTGCCCGTCCAGCGCCATGGCCTGGCGGTGCACGGCGCCGATGAAGGCGCCGTTGCCGCCGCCCACCATGGCATAGCGCAGCTTGCGTTCTGAGGTCATGGAAGCCTTTATTTGGGTTGTTCTTCGCGCGCGAAAACGGCGTCGAACGCGCCAGCGGCAGGCTTGAAGTCCAGCCGCTTGCAGAAGGCCGCGCTCTCGGTGGCGCCGTGTACGCGGTCCATGCGGCTGTCCTCCCACTCCACCGAGAGCGGGCCCTGGTAGCCGATGTCGTTCAGCGCGACGATGATGGATTCAAAGTCGATCATCCCCCGCCCCACGCTGCGGAAATCCCAGTGCCGCCGCGCATCGCCAAAGCTGGTGTGGCCGCCGAACACGCCCACCGTGCCGTCGCCCTTGCCCCACCACACGTCCTTCATGTGGGCGTTGTAGATGCGGCCGCCGAACTGGCGGATGAACTTCACGTAGTCCACGCCCTGGTAGGCGAGGTGGCTGGGGTCGTAGTTGAAGCCGAAGCGTTTGTGGCCGCCCACGGCAGCAATCGCCCGCTCGGCCGAGGCGATGTCGAACGCGATCTCGGTGGGGTGCACTTCGAGCGCGAAGTTGATGTCGTGCTGCTCGAACACGTCGAGGATGGGGCCGAAGCGCCGCGCGAAGTCGGCAAAGCCCTTGTCCCAATACGCCTGCGTGGTGGGCGGAAAGGCGTAGATCGCATGCCACACGGACGAACCCGTGAAGCCCGTGACCGTCTTCACGCCAAACTTTGCCGCGGCACGCGCTGTGTCGGCCAATTCGCTCGCGGCGCGCTGGCGCACGCCCTCGGGGTCGCCGTCGCCCCACACGTGGGGCGGCAGGATGGACTGGTGGCGTTCGTCGATCCGATCGCACACGGCCTGGCCCACCAGGTGGTTGCCGATGGCGAAGCACTGCAGGCCGTGCTGGGCCAGCAGCGCGTGCTTGTCTTTCACGTACTGCGGCGATGCCAGCGCCTCCTGCACGTTGAAGTGGTCGCCCCAGCAGGCCAGCTCCAGGCCGTCGTAGCCCATGCTTTTGGCCAGCGGCGCGAGTTCTGCCAGGGGCAGGTCGGCCCACTGGCCGGTGAAGAGGGTGACGGGTCTTGCCATGGCGTGTCCGGGACGTGGGTTGAAAAGGGCAAGCAGCTACCGTTTCGATAGCTGCTTGCGCTTGCTGGATAAGCGCTAGGGGCCGATTTGGCCTGAGGCGACGCTGAACAAGTCCCCGCGTGTCGCGCATCCCTGCTTTGGGATGGTCTGCGGCGTTGCAAATGCTCGCAATAGCTTCGGCTATTGCTGCGCTTTGCGCCTTGCAGCCCAACCCAAACCAGGGCGCGCGCCATCGCGGTGACTTGTTCAGCGTCGCCTTAGAACGGCGAATCCGGGAAGTAGAAGTCCTTGGCGTTGTCCTTGGTGATCAGCACCGACGGAATGATGGTGGTGGCGGGCAGCTTGTCGCCCTTGAGCCGCGCCTCGGCCGTGAGCTTGACGGCGTCGTAGATGAACTTGGGGCTGTACGACACGTTGGCCTGAATGAGCGGGTTGCTGCCGTCCATCAGCGTCTTGACCATGCCCTTGGCGCCCGCGCCGCCGAACACCAGCTTGATGTCCTTGCGCTTGGCCTGCTCGATGGCCTTGAGCACGCCCACGGCCATGTCGTCGTCGGCGGCCCACACGGCGTCGATCTGCGGGAAGCGCGTGAGGTAGTCCTGCATGACCTTGAAGGCGTCGTCGCGGTTCCAGTTGGCGTACTTGGCGTCCAGCAGCTTGATGCCGGGGTGGTTCTTCAGCACCGCGTTGAAGGCGTCCATGCGCTCGTTGTCCAGCGTGGTGGCGATGCCGCGCATGGCGACCACGTTGCCCTTGCCGCCCAGGGCCTTGGCGATGTACTCGGCCGGGATCTTGCCGAAGGCCGTGTTGTCGCCCGCCACGTAGGCGTCCTGCGCGTTGGTGTCGGTCAGGCCTCGGTCCACCACCGTCACGTACACGCCCTTGGCCTTGGCCTGGGCGACGGGCTTGGTCAGCGCGGCGGACTCGAACGGGAAGATCACCAGCGCGTTGATCTTGTTCACCGTGACCAGGTCCTGCAACTGGTTGGCCTGCTCGGGCGCACCGCCCGCCGTCTTCACGATGACCTGCAGGCCGGGGTGGGCCTTCTCCAGGTCCTTCTTGGCCTGGTTGGCCCAGTACACGATGCCGCCCGTGAAGCCGTGCGTGGCCGACGGGATGGCCACGCCCAGCGTGACCTTGTTTTGTGCCACCGCCGGGCCTGCCAGCGCGAACGCGGCGGCACCGATGGTCGAGAGGGCCAAGCGGCGGGTGAAGTTGAGCTTGCTGCTGTTCATGCGTTGTCTCCTGTTGCGTTGCTGCTGCTTTGAAAATGGCCAGAAAAAGCTGGCCGGCTACCTTCGCCCGCGCTGCATGAACGCCACGGCGATGATCACGAAACCCTGCACCGCCGCATTCAGATACACGCTGATGATGCTGGTGAGGTTGAGGATGTTGCTGATGACCGAGAGCAGGATGGCGCCCACCACCGTGCCGGTGATGCTGCCCGCCCCGCCCTTCAAGACAGTGCCGCCCACGATGACGGCGGCGATGGCCTCCAGTTCCCACAACAGGCCCGTGGTGGGCGATGCCGAGCCCAGGCGCGGCACGTAGAGCAGCGTGGCGATGCCCACGCACACCCCGAGCAGCATGTAGGTGAGGATCTTGGTCTTGTGCACGTCCACCGCCGCGTACTGCGCCACCTGCTCGTTGGAGCCGATGGCCTGCACGTAGCGCCCGTAGGCCGTGCGGTTCAGGATGACGCCGCCCGCCAGCGCCACCAGCAGGAACACCCACACCGGGATCGGCACGCCCAGCAGGCTGGCGTAGTAGACGGGGCTGTAGAGGTCCGACAGATCGTTCTCCAGCGTGATCGCGCCGCCGTTGGAGAAGTACGTGAGGTAGGCGCGGAAGATGCCCAGCGTGCCCAGGGTGACGATGAAGGGCTCGATGCGCCCCTTGGTGATGAGCAGGCCGTGCACCAGCCCGAACGCCGCGCCCAGCACCACGGCCAGCAGCATGCCCGCCGCCACGGCCATCAGCGGCGAGCCCAGCACGGGCGCCATGGCGTTCATGAACAAAATCACCGAGCCCGCGATGAGCGCCGCCATGGAGCCCACCGACAGGTCGATGCCGCCCGAGATGATGACGAAGCACATGCCCACCGCGATGATGCCGATGAAGGCCGTGCGCGTGAGCACGTTCATCACGTTGTCGTAGGTGGCGAAGTTGCTGTTGAGCAGCGTGCCCGCGATGCACAGCAGCACCAGCCCGATGACGGGCCCCAGCCCGTGCAGCCGGCCGCTCCAGGCGCGGTGGGTTTCAGCGGGTTCCTGTGGCATGGGCGATCAACTCCTCTTCGGTCAATTGGGGGGCTTGCAAGGTGGCCTGCAGCCGGCCCGCGCGCATCACCGCCACGCGGTGGCACAGGCCGATCAGCTCCATCAGTTCGGACGACACCACGATCACCGCCAGGCCCTCTCGCGCCAGGCGCTGCACCAGGTGGTAGATCTCGCGCTTGGCGCCCACGTCCACGCCGCGCGTGGGCTCGTCGAGCACCACCACGCTGGGGCCGGGGTGCAGCACCTTGGCCAGCGCGAGCTTCTGCTGGTTGCCGCCCGAGAGCGACGAGGCGCGCACGTCCAGCGAGCCGGTGCGGATGCCGAACTCCTGCACCGCATCGCGCAGCGCGGCCTGCTCGGCTGCCGGGTCGAGCCAGGGCCTGGCGTAGCGCTCCAGCGCCATCAGCGTCAGGTTGGGTCGCAGGCTGAAGTGCACGTGCAGGCCCTTGCCCTTGCGGTCTTCGCTCAGGTACGTGAGGCCATGGCGCGCCGCATCGCGCGGGCTTTTCAGCGCGACCGGCTTGCCCGCCAGTTCCACCGTGCCGCCCGCGCGCGGGCGCAGGCCCAGCAGGCCCTCGAACAGCTCGGTGCGGCCCGCGCCCACCAGCCCGGCAAAGCCCAGGATCTCGCCGCGCCGCACTTCGAAGGCAATGTCCTGCGCCCAGCCGGGCACCGTCAGGCCCTGTACCTTCAGCACCGGCTCGCCGTGAGGCGCTGGCAGCTTGCCGGGGAACAGGTCGGCCAGCTCGCGGCCCACCATCAGGTTCGCCATCTGCCGCCGCGTGACGCTGGCCGTGGGCTCGCGCGCCACCAGCAGGCCGTCGCGCATCACGATCACCTCGTCGGTGGTGCGCTCCACCTCGTCGAGCTTGTGCGAGATGTAGATGATGGTCACGCCCGCCGCCTTCAGTTCGGCCATCAGCGCGAACAGGCGCTCCGTCTCACCGGGGGTGAGCGTGGCGGTGGGCTCGTCCATGATGAGCAGGCGCGCGTTGCGGGCCAGGGCGCGGGCAATCTCCACGAGCTGCTTCTCGGCCACGATGAGACTGCGCACGCGCGTGTCCGGGTCGCGAGCAAGCCCCACCTGGGCCAGCGCCGCGCGGGTCTTCTCGCGCATGGCCTTGTCGTCCAGGAACAGGCCCTTGCGGATCTCATGCCCCAGGAAGATGTTCTGCGCAATGGTCAGGTCGTCCGCCAGATTGAACTCCTGGTGGATCAGCACGATGCCCTGCGCCTCGGCCGCGCGCGAACCGCCGCCCGGGGCACGCACCACGCCATCGACCACGACCTCGCCGCTGGTGGGGTTCTCGTACCCGGCCAGGATCTTCATCAGCGTGGACTTGCCCGCGCCGTTCTCGCCCAGCAGGCCGACCACGCGGCCCGGCTGCAGCACAAAGCCCACGCCGTGCAGCACCTGCACGGGGCCGAAGGCCTTGGTCACGTTGCGGAACTCGACGGCGACGCTCATCGCACGCTCCCGCCCGCACGGGCCATGCTCTCCTGCATGGCCAGCACGCCCGCGCCCACCACGCCGGCATCGTCGGCCAGGGGCGCGTACTGGATTTCAAGATGGCGCGTGGAAAGCGCCAGCGACCTGTGGTACACGCTCTGGCGCACCGAGGCCAGGAACAACGGCCCCATGTCCGTCACCCGCCCCGCGATGAACACGTGCGACGGGTTGAAGAAGTTGACGATGGACGCCAGCATCTGCCCCACCAGGCTGCCCGCCCGCTGGATGATGGCATTGGCCGCCACGTCGCCCGTGCGGCTGGCCTGGGCCACGTCTTCAATCGTCAGCGTGCCCGTGGCCTCCAGGCGCTCGGTCAGCAGCGCGCTCTCGCCACGCTGCGCGGCCTCGACGGCCATGCGCGCCATCGCGGGCGCGGCGGCCATGGCCTCCACGCAGCCCTGGTTGCCGCAGTGGCAGCGCGGCCCGCTTTGGTCCACGCAGATATGGCCCACGTCGCCCGCCGAGCCGTTGGCGCCCCGGTACACCTGCCCGTGGCACACGATGCCGCAGCCGATGCCGGTGCCCACCTTGATGACCAGGAAGTTGGGCAGGTTGCGCTGCAGCCGGTACATCTCGCCCAGCGCCATCAGGTTCACGTCGTTGTCCACGAACACGGGCGCGGCAAAGGCTTCGCGCAGGTAGTCGCGGATGGAAAAGCCGTCCCAGTCGGGCATCAGCGGCGGGTTGACGAGCTGGCCGCTCTCGAAATCCACCGGCCCCGGCACGCCCATGCCGATGGCGATCACCTGCGAGGCGGGTAGCCCGCAGCGCGCCATCAGCTCGCGCATCAGGCCACGCAGCCGCGCCAGGATCACGCCGGGGCCCTGGCGCACGTCGATGGGTTCGCGGTGCCGCGCCAGCACGGTCATGTCGGGCCGCATCACGGCCACCTGCATGCTGGTGGCGCCCAGGTCGGCGCCGATGACCACGCCCAGGGTTTCGCTCAGGCGGAGGGTTTCGGCACGGCGGCCGCCGGAGGACTCCTGCAGGCCCACCTCGTCGAGCAAGCCTTCATCGAGCAGGGCCGCGACCATGGCGTTGGCCTTGCTCTTGGAATAGGCCAGCCGCTGCGCGAGTGCATTGCGCGACGCGCCTGCGGACCAGAAGATGGTCTGCAAGACGTCCAGGTCTTCGGTGCCGCAGTTGTGCCAGCGTGCCAAGGCTTGTCTCCTGTCATGGCACCTCAAACCGGGTGCCTGCAGGAATACTATGCGGCCCACTTTGGCCGATCAAGACTTAACTTAGACCCAATTCAGGTCAATCTAGCATTTGTGCAGGCGCACTACGCGTAGGCCATCCAGCCCCGGAACGCAAACCCAGCATAGAACAGCTGAACACGGCCAAAGCCTGCTTCGCGCAGGATGGCCTCGTCCTGGGCGGGCGCCAGTACCGCAAGCTCCTTTTCGATCTTGGACCGCGCGGCTGCCGCCTGTACCTCTCCCACCCCGGACGCCACGAGAAAGGCCGCATACCGCGACATCCAAAGGGCACGCTCGCCGTTGCCGTCTTCCACGCTCAGGTGCGCCACCACCAGCGGCGCACCGGGTCGCAGGCGCCGGTGGATTTCCCGGGCCATGGGCAGCCGCTCGGACTGCGGCACGAAATGGCAGGTGAGCAGGCACGCCGCGCCGTCGAAGGGGCCGGTTGGCGCGTCCTGCACGTAGCCCTCGTGCAGTGCCACCCGCTCCGCCATGGTTCCCAGCCGCCGGATGGCGAGGTCCAGCATGGGCGCGCTCGGGTCCACGCCATCGAACCGCCAGCCGGGGTGCGCCCGGGCCATGTCCTCCAGCTCCAGCCCGCCGCCCGCGCCCACCACCAGCACGCGGCCGTCCGGGGGCACCCGTTCGGCGAGCAGGATGCGCACCATGGGCAGCAGGCCGTCGTAGCCGGGCA
>Ga0222423_1000974_pt1 | contig 14790 bp, 17 predicted proteins | sample 3A0metagenome_FD_182472 | JGI IMG/M metagenome (GOLD analysis project Ga0222423, IMG submission 182472) | Enriched microbial communities from leaf-cutter ant dump, University of Wisconsin, Madison, United States - 3A0 (version 2) | ecosystem: Environmental > Terrestrial > Nest > Insects nest >...
GCCCCTATATATATAGAGAAGTTGCAAAGTTGCATAGTTGCATTACATATACCCCTATGGGTTGGGGGGACAGAGGGGGTCTCTTCCCCACCCTCTCTATGACCCCTCTTCTCTCACTCACAACTACTAGGGGGGGTATACCCCCTATTTTTTTTTGCAACTCTTGGAAACACCCCCCAAAACGGGGGTTTACCAGCCAGAATGGACTTCTGGGCGGTTGCAGAAAAAAATGTGCAACCGCCATCGACCCTCGATCCAGCTCCCACACACTGTCCGAACTATCCCTTATTGTCCGTTTTGTGTGGACTTGACATGGTGTGGTAGGCTCAACTGCATCGCTCGCGCGCGAGTTAACGAGCGGGTGGCGGGGCAGTTGAGACCTGAAAACGTCTCCACCACACCACCAGCTCCCAGACCGGGGCACTCACCCTATGAGGTCATGAAACCTGACCCGTGCAGGTCAGGAAACATGAACACGACGGGTCATGAAACCTGACCCAGTCAGGGCAATCACCTGAAACACCACAGGGCACCCACCTGACACGAGACCAGTCACGGCACCCACCTGACAACCCGGATACCCCTGTCCAGGGATAGGTATGAGCACACCAACAAACCAACCCCGCACCCCAGCCGGCAGCCCCCAAGGCGGCCAGTTCGCTGCCAACCCAGGAGGCAGCGAAGGCACCCTCCAGCTTCGCCCAAACGTGTGGATTCGGATCGAACGCGAACACGGGTTAGACGTGTGGGTGGGGCCATACCCAGACGAGAACACCGCCCACGACGCCCTCGACTACTCACCCCTCATCACCGAACTGTGTGAAGAAGACAGCCTCGACTGTTACACCACATCCACACCACCCGCTGACAACGCCGAACACCTCATCGACACCACCATGCCCACACCAGGCACTGCACCAGCCATGCCGCAACCCAACCCTGACACAGTCCACAAACTCGTCAACACCAGTTGGGTGTTCAACAGTGGTGACAGTGTGCTACTGAGCGAAGCATCACCCGTAGACACCCTTGCAGCTGCACGGCAACTCCTCGGCGAACACGCCACGTTCTCCCATCTCAAAGACGGGTACGCCGTCTACACGCGAGGAAAGGCACACCAATGAACACCACCCAACCACGTCAACCCGCCGGGTCACCCCAAGGCGGCCAGTTCGCCACCACCCCAGGTGGGGCTGAAGCAACCCTGGACCTACCCAACCCCACCAACCAGTCAACCATCGGTGCAGACGGCAACATTCACGGCACCTTCACCACCACCGGTCTTAACATGTCCTTACCCCACGACCGACCACTCGGCTTACCCGAAGGCAACCCGTTCGGTCAGGTCACCGACACCGTCATCGACTACAACGACTTTGGTCGTGTCATGACGGTCTTCCACACCACCAACGGCACGGAAGTGGTGGTGGAACACGACAGTGAGGATGACGTTGACATATTCATCACCACCCCGGACGGAAACGAAAGCGCATACCGCACCTGGGGTAAACAGTGGGGTGACCCTGTGGAAGGTGCCGAACACCTTGTCACCTACGGTTTGAACCTCCACGCACGGGTTGTGCAAATCGAATCGGCGGTGCGGTGGGCGGCCCTGGAAGCATCCCGTGACAACATCCTCGCCATCGTCACCCAAGAAAACGAGCGGTAACCATGACCACCACCACCCAACCCCGTCAACCTGCCGGCAGCCCCCAAGGCGGCCAGTTCACCACCACACCCGGTGGTGAGGAAGGGGACACCCTCCACATTCGAGACTTGTCCAGCACAGAAGTGGTGTTGTGTGTGGACTGTGCAGTGGGACAAGAGTACGAAAACCCTGACCCCAACTACGCCAGCAACTCATGTTGCCCCACCTGTTGGGAAGAGGAACGTGAATGTGACCATGAAGGTCACATCATGGAAACGTTCTCCACCACCCCCTGTGACAAGTGCGGCACCAACCAGGCTGGTGAACGGTTCCACTACACGTACTGGCATGAGTGACCCACACCCGGGTTGTCGAATCTTGGTCGGTGGAGGTGACTTGTGAACACCATGTCTGATGCCGTCCCCAACCTACCCACCCCCAACGAACCTGCCCCCACACCACCAGCAGCCAACCCCCGCACCGGTGGCACTGGCGCAAAAACAGCCGCCACCCACGGCATCAAAGCAGCACTGTCTGTGAACGGCACCGTAAAAGACCGCACCAAAGCTGGGGCCAAAACAGCCACCACGGTTGCAGCCGGTGCAGCACTCGACAAAGTGAAAACCCCCAACGCCACCACCCACGCTCTCAAAACAGCCCTCGCAGCTGACGGCACCGTCAAAGACCGCACCAAAGCTGGAGTCAAAACGGCCGCGACCATTGGGGTGTCGAAAGCTGCTGGGGCAGCCACCACTGCAGCCACCGGAGGTAACGTTGCTGCCGGTCGAGCTGTAGACGTTGCCGTCAACGTCGTCATGAACGACCCCAAGAAAGCCATGAAAGTGGTGGTGGTGTCCGTCAGTGTTCTCATGGTGGCACTCATCAGTGTCCCCCTGATCATGGCAGCCACCACCATGGCTTTGGTGGGTGCTGTGACCGCAGCGAAAACCCAATACGACAACGCCACCCCTGCCACCCGATGTGACACCACCATCCTGCCTGACACCACAAACACGGCAGGAACGTATGACGACACACAACACACCATCGTGGCCACCATCGTGGACGAAACCGTGGCCGCAAACCTTCCCACCTATGCGGCAGTGATCCTCACCAGCATCGCCATCACCAACAGTGGTCTGACGAACCTTGACGGCACCAACAACCAATACGGCATCTTTGCGCAAACCCCAGACAGTGGGTGGGGGACAGGCACAGACCTCACCAACATCACCCTCGCCATCCAAGGACTCCTGGGGGTTGGCACCCACACCACCAACACAGGACTCACCGGTGTGAGCTCATGGGAAACGACCCCCCTGTCAACTGTTGCCCAACAGTTGTTGCCCACCACAGACGGGTACGGGGGGTGGGAGATGGATGCAAACGTGTTGGTGTCACAAGTCACCGGCACATGGGAAATGTTCCAATGCTTCACCACCGGTGCCCCAGGTGACAGTAACGTGTGGGGTTCGCCGTTGCCAGTGGGGTCGTGGACGTTCACTTCCCCGTTCAACCCTGCCCGTGTACACCCCATTTACGGGTACCCGCGCCCCCACAACGGGGTGGATCTTGCAGCTCCCACCGGCACCCCCATTTTTGCGGTCGCATCCGGGACGGTCGAAGTGAAGCCGTGCACCGAATGTGGGGTAGGTGGTGGGGGTGGGAACCAAGTGTGGGTGACGTTGGACAGTTCCGGATACCAGATGCGGTACCTGCACATGTCAGCGTTCGCAGTGTCTACCGGCACGCATGTCACCCAAGGTCAACTGTTGGGGTTTGTGGGTGCCACCGGTGACGCCACCGGCCCACACCTGCACTTCGAAATCATTGTGGGTGGTGTGGCAGTGAACCCAGAACCGTTACTGCAAGCGAAAGGTGTGCAAGTGCGATGAATAGCATCCCTGACGTGATGTGGAAGATTGCGGCAACGGTTGCCGGTGTGGTGTGTGTGGTGTGTGTGATTGTCACCTGGAATCAGGGTGACCCACCACCAAGTGTGTCTGTGTCACCGTCCGTCCCCACGGAACCCACCCAGACACCACCCCCACCACCTGACGTGAGCACACCACCTGATGATGTGGGGGAACCATCAGAGTTAGAGTCACCTGTGCTGCATCCCACCACCGACACAGAGCTACAGGAAGTGTGGCGGCCGGCGTTGGACTGGTTCGTGGACATGTATGTGGCGGAACCATCACCAAACTGGGTGGTGAACGTGCAACACACTGTTGCACCAGCGATCGCAAACACCATCAGCAGTATCGACCCCACCACTATCACCCAGGCGGGCGGGTACACCGTCACCACCAGTTACCAGGTGCCGGGACAGGTGGGTGTGGTTGTCACTTTTGATGTGGGGGCACCGTTGGCAGTGGTGTTAGCGGACACAGCACCACCACCACAAACGTGGCAGGTTGTGGGTGTCACCGAACTGGAGTCCACACTGGTGGAAACCACCTAACAACCCGCCCACCCCTGTCCAGGAATAGGTATGAGCACATCAACAAACCAACCCCGCACCCCAGCTGGCAGCCCTCAGGGCGGCCAGTTTGCTACCAACCCAGGTGGTGGGGAAGGACCCCACCTGACCGGCGACCTGGAGTTTGGTCCCAACACGGCTGCGGTGCAAGCCATTCTTGACCGAGCTGCACAGCTCACCCCGGATGAGGTGGAGAAGATCGGGGTCGCTTTGGATTCCGACGGGGACGTGATGTATGCCGTCGAGTACGCCGTTTGGGAATCTATTCGGGATACCGCCAGGTACACCGCTTGGCGTGCCACTTTGCGTGAGGCCTGGAATGCTGCCAGTGGCCCCCCTAGGGGTGCCGTAACGTGTGCTGCTCTCGCAGAAGTTACCCGTGACCTCATCTCACAGGACCACTACAACCTGCTGATGGCCCCATGGCGGGCGGCTGTAAGAGACAACCAATGAGAACGGGATGCCTCTCCCGACGTATCGCACCCGTTAACGACGCATCACCTGGACAGGTTCACCGGCCGGAAAATACTTCACCCGTCGGCGTTCCAACCGCCACACCTCCCACCGTGACGGCACCCTCGCACCCTTCACCAAGTTGTGGTGGGCACACAACGCCTGCCCGTTCCCCACCGACGTGGCACCACCACGACTATGGGGGTGTACATGGTCGGCGTGAGTTGCTGAACGGGGACACCTAAACCACCACCACGGTTTGTGTTCACACCGGTGACCGGCCCGAGCAAAAATATGTGCCCGCTGTCCAGGGGTGAACAGTCGCCGCCCATCCACAGGTCCACGCCACCGCCCACCCCCAACACCACCACACACCACCCCCACCAGCACACCTGCAACCATCGCAAACACTGGGGAATGAAACCGTTGCCACACCCACACACCCACCAGTGATGCCAGCACCCACCCCACACGTTGACGGTTCACACCCCCAAGATGCGAAAAAGGGGTGTTGTCGCATCTTGAAAGTATGAGCAACCAGCACCCCATCACCGTGACCCTCCCACCAGGGTTCACGGAAGCACACGTGCCACAACTATTGACGAAAGTACGGGAAGCTCACGGTGACGACTACGAGTTAGGGCACCTTGACCTCACAGCCCGCACCGCCACCTTCATGCCAACCGTGGGCGTCGCCCAGTTTGTGGGAGACACCCTCACCCTTCCACGAACCCTTGCCACCCCTGCCGCCGGCGACCGGGTGGCATCCATGATCCAAGAACAACAACCCGGGTATGTGATGGTGGAGTTCGACCCACACCGGGGGATCGCCAGGCGAGCCAAACTGACCGGTGATGAGATTGTGACCCGGCAAGCTGTCGCGGAAGCGTTAGGGGTGAAACCGTGGGAAGTGGGGGTTGCTGTCAGGGACGGTGGAGGGTACCTGTTGACCAGCCTCCCAGCCCGGTACACACCCAGCCGCCACCACAGCAAACTCACTGAGGTTGCAGAAACAAAAGTGCCGGGCGGTAAACCAGGCTGGTATGTGCGAGTCGATGGGACCACGTTGACGGGTGAGATTGTTCCCGCCGAACTTCCCACCTTCGAACCCGTGTACCCGTACCCGTTAGACACGTTGGCAACAGTGAACCGGGACGTGATCCCATTCGGGGTGGAGTTACCTCACCCTGGTGACACCACCCCCAGGGTTGCGTCGTTGAACTTGGCCACATCCGCCTCCGTACTGGTTGCTGGTCTCGCTAACGGTGGTAAAACCGTCACCCTGTCGGCACTGGTGGCAGGGTCGTTGGCCAGTGGGTCTGAACTGTCCATCATCACCACCACCGACAAATCAGTGGACTTCACGTGGTGTCGTGACATGGTGCGTGATGGTGGGTGGGGGTGTGAGTCGTTGGAGCATGCTGCAGCGGTCGTGTACTCCCTGTACCAAGAAGGAAGCCGCCGGTCAGAATGGTTGAAAGCGAACGCACCAGGGGTGGCGAACTGGTTGCAACTACCACCAGACCAACAGTTCCGTCCCAGTTTGTTGGTGTTTGATGAGTTCTCTGCCATCACCGATCAGGAAAAAACGGTGGGGATGAGCAAGAACGACCCGATGCGGGACGAGATCGAATACGAGAACATGTTGCGGTCCCGGATCAAACGATACACACAGAAAATCATGCGGGAGATGCGGTTCGTGGGGTTGCGTGTCATCGTGTCCTCCCAAGTGTCGAACGCTCAAACAGGGTTGGGTCCCACCGATAAGGCACAGATGGGGCATCGGGTGTTGTGTGGTTCCAACCCGTCACCGGCAGCCCGCAACCAGGCGTTCAACGACCCCCAGTCTGTTCCGGAAGTGCCAGGGAACGTGCGTGCTGACTCTGGTGCGGCCCGTGGTGCAGGGTCGTACTCCTCTGAAGGCCGACACCCGGCAGTGTTCAAATCGTTTTACGCCCCCATGGACAGTTACCGGTCCACCCTGTTGGGGTTAGGTGTGCCCACCACAACCCGACCGGAACCATCTGCAGCTGAGGTGGCGGCGGCCGTACCAGACAGTGACATGGGTGGTGACGACTGGGTGGTGACCCGTCTCGACAGTGAAGGTGGGTGGGGTGAACTGGACGGACGTGACACACCAGAACAGAAGTTGACGGGTGCCGCGAAAGCAGCCCACGACCATCGCACCCTCATGAACGGTGGCGGTGACCGTGTGTGACACCCGTTGTCGCATCTTGAACTGTAAGAGCACAGTGCCATGTGAAGGAGAACGTTGAGATGAGTACCGAAACAGTGAACAGCCCCACACCCGTGTACCGGCCCATGATGACCGACCCGGGGGAGTCTCTGCTGGTGGCACATGATGCCTTACAGTTCACAACCCGGTGGGGTGAGTTCGCTCGTCGAACCGGGATCCCGTTGGATGCGTTCCTTGCTGACCCGATCTGCACCATCCCCCTACCCGTATACCCCCCACAGTGGGAAGGGTCACGTCGCCGGTGGGTGGGGGTGAAACCTGAAGCGATGTGGCATCCCCTGTTGTGGTTGCCTGACGCCCTCGCCGCACGCAACATCATCGACTTGGATGCTGGTGACGGTGATGTGACCACCGGTCCTGAACCTGACGGGTTGTGGGCGGCCCGGGTTGCAGCAGAACTGATGGACTCCGGGTTGTATGAACCTGAGACTGGGCACTGGTTGGACGTGTTGGCGTTGGTGGGGTTGGACTCCACAGACGCTGACGTGCAAGTGCGGGTTGCGCAATGGTTGGATGGTGCTGACGACCCCCTGTTGGACCAGATTGACCTGTCCGGGTATTTGAACGACGACCCCGAGTTTTTCCTGGTGGAGACAGGGAACAGTTACGGGTCGTTGCGGCGCACGTCGTGGGCTGTGTTGGCACAGAACCTGAACCGTCACCTGGTGGAAGCAACCCAAGCATCCAGTGACACCACCATGCGGGACGCTGTCGCAACCGTGTCCTACCTGGGTGCCAGTTTGCGTTTGGCTGACGGGTCACCTCAACCAGAGCGGGCGCGACGGTTGTGGGATGGTGCGGTGGCGTCATGTGAAGCTTCCGTGTTGGAGCGGGCACCGTTGACCAGCACCCAACTTGCTGAACTGGTCACACTGTTGCGTACCGAACTGGATGCCGTGTACGGGGAGAACCGGCAATGGATGGAAGCGATGTTGGACCCGTCGCTCGACAACTAACTGGCGAACACCATCATGGACCTCACTGCTGTGTTGATTGATGGGGAAGTGGTGTTGTTACCAAACAGTGCCCTGGTGAACCCTCCTGCTGGTGGGGTGGCAGGCACAGTGGTAGACCAGGTGGGTGGCACCCAGTTGCTGGTGTTGGACCGTGAGTTCATGCGGTTGTTGGATGTGTGGTGGACTGAACAAACACCTCAACGGTGAAGTTGGGTGGCGGGGATGGCACGAACCTGGTCTGGTCGTCCCCGATGTTCAAACACGAACAACGTTTCACCGTCACACTCCACCATCACACCGTCACGGACGTCACCGTGGAGTGGTGGCAGGTCACGTCGAGGCATGATGGTTGCGGTTTTGCCTAACAGGAGTGCTTGCCCGACTGTGAACGTGACAGGTGGGGTGGTGTGCATCAGATCCCACACTGCTTGTGCGTGTTCGTCACTGTCTGTCACATCGTCAATCAGCGAGTAGTCACTGTTGTCGTCATCCAACATGAGGGTGGTGGTGGGGCACCGCAACAGGAGTTCCTTCACTTTCCCGTCAACCATGGTGTTGTCGGCAAACCATTTCGGGTAGGGGTCGTTTGGGATGAACCACACATGGTGGGGTGTGCTGGAACGAAACAGTTCACCGTCATAGGTGCGACCGTTCAACACCACACTGGTGTTCACCATGTCGCCGGCAGTGAGCCGTTCCTGTTGGGTGGGGGTCAACGTGAACGCACTGATCGGGTGTTCACCCGCATTGGCCACATCACCGATAGCCCACCGCGCATAGTTGGTGTCAGTGGTGAACAGTGGCAGTTGCATGTAGTCAGCTGCGGCACGCAGTGTTGCCTGGTCTGAGCTGCGGGACGGGTCACCCAACCGGTACTCCACCATGGTGTGTTCCAACACGGTCAACAACTGTTCGTCGGTGCGGTCACCGACACTGACCTGGTGGGGTGTGTACATCGTGTCAGTGGGCGTCAACACCAGGTCAGCTTCCACCCCACCACCCTTGGTGGCGAACTCACCACCCTGGGGGCTGCCGGCAGGGGTACGTGGTTGGTCAGTGTGGGTGTTCATACTGATCCCTTGACAGGACGGTGAGGGTTGTCAGGTCAGCCAGAACAGGATGGGTCACAATGGGGGTCTGATGGCTGACACACAACAACCGTTCTTTGCCCGTTTGCGACGACCAAAACAGGTCACCCGCACCGGAGTGCCTGACATGCCTGTGACGGTGTCTACACCCCCAAAACAGGCCGGTGGTGAAACGTTGACAGAGGGTGGTGGGGGTGGTGGTGCTGCAAAAACGGGGTTGTCACGAAAACGGGCACCTTCACACAAGGTGCGGACACCTCGCCCCAAGGTGGTTGCAGTTGTACCCACTCATCCTCGGTTACGGGAACGGTTACATGCTGTGTTGCGTCACCCTGACACGGAAACAGACCGGTGGGTGAAACTTGCGGTGGAAGCGTTCACCCGTGACGGCCAGTTTGAGATCCCTGGTTCAGCAACCCGTACCGGACACCCGGAAACACTTCCCGACCATCTTGCCGATGTGTTGTTGAACCGCACCCAAGTGGCTGAACTGATTGGGGTGAACCCCCCATCGTTGTCCCGATACCCGTTGCCTGCACCGGATGTGGTTGTAGGGTCCGGGTCCAGGATGGTGCGCGGCTGGTACACGTCCACCATCCTGGTGTGGCATCAACACAGACCGTTCGCCGGTAAAACAGGTGACGACGACCAGTAGTAGGCAACCACAGTTAACCCACTACCGGGTCGAGGTTCCGCCACGAACGTTCACTCAACAGTGACGCCACCGTTTTCTGAATGGTTTGTGACGCTTTCTTCACTTCATCAGCACCCGCACCCACACCTGACCAGCCGGAAATGTACCGGTCATGGTGGCCTTTACCAGCCACATCCATCCCGTTGGTGCGACACAACACGTAACTGATCGACTCAGCTTCCACTTCCATTTGGGTGCGCGCCCCACCATGCCCAGTGTGGTACTCATCCATCCGTTCTAAATGGCCGGCCTTGATGTGTCCCAGTTCGTGAGCCAACGTGGACACCTGGTCGGCGGGCGACATGGTGGACAACACTTGCACTGTTTTGTGGGTGGGGGAGGTGGCACCGTTCGCCCCACCCAACGACTCCACATATTCGATGGTGAAACCTTCAGCGGTGATCGCGTCCTCCAAATCTTGACGCAACCCTTCCGGTGGGTCGAGTGTCAACTCACGTCGCCCTTCAGGCAGGGGGTCACCGTCGGTTTGGCTGATGTCGAACACGGATGTGGTGGTGAACCCTGACACGAACCGGCGTTTCCAACTGTTGGTGCGGTTGTCGAAGAACGCACCCGCATCATCCTTGTCTGCATCCACAACCCGCACCTTTGGTGCCAGGATGGTGAGTCCTCGTTCCCCAGCTTTGACATGCCGGCCGACCTGCTTCCACCTGTTGAAGCCGGCCACACGGGTGGCGTCACGTTTCTGAATCCAGATCAGTAACTGGTTTTGTGCAGAGTAGTTGTGGAACTTTGACATGGTGTCGAGGTAGTTGGTCCACTCGGCGTCGTCGGACAGGCGGTCCACAGCGTCAGCAAGTTCGTTCTGGATCGCTTCCAGTTTCTCTTCCATGGTGTCGTACCGTTGCCGGAACGGGTTCGTGGTGGTGTCCAAGGTGAGCTGGGACTCTGCACCACCAGGTTTGGTAGCGAACTCACCACCCTGGGGGGAACCGGCGGGGGTGCGGGGCTGGTCAACACGTGTGTTCATACTGATTCCTGGACAGGGGTGGGCTGGTTGTCAGGTGTCAGTCGTCAGAACTGTTGCATGTGGTGCATGAAGCTTCGTGGGTGTTCCAACCGTCAGGGTCGGTGTACCAGCGGGTCGAGTCGTGTTCGTTCCACAAGTGTCGAGGGTTCACATCAGCGTTCAAGTTGTTGTCGCAACAGTGGTGGTGGTATTCGCTGGTGCTGCGTCCACGTGGGGCCATCATGTCGCCATGGGTGGGGCAGGGGATGGGTGTCCAACAGGTTGGCCCACACCCTTGGGGTGTGGTTGCAAGAACGGTTTGAGCTTCATCACCCGGGTTGGCAGCAAACTGGCCGCCCTGAGGGGAGCCGGCAGGGGTTCGGGGTTGGTCACTCATTGCCCGTTCCCACTCCCGCCCGCCATGGGGCCATCAACAGGTTGTAGTGCTCTTCGCTGATGAGGTCACGGGTGGCTTCGGCGAGGACCGCTTCACCGGCTGAAGCAGCTGCAGCCTCCCGGTGAGACGGGTCGGTGGTGTCGTCTGTGGTGGCCATCATCGTGTTGTGGACCGCAAACCGGGCAGCGTTCACCCCATCAACCCGGGTGGTGGTCCTGGCAGCATGCGCGGCCACATCCCAGGCCACATCCCATGGCTCCCCAATCGACGACCCACCCCACACGTCGTACATTCGTTCCATCTCATCTGGGGTGAGGGTCTTTACACGGTCCAGGATGGTTTGCACGGCGACAGTGTTTGGTCCGTACTCCAGGCCATCCGTCAGGTGGGGTCCTTCACCACCCCCAGGGTTGGAAGCAAACTGGCCGCCTTGGGGGCTGCCTGCCGGGGTGCGTGGTTGCTCACTCATTTGGTGTCTCCAATCCCGGCCCGCCAGGGGGCCATCAACAGGTTGTAGTCCTCGTCGCTGATAAGGTCACGGGCAAGTTCAGCCTGAATGGCGTGTTGAACGCCCTCCAAAGCGGCATACCGGCTGGCGTCACCGCCTATAACGACGTCGAGGGCGGCAACCATGGCGTCATCCCACTGGGTGAGTTCGGAAGCATCCCAGGCTCCAGTTCTCGCGGCAAACCTTTCCGGCCAGTCAGACGCCAAAGCAACCCAAATCTTGTTCACCTCATCCGGGGTGAGCGTGCCCGCCCGGTCAAGGATGGCTTGCACCGCCCCCGTGTTGGGACCAAACCGGGGGTTACCGTCGGCCAAATCTGGTCCTTCCCCACCACCTGGGTTGGCAGCAAACTGGCCACCCTGAGGGGAACCGGCAGGGGTACGAGGCTGATCTGTTGATGTGCTCATACCTATCCCTGGACAGGGGTGGGCGGTTTGTTAGGTGTTGCAGATACTGATGGTGTCGTTGGGTTGGAACCGGTACGGTCCAGCGAAGTTCTCTTCACTGCCGGTGGTGGTGACTACGGTGACCCCACCTGACCGGTGGACGGTGAGCACCTGTTCATGGTGAAAGAACTCTCCGTCGGCAAGCACATCACCAGGTTTCAGGTCGGTGGCGGGGATGCTGCGTGTCGGGCGTGTGCCCAGGTGGCTGGGATGCTCGGTGGCTTGCACCCCAGCGGTATTGGGACCAAACTCCAGGTCGCCGGTCAGGTGGGGTCCTTCCCCACCACCAGGGCTGGAAGCGAACTGACCACCCTGAGGGGAACCAGCGGGGGTACGGGGTTGATCGGTTGGTGTGCTCATACCTATTCCTGGACAGGGTGAGAACGGTTGTCAGGTACACACCCCCGTGACTGGGGGCCGGCAACACCACCATCTGTGTCACCGACCCCCAACCCAGGGTCACACCGTGACGGTGTGGTTGGGGTTGCGGCGTCGAAGCACACCCACCAACAGCAGTGCTGCACCGGCAAGAACAGTGATCGTTGACGTCCACAACAGTTGTGTGGTGGTGTCACTGACACCCGTGTTTGCCAGACCTGCACCCCCACCACCCATCACTTTCACGGGAAGGGTTTCTGTGGTGGCACCACAGGTGTCTTCCATGAGGGTGGCACCGTCTGGGGTGCGGATTGTTGCCACGAATGACAGGTGGTTCACGGCGGGGATGGTGAGTTCAGTGTGTTCTGACTCGTACACGCCTGCACCAGCAAACGGGGTGGTTGCTGGCATGGTTGCCAACAACGTGTCCGGGGTGCAGGTGGGGGTTGTGGTAGACCACCCGTACAGACGGAACTCCAGGGTGGAACCCACAGGGACAGCACCCGTGACCGTTGCGGTATCCCACACGTCACTCACACCACCCGTATACAACACCGGGTCACTACTATGGGCAACAGTGGTCAACCCCACCGGTTCCGGAACGATCGTGACCTGCTCCAACACGTCAGTGACCGATGTGGTGAACGAGGCCACTCGGGCATCACCAGGGAACGTGGACACCACCACATAGGTGCCAGGGGTGGGGTTGTTGTTCCCATCCAACTCCACCACCCAACCAGCAGCCACACCACCCACCACCACAGTCGGGTCAGTAGTCGCTGAGGTGACAGGGGTGCCGATGATGGTTGCAGAAGGCAGGTTCACATCCGTGACCTCCACACCAGGTGCGAACAGGTACAACGTGTGAGTGATCGTGGAAACGTCAGGGCTGAACACACTGTCGCCCGCCCAACTGCCATGCCCGGCAGGGAACCCACCAGCGGTGACCGTGTCCTCCACCACCAACTGGTTGTCCTGCCATGTGGCAGCCAGTTGGGTGGTGACATGACCCGGCCACGGGGTGATCGTGGTTTCGTTCACCGCCGCAAACTGGTCAGACCAGTCACCCTCAAACCATTCCTGCAGTTCGGTTGGTTGGTTGGCCACATGGAACGACCACACGAACACATACACGCCAGGTGTGGTTGCGGTGCCCAAAGTGGCGGTGAGCACTTCACCGTCCCCACCGGTACCAGTGACTTGGGTGGATGCCACCCAGGTGGCGTCAGCTGGAACAGTGGGGGAGGGGGCAGGCACGGTGGTGCCGTTCATCCGGTACACGTCCACATCCCAGGTGGCAGGGATCGCCGCAAACGGGGGTGTTTGGTCGTGCAACCATTCACCGGTCAGTGCGTCGGTGGTGAACGTGTCGGTGAGGGTGTCACCTACCTGGGTGAGGGTGGTGGTGACGTGGGACACACCACCCGGCTGGAACGGACCACCCGCGAAGGGGTCAGCGATGTCCTCCAAGTCCTGGTAGTTGGGGAACACCAGGTCCTGGTACGTGGGGTGGGAGTACCGCACTACCCCGTTCACGTCCGCGTTCGGGTACACGATACGGAAATGCACCGTGTTCATGTCCCCGGTAGCGGTCCACGCATGCACGTTGTCAATCAGGGATGCCGTGGTGGTGCCGGTGACGGTGGCAGTGCCGGTGGCGTCAAAGGTGGCTGGTCCGGTGATGGTGACCGTGTAAGGCAAGCCAGCAATGTAGTTACCCCAGGCGTCCTTGACACCAATACCGTCCAGTACACCGACACCACCGCCAGTGCCGCGCCATTCGAGGTCAGCAGCGGTGTTGTGGGGTGTGGACGTGACCGACCCCACCAAATCCGCCAACACATCCGACGCGGTCTCACCCGTGAACTCCGCATGCGACCAAATCCGGTTCGCATAGTTTGTTCCCGTCGTGTTCTGACCCAACGTGGGGAACGCCCACCGGTACAAAAAGTGCTGCACACCCGCATGGGCGGCAGGGGCGCCCCAGTTGACGGCACCATACCCGCGCACCGCAGGCATGGACCCACGCCGCTCCGACAACCACAACGCATACCCCGCCCGGGAAGCGGCCGTGGTACTGGTTTCAGTGGTGGTGGTGTATCCGGTGGCGGAATAACTCAAATCCGCTCCACCCTCCACACACCACACCTCACCCGTGTAGGCGCTACCGGTACGTCCAGGAATCACCACAGACGGATCCAACGCCCCCAACCACTTCTGCCGGTAGGTGGCATTGTCACCAAAAGAGTAGAACTCGTTCAAAATCTGGCCAGGTCCCACCCCTTGCCACCTGCCATTACCGGCCTGCCACCCTGTGGTGGAATCTGTGGCAAAAGCCACCGACGGTAACAGCACACCTGCCACCATCAACACAACGCTCACCATGGCGGACGCCACACGGAACAACCGGTACTGTGCACCGGTTGAGGATGTCAACGTACTCATCACACAACCTTTGATCGGTGGTTCCCGCGATGGTGCAGGAACCCTTACCAATCAAGATGCGACAACTG
>Ga0222423_1000975_pt1 | contig 14784 bp, 10 predicted proteins | sample 3A0metagenome_FD_182472 | JGI IMG/M metagenome (GOLD analysis project Ga0222423, IMG submission 182472) | Enriched microbial communities from leaf-cutter ant dump, University of Wisconsin, Madison, United States - 3A0 (version 2) | ecosystem: Environmental > Terrestrial > Nest > Insects nest >...
GCGGGATGCGCAGGTCGTCGAGCCTTGCGGCGCGGTTGAGCATGGCGAGCTTGCGCATCACGACGGTCTCGATGGCTTGCCAGTGGCGAATGCGGCGTCCTTCGAAAAGGGCCTTGCAGTCCCTGTCGGCGAAACTCCGGATCATCGGGTGATACTAACGCGATGCGTTAGTATCGGCAAGTGTCCCTGCCGTGACCCGGTTCAGTTGGTTTCGACGCGCAGCGCGATCTCGCCGTCGGCGACGCGCGCGCGCAGCGCCTGGCCGGTCGACGCCTGCGCGACGCTGCGCACGACGCGGCCGGATTGCGCGTCGAGCAGGATCGCGTAGCCGCGCTCGAGCGTGGCCAGCGGGCTGACTGCGTGCAGCGTGCGCGCGAGTTCGGCCAGGCGCGCCGCGTCGCGTTCGAGGCGGCGCGTCGCGGCGCCGTGCAGGCGGTTGGCGAGCACGTCCACGCGCGTGCGCTGCTGCGCGAGCAGCGCGGCGGGATGGCGTGCCTGCAGTCGCGCGCGCAGTCCGGCGAGCCGGGTCGACGGGCGTTCCGTGCCGCGCCGCGCGCTGTCGGCGAGTCGCGCGCGCAGGGCGAGCAGGCGTTCGTCGGCACGCGCGATGCGCGCCTGCGGACGCTGCGCGTTGAGCCGCGCGAACAGGTGGTCGAGATGCTGCGTGCGCGATTCGAGCAGGCGCGCGAGCAGGTGCGTCGCGCGCGTGCGCTGCTGGGCGAGCGTGCGCGCGAGGTCGCGCAGGTCGGGCACGAGCAGTTCCGCGGCGGCCGACGGCGTCGGCGCGCGCAGGTCGGCGGCGAAGTCGGCGATGGTGAAGTCGACTTCGTGGCCGATCGCGGCGACGACCGGGATCGCGCTGGCGCGGATCGCGCGCGCGACGCCTTCGTCGTTGAACGCCCACAGGTCTTCGAGCGAGCCGCCGCCGCGCGTGAGCAGGAGCACGTCGTGCGCCTTCGCGCGCGAGGCGGCGGCGAGCGCGGCGACGATCGCGGGCGGCGCTTCCTTGCCCTGCACGGGCACGGGGATCACGTCGACGCGCGCGAGCGGAAAGCGCCGCGCGAGCACGCTGAGCACGTCGCGCACGGCGGCGCCGCTGGCCGAGGTGATGACGCCGATGCGCATGGGCATGCGCGGCAAGGCGCGCTTCTTCGCCGCGTCGAACAGGCCTTCGGCGGCGAGGCGCGCCTTGAGTTCGTCGAAGGCGCGCTGCAAGGCGCCGGCGCCGGCTTCCTCCAGCGATTCGACGATGAGCTGGAACTCGCCGCGCGCCTCGTACAGGCTCACGCGCGCCCGTGCCAGCACGCGCATGCCGTCGCCCGGCTTGAAGCGCAGCCACGTGCTTTTCGGGCGGAACATCGCGCAGCGCACCTGCGCGCCCGCGTCCTTGAGCGTGAAATACAGATGACCCGACGCGGGTCGCGAGAAGTTGGAGATCTCGCCTTCGACCCAGATCAGCGGCAGCGCGTCTTCGAGCAGGTCGCGCACGAAACGGGTCAGCGCGGTCGGCGTGTAGACCTCGCGGGCGGCGGCGGTGGGAGGAGGCGGCATCGGCATGGCGGGTGGCCCGCGAGGCGTGCATGCGTGTCGCGGACGGGAAGTCTGCGCGATCGGGCCGGCGACGACAACCGTGCCCGCCATCGCTTCATGAACGGCGCAGCGCACCTGCCGGCACGAACCGCAACGAGCGCATCGAACCGCACCAGCCGCCGCAACCGCAAACCGCGCTTGTAGGCTGGACGATCGAAGATCGGCCGGCACTCCACGCGCGAACGCTGCGGCGCAGATGGCATTTCATCGACGCCGACCGACCGTGGCTCGTCCAGCCGCGCCCGATGCGGTCAGCGCTTGCGCCGCATCTGCGCCATGCGCGCGAACAGCGTGATGGCGATCCACACGCCGAGCGCGCCGAGCGGCCATGCCACGATGCGCGGCCAGAACAGCGCGACCGCGGCGAGCACGAGCAGCGCGACGGCGCCGATCAGCAGCGGCGCGGATTCGGCCGCGCCGAGCACGCGGCGGTTGGCGATCGCCGCGCCGACCGAGTTGGCGATGCGCAGCGCGCTCGCCGCGGCGCGGCCGGAGCTGCCGCCCTGCGAGCGGCCGCGCTCGCCGTGGGGTTTGCGGCGCGCCGCGCGTGGCGCCTTGAGCACGATTTCGGTCGCGTTGGCGAGGTCGCGCTCGTATTGCGCTTCCATCTGCCGCGCGAAGTCGTCGTTCTCGATGGCGACGTCGATCTCGCAGTTGCCGATCCAGCTGGCGAGGTTGAGGTTGGTCGAGCCCACGCGCGCCCAGCGCGAATCGGCGACCGCGGTCTTGGCGTGCATCATCGAGCCATTCCACTCGAAGACGCGGATGCCGGCTTCGAGCAGCGGCCGGTAGCCGGCGCGCGACATCGAGCCGACCGCGGGAATGTCGCTCGATCCGGGCACCAGCAGGCGCACGTCGACGCCGTCGCGCGCCGCGGCGACGAGGGCCTGCACGTAGGGCGCGACGCCGACGAAATACGCATCGGACAGCCACAGGTTCCTGCGCGCCGCGCCGGCGATGAGCTGGTCGAGTCGGTACACGCCGGCGACGTTGGGCACGGTGGCGATCACGCGCAGGTCGACGCCGCCGACGCTGGCCGGCGCCTTGTCGTGGACGACCAGCGCCTCGGGCAGCGGCGCGCCCATCTGCGCCCAGGCATCGGCGAAGGCCTGCACGAGTTCGTCGATGGCCGGGCCGCGGATCGCGACCGCGGTATCGCGCCACGGCGGCACGTTGCGCGCGGGATCGCCGAGCCATGCGCCGCTCACGCAGACGCCGCCGACGAAACCGACGTCGCGGTCGACGACGAGCAGCTTGCGATGGTCGCGCGAGAGCCAGCCGAACGGGCTGAGCAGGCGCGGCGGATTGTAGGCGCGCACTTCGCCGCCGGCCTCGCGCAGCGGCTGCCAGAAACGCGCCGACGACTGGCCCAGGCAGCCGAGCCAGTCGTGCGCGACGCATACGCGCACGCCGTCGCGCGCGCGCTGCGCGAGCGCGGCGACGAAGCCGCGGCCGGTGTCGTCGTCGCGGAAGATGTAGTTTTCGAGCAGGATCGTCTCGCGCGCGGCGGCGATCGCGGCGTGCCAGGCGTCGAAGGTCGCGCGCGCGTCGATGAGCAACTCGACTGCGTTGCCCGCGATCAGCGGCGCGCCCGCGGCGCGGCTGAAGGCCTGTTCGGCGATCAGGCGCTGCGCGGCGAAGCGGTTCGGCGTGGCGGTCATGGCCGCAGTGTAGCGAAGGGCGGCGCTCGAACGGATGACGCGCCAGGCGCGCGCCTGTCACGTGGCGGCGCGCGGCGTTGTGCGAAAATGCGCGTTCGCGCAATGCGCGCATCGCCTTCCCGGAGTCGCCCGCACCATGAGTTCGCCCCATCCTTCCGCCGTCGCGCGCCGCGCCAGCGTGCCGGTCGCCGTCAACGGTGTTGCCGTCGGCGGCGCCGCGCCGGTCGTGGTGCAGTCGATGACCAATACCGACACGGCCGACGTCGCCGCGACCGCCAAGCAGGTCGCCGAACTCGCCCGCGCCGGTTCCGAGCTGGTGCGCATCACCGTCGACAAGCCCGACGCGGCGGCAGCCGTGCCGCGCATCCGCGAGCGCCTCGACATGATGGGCGTGGCGGTGCCGCTGATCGGCGACTTCCACTACAACGGCCACCAGCTGCTCGAACGCGAGCCGGCCTGCGCGCAGGCGCTGGCGAAATACCGCATCAATCCCGGCAACGTCGGCTTCGGCAAGAAGAAGGACGTGCAGTTCGCGGCGATCATCGAAGCCGCGCTCAAGTACGAAAAACCCGTGCGCATCGGCGCCAACTGGGGCTCGCTGGACCAGAGCATGGTCGCCGCGCTCATGGACGAGAACCACGCCCGCGCGCAGCCGTGGGACGCCGCGCGCGTGGGCCGCGAGGCGCTGATCCGCTCCGCGCTCGATTCCGCCGCGCGCGCCGAGGAACTTGGCCTGGCGCGCGAACGCATCATCCTCTCGTGCAAGGTGTCGGGCGTGCAGGAACTCATCGCGGTGTATCGCGATCTCGCCGCGCGCTGCGATTACGCATTGCACCTGGGCCTCACCGAAGCGGGCATGGGCAGCAAGGGCATCGTCGCCTCGACCGCCGCGCTGGCCGTGCTGCTGCAGGAAGGCATCGGCGACACGATCCGCATTTCGCTCACGCCCGAACCCGGCGAGGCGCGCACGCGCGAGGTCGTCGTCGCGCAGGAACTGCTGCAGACGATGGGCCTGCGCGCGTTCACGCCGCTGGTCACGGCCTGTCCCGGCTGCGGCCGCACCACGAGCACGCTGTTCCAGCAGATCGCCAAGACCGTGCAGGACCACGTGCGCGAGAAGATGCCGGAATGGCGCCTCAAGTACGACGGCGTGGAGAACCTCACGCTCGCGGTGATGGGCTGCGTCGTCAACGGCCCCGGCGAATCCAAGCACGCCGACATCGGCATCTCGCTGCCGGGCACGGGCGAGGCACCGGCCGCGCCGGTGTTCATCGACGGACAGAAGGCGATGACGCTGCGCGGCGAGCACATCGCGACGGAATTCGTCGGCGTGGTCGAGGACTACGTCGCGCGCCGCTACGCGCAGCGCGGCTGAGGTTCAGTCCGGCGCGTCGGCGTCGATGTCGTCGAGGCGCCGGAACATGACGTGCGCATCGACGAAGCCGAGCGTGGCGTGGCGGAACGCCTGCGGCAGCGTGCCGACGATGTCGAAGCCGAGCCGCTGCCACAGTGCGACCGCGCGCCGGTTGCTGGCGACCACGAAGTTGAACTGCATGGCGCGATAGCCGAGCCGCCGCGCCTCGCGCAGGCAGTGCCGCGCCAGTGCCTCGCCGATGCCGCGGCCGTGCGCGCCGGGCGCAACCATGAACGAGGCGTTGGCGACATGCGCGCCGAGGTCGCGCTGGTTGGGCACGAGGCGATACATGCCGAGCACGGCGTCGCCCTCGACCGCGACGCAGGCGCGCACGCCGTCGCCGAAGAAGTAGTCGAGCGCCGCTTCGCGCGGCGCGTCCGGCGCGAACACGTAGGTGTCGCCAGCGGCGACGACGGCGTGGAAGATCGCCCAGACGGCGTCGGCGTCGTCGCGCGCGATCGGGCGGATGTGCAGGGAGCGGGATTGGGGCTGCGTCATGCGCGCGATTGTCGCACGCGTGTTTGCGCCGTCCCGGGCGCTGCTTCGCGGCGAGCGCGAGGCCGCCGCGAAGCAGCGCCCGTCCGCGCTCAAGTGCCGCGCGTCTGCATGGTGCGCTCGATGTCCTTGAGGAAACGGTTGAGGCCTGCGTCCACCGCCAGCGCCTGCGGATATTGCTGGCGCAGCGTCCGTTCGCCGCCCTTGTCGACGACCGGGATCAGCGCCGGTTCGCGTTGCGCGCGGGCGAGCAGCGGTTGCAGCGTGGGCAGGTTCGCCGCGCCGGTGATGACGATGTCGTAGGACTGTCCGGCCAGCGCCTGTTCGAGCGCGGCGTGGCCGTCGGCGACGCTGACCTTGTGCCCGGCCTTTTCGAGCTGGCGGCGGAACTCGGCGCGATCCTGCGCCGAACCCTGCGCGACGGCGGCATCGGTGTAGAGCAGGATGTTGGCCGGATGGCGCGTCACGAAGGCCTGGTAGCGCAGCGCGCCGCCCATGCGATACATGACTTCGCCACAGGCCTGCGCGGAGCCGGCCGCGACGACGGTGGATGCGGCGAGCAGGGCGCCGGCGATGAAACGCATCGGGATGTGCATGATCTTTTCCTCGTTGGCTGCGGCCGTCCTGGCCCTGGAACCGCTGGCTGGATCACCGCGGCAGTATGCGCCGGCCGTCCCGCGCCGGCGTCGTTGTTTGCTGCAGCCCGCTTTCGCGGCGGTGACCGTGGCCGCGCCTTCCGCGGCTCGTGCAGTCGTTGGTCCTGGCGGGACCACGGAAGGCGCGGCACGGGGCGACCGGCTCAGAAATCGCGGGTCAGGCGCAGCTCGGCCGCGTGGCGGAAATTGATCACCGACGCGCCCCACCACAGCCGGTGCAGCGCCGCCGACAGCGTGTAGTGCTCGCCGAAGTGGACGTCGGCGCCGACGCCGTATTCGGCGAAGTCGTGTTTGAGGATCTGGTCGTGGTGGTACCAGTAATCGTTGGTCGCGCCGGCGGACAGCGCGCCCATCTCCGCGATGGTGTAGCCCTCGCCCTTCTTGCCGATGGCGAAGGCGCGCAGGGTGAAGCGGTCGTTGATGAACCAGCCGCCTTCGAGTTCGAGGCGATGGTGGCTCATGCGCGTGTCGAGCACCTTCTGCGTGAACACGTAGCTGTAGCGCACGCGGTAGTAGAAGTTGGTGAATTCGAACTGGTGGGCGAGTTCGAGCGATGGCTCGATCTTCCAGATGCGCTGCCCGGCGGCGGCGTTGGAGAAGAACACGTAGTCGTGGCTGGGGAAGTAGTACGTCAGCGAGGGCGTGAGCAGGTAATCGCCATGCAGCGCGGCGTGGTATGCCGCGCCGATGTTCCAGTCCTGCCAGGTGCCGTGGTAATGGCCGTCGTCCTGGAAATGCGATTCGGGATGCTGCGGATTGAGCGGCCGCCCACCCTGGCATTGCGGCGGTTGCGTGGTCGGGCAGTGCGGCGAGCCGTGGAAGACGTTGGACACGTAGGGAATGCCGACATGCAGCGACCACGCGTCGGTGACGAAGTAGTCGAGGGCGAAGTCCACCGAGCGCATCGTGCCGTAGCCGGCGTCGATGATGCGGCTGTCGCTGGCGCGCAGGCCGTCGACCGAGGTGCCCTGGTAACCGATCGAGATCGTGCCGTGTCCCTTCGCGGACGGGTGCAGCGCGTCGTCGGCGGTGGGCGGCTCGATCGCGGCGTCGGCGCGGGCGAGGCCGGCGGCCATCAGGCACAGGGCGGACAGCGCGAACGCGGCGAGCGGACGGCGGCTTCGCGGATGGTCAGGTGTCGCTTCCATGAGTACTCCCCTTCGTGTCAGGCGCCGCGGCGTCGCGGCGCACGGTTGCCGGCGTTGCGGCCGCACGGCTTGCCTTGCTGTTCGGCGCCGAGGCGGCGTCGATTACGGGTTCGTCGATTACGGGCTCGACGGTGATCGCCAGGAACACCGGGTTGGACCAGTCGTCCGGCGGCGTTTCCAGGTCGAGCGAGACGACGCGCTTGCGTGGCGCCGGATTGACCAGGCGCGGATTGTTGAAGGTCTGCAGGCGGGTCAGGCCGATCTGGCGCAGGAAGTCGCCGGTGACCCAGCCGATCGGCGTCGGCGGCTCGCTGGCGGTGAGGCCGGGCACTTCGATGCGCGTGCGGATCGGCAGCCGCGCGCTGCTGCCGTCGGCGTAATGCAGGCGCAGCGAGGCGTAATCGCGCACCTGCGTGGCCGGTGTGGCCAGCGGCGCGAACAGCAGCACGTGCAGCGCCGCGACCGGCACGTCGGGCACGGCGATGCCGGTGACGCGGTCGTGGCCGCCGCCGCCCTGCGTGCGCAGTTCGATCGCGCCGCGCAGGTCGTAGTCGACGCCGTCGATGCGGGCGAGTCCGTAGCGCATGCCGACGTAGTTCGGCATCGCGCTCGAGGTCATGTCGCTGCGCAGGTCGCCTGGCCGGTTGTAGGCGCGGGTGAGGTCGAGCTGCAGCGGCGACGCGGCGGGGTCGCGCGCGGGAATCGGCAGGCCGCGCACGCTGCGTGCGGCGGCAAAGCCTGGCCGCGTTTCGGCAGGTGGCGGCGGGCCGGGATCGGCGCTGCGCAGGCGCGCGCGTTGCGCGGCGTCGGGCAGTTCCAGCAGATGCCGGCTGCCGTTGTCGGGCAGCAGCAGGCGGGCCTGCGCGCGCAGTTCGTCGAGCGGGCGCGTGTCGGCGGCGACCGGCCACAGCAGCCACGGATGGAAACCGCCGAGCAGCACGCGGTCGTCGGGCGAGAAGGCGAGGCGGAACGGCAGCGCGTACGGCCCTGCACCGGAACGCAGCGGCGGGCCGATCGGCGCCAGCGTCGCGGTGTCGTAGAGCTGCACGTCGCGGCCGATGACGTGGGCGAGCACGCGGCCGTCGTGGCTGTGCGCGAATACCGAGGTCGCTTCGAGATGGGCGACCGGCTCGGATGCGGTTTCCGCATCGCTGCCGGCGTCGAGCAGGTCGCGATCGCGCGTGGCGAGCAGCGGCTTGCCGCCGAGCATGGTCAGCGCGACGGGGAACACGCCATCGACGTGGCGGCGTTCCTCGACCAGTCCGCTGCGCGGATTCCAGCGCAGCAGGTCGGCGTCGTCGACGATGCTGTCGTCGGCATCGCGGGCGAGCAGCCACAGCGTGTCGGCGCCGGGCACGAAGGTCGCCGAGACGACCGGCCGCCCGTTCTCGTGCGGATGCACGCCGATGCGGCGCAGGTCCCTGCTCGAAAACACCTCGGTCGCACCGTTGGCCGGGCCCGTGGTGAGCAGGCGCGCGCCGTCGTCGGACAACTCGAACTGGCGCAGCGGCCCGCGCACGCGCGCATGGGCGAGGTGCGTGCCCTGGCGCAGGTCGTAGCTTTCGAGGTCGATGCCGAAACCGGTGTCGGCGTTGTGGCCGAAGCCGAGCACGGCCAGCGTGCCAGCCGCGTCGATGGCCAAATGCTGCGGATTGGCCGGCAGCGCGATCGGCGCGCGGCGCGGTTCGAGCGTGGCACCGTCGAGGACGTGCAGCGCCGGGCCGGAACTGGCGACGAGCACGTCGCCGTCCGCGCTGGCCTCGGCGAATACCGGCGGCTGCGGCAGGGCGCGCCACGGCGTCGTCGGCTGGCCGTCGATGCCGACGCGGCGCACGCGGTTCCAGGCCACGTCGACGAGATGCGTGCCATCGAAATGCAGCCGCGCGGCCATCTGCGCGTCGGTGTCGGTCTGCGTTGGCCGCTGCGGCGGTGCCGCGATGCGCCACAGCCGCACTTCGCCGTTCATGTCGGCGCTGGCGAGCAGGCGCGCCGCCGGCGCGATGCCCAGCGCATTGGTGCCGGCGCGTTCGGCGCGTGTCGGCGAGGCGAGCAGGCGCGTCGCGTCGAGCGCGTTCGGGCTTTGCTCGGGCAGGCGCCACAGCGCGCTGCGGCCGAGGCCGGCGACGACGAGCAGGCGCTCGCGATGGTCGATGGCGATTTCGTGCGGCTCGAAGTCGTGCTGAATCTGGCCCGCGTGCAGCGGATCGCCGCTGGCGACGTCGAACGCGAACGCGGCGCCGTCCCAGCGCACCGCGGCGAGCCAGGCGTCGTCCTCGCTGAAGGCGATCCAGGTGACCTCGCGGCCGGACGGCGTGGGCAACGGCCGCGCCACGCGCGTCGCGGTGTCGACGACGTAGACGTGGCCGCGCGAATCGCCGACCGCGAGCCACGCGCCGTCGTGGCTTTCCGCCCACGCGGTCGGTGCGGCGCCGAGCCCGGCGACGGGTTGCGCGGCCGCCGTCGTGCGCGGATCGCGCAGCGTCAGGAAGCCGTTGGCGTCGTCCTCCTTTTCGGCGACGAAATGCCCGCCGCGACCGAGCAGCGCGGCCCAGAGGTTGGAGCGTGGCTTGTGCCGCGCAGGCCCCAGCGGCCGCCACGGATCGACCTGCCAGAGCTGCAGGTCGTCGCGGCGATTGCGCAGCAGGGCGTGGTGGCCGTCGTCGCTGAACACGGCTTCGGCGAGATCGCCGAACGCGGCCGGGAATGCGACCACGCGCGCCGCGTCGAGATCGACGAGGCAGCTGTCGTTGTGCGACGGGCTGGCGAGGTAGTCGAACCAGTCCAGCGTGACCAGCAGGCGATGCGCGTCGATGAAATGCAGGCGGCGCGGCAAGCGTGCGGAGGCGTCCGAGGTGGGCAGGTCGGCGACGTCGACGCGGCCGCGTTCGGCGAGCGTGGCGGTGTCGTACCAGCGCACGCTGAAGTCGCTGAGCGCGAGCGCGAGCAGCGCGCCGTCCTCGCTCAGCGCGCTGGCCAGCGGCGTGGCGTCGGGCACGATGATGCGGTCGACGAGGCGCACGCCCTGGTCGAGGATCATGCCGATCTCGCGGCGTTCGACGCCGTGCGCATCGGCCTTGCCGGCGCGTTCCTGTTCCTCGACGTTGTCGAGCAGCGGCGCCAGCGCGGCGAAACCCTTGCCGTCGCGCATGAGCTGCAGCGCGCTGTCGCGGCGACCGTTCCACAGGCGCTCGCTGGCCTGCGCGGCATTGGCCTGGGCCTGTCGTGCGTTTGCCGCCGCGCGCAGCGCGTTCGCATCGGCGCGGCGCCATTGCTGCGTGGTGGCGACGAGGCCGGCGACGAGCGCGCCGACCGCGAGCAGCAGCGTCGCCGCCAGCCGCGGTTCGCGCTGCGCCCAGCGGCCGATGCGTTGCGCCGCGTTGAGCGGCCGCGCGCGCACGGGCCGGCCTTCGACGTAGCGGGCGAGGTCGTCGGCGAGCGCGCGCGCGTTCGCGTAGCGCCGCCGCGGGTCGCGGCGCAGGCACTTGAGGATGATCGCTTCGAGGTCGAGCGGCAGTTGTGGCCGGCGCAGGCGGGGCCGCCGCACCTGGCCCAGGCGCAGCAGGCTCAAGGTCGACTTGGCGGTGTCGGCGCGGAACGGCGGCTCGCCGGTGACGAGGTCGTAGAGGATCGCGCCCAGGCCCCAGATGTCGGTCGCCGGCGTCAGCGGCTGCGCGCCGACTTCGGCCTGCTCCGGCGCCATGTAGCTCGGCGTGCCGGAAATCTCGGTGTTGTCGAGCGCGCGCAGCGGATCGAACTTGCGCGCCAGGCCGAAATCGGCGACGTGCGGCGCGCCGTCCTCGTCGAGCAGCACGTTGGCGGGCTTGAGGTCCAGGTGCAGCACGTTGAGGCTGTGCGCGTAGGCGACCGCCTCGGCGACGCTGCGCAGCAGCGCGGCTGCGCGGCGCGGTTCGAACGGGCCGTCCACGCGCAGCGCGTCGGCGAGGCTGCGCCCGCGCACGAGGCGCATGCTGAAGAAGTGCAGGTCCTCGGCGGTGCCGACTTCGTGCACGGTGACGATGTTCGGGTGTTGCATGCGCGCGGTGTGGCGCGCCTCGTCGAGGAAACGCTCGACGAATGCGCGCGAGGCCCACGGCCCGGCGGCGAGCAGCTTGATCGCGACCTCGCGGTCGAGGTCGAGCTGGCGCGCGCGGTAGACCACGCCCATGCCGCCCTCGCCGATGCGTTCGAGCAGTTCGTAGTTGCCGAACTGGCGTTGCAGCGGATCGGACAGGTCCAGTTCGAGCGCATCGCCGGGCAGCAGGGCGAGCGGCGCGACGTCGCCGGCGATTTGCGGCGCGCTGCCCGACAGTCCACCGAAGGCGAGTTCGGCCAGCGCCGCGCGCGCCGCATTGGCAGCCGGCGCGGCAGCGCGTCCGGATGATTGCGGAAGTGGCGCGGCGCCGGCCATGTCAATGGCCCACGCTGAGGAAACCGTGCAGCGTGCGCTGCTCGTCGAGCAGGTCGGCGGCGGACTCCACCGTGTCGGACAGTTCGCGGCCGACCAGCTCGCGGAAGCGCTGGCGCAAGCGCTTGAGCGCGACGATCAGCGCGAGCGGGCGCTGGTCGAGTCGCTGCGCCATCGCCTCGTAGTCGGCTGGCGCCGGCTCCGTGGTGAGGTAGGGCGCGAGCGCGGCGTACATGGCCTCGTGGCCGCTGTGCACCGCCTCGTGCCGCAGGCGGTCGAGTGCGCGTTCGAGTACCTCGCAGGCGAAGCTGTGCTGGTAGGCCTGGGCCGGCGCGGCGATGCCGGCGTTGTCGCGGCGGTGGCGCGCTTCGAGCGCGGCGGTGTCGGGCGAGGGCAGGGCGAGGTCGGCGTCGGGCAGGTCGCGCCAGTCGCCGTCGAGGAATCCCTGCAGGCGCTGCAGCAGGAAATCGCGGAAGCGCAGCGGCGGCGACGGCTGCGCGGGAATCGGTCGGTTCAACAGCTCGCCGAGGAAGACGCGCACGATGTCCTGCGCCAGCGCCGGTTCGTGCCCGCTGCAGCGCAGGTAGGCGTAGACCGGATACCAGTAGCGCGCGCACAGCTCGCCGAGCGCGGCGGCGCGCGTTTCCTGCGACGGGTCGCGCTGCATCACCAGCGACCAGCACGTGCTCGCAAACCCCGGCGCGGACCGGCTCGATGCGGAGGTCATCATTGGTTTCCCCAGTCCCGCTCCTGAAAAAGTGCCTTCCCGTACTTTTTCTGCCCGACGCAATCGATATCCGCCCGCTTCCGCTTGCGCCGCTTCGACGCGGTTCGTCGTCGCGGCGCTCGCGCCCCCTGCGCGATGCGCGCTGGCGGCCCGTGTCCCGGCAGGCCGCGTTTCATCGCCGTGCCGGCGTGCCGGCTCAGTCCTGCATGGCGTTGCCGAAGGCGCTGCGCAGCTCGCGCAATTCCTGGTTCATCGCGTCGCGGCCGTGCGCGGTGTCGCCGATCTCCGCGCGCACCAGTTCGCGCAGGCGGTGGCGCAGGCGATGTACCGCCACCGCGAGCGTGTTGCGGCGCAGGTTGAGCGCGGCCGCCGTGCGTTCGTAGTCGGCATCGGCCGGGCGCTCGGTGAGGAATTCGCGCAGGTGCTCGAACAGGTCCAGCTTGCCCGCGGCCTCGGCTTCTTCGCGCAGGCGCGCGAGCGAGACATCGAGCACGGCCAGCGCCCAGTCGCGCTCGAAGGCCGCTTCCGGATCGTCGCCGCCAGCCAGCTCGCCCGCGTTGTCTGCGTCGATCGACTCGAACACCGCACCCGCGCCGCGCTTGAGGCGTTGCGTCGCCACGTGCTGGTCGACCAGAAAGCGCCGTACCGCGGTCAGCAGATAGGCGCGGAAACGGCCGCGCGCGGGATCGGCGCGCGCATGCCATGCGTGTTCGATGAATTCGAGGAAGAAGGCCTGGGTGAGATCCTCGGCTGCGTCGCTGCCGCCGACGTGGCGACGGATGTAGGCGAACACCGGCTGCCGGTACGTGCGGCACAGCGTTTCCAGCGCAACGCGCGCTTGCTGCGGCTCCCCGGCCGCATCCAGCACGAGACTCCATCGCGTGGTCTCGAAACGGCTCATCACCCGATCCCCAAGACTGGTGTGGCGCGGCGTTCATTATGAGCCTGTTTTCGTGAGCCTGTTCTGCCTTCAGCAAACCTGGAACAGCCGTTCGGCCGCGCCGCCGCCATAACTGCCGTTGCGCGAGCGGCGCAGCTGCTGTTCCAGGCGCAGTTCGTCGGCGCGGGCCTGCTCCCATGCGGGTCGATCGAGCGCTGCGCCGCCGCGCGCGGTTTCCGCGCTGCGGTAGCGACAGAACTCGGCGTAGTCGTCCAGTTCCTCGCGCAGGCCGTCCATGGCGATGTCGACGAGCAGGGCGTCGTCGAGGCGGCCGATGACCGGCACGTCGTCGTGGATGAGGCCGTGGGGATCGTCGAGGTAGGCGAGCAGGGCATCCATGCGCGGGCCGGCGTCGCGGTGCGGCGTCCACGCCGGATCGGCACGCAGCGCGCGCATCTCGGCGGCGCGGCGCAGGCGCGAGGCGATGAACGGCGACTGCCCGCCCGCGGCCGCCGTGCGCAACACGCGTCGCGCCACGCCGGCCACCTGCTCGCCGCTGAGCGCCGGCATGGCCGGGTCGAGCAGGCGCGCCAAGGTGTTGAAGCGGTCGAGCTGGTCGTCGGTGAGCACGACCGACTCGATGCCGGGCGTGAAGATGCCCGACTGCGCGGGCGACAAGTCGAGGGCGACGACGGAACGCTGCGGTTCGATCTGGAAGGTGGTGGGCATGGCGGGACTCCGTGGTGGGACTCGGCGATTGCCGCGTGTCCCATCGGGTTCCGCCGATGGCGCCTGCGATTACAGCGCGGCGCGTTTACGCCGCGGGTTCGGCGGCGGGCGTCGTGGCGCGCTGGCCGCGGCGTGCGAGCATCGCCTCGCGCCGCGCGATGTACAGGCTCGCGCCGATCACGATGGCCGCGCCGAGCGCGGTCCAGCGGTCCGGCGTCTCGTCGAAGGCCAGCCACGCGAAGAAGGCGACGAACACGAGCTGCAGGTAGCTGAAGGGCGCCAGCGTGGACGCATCGGCCATGCGCAGCGCCTGCGTCCACGTGTACTGGCCGGACGTGCCGAGCACGCCGATGGCGACGAGCAGCGGCCACGATGACGCGGCCGGCCACTGCCACACGCTCAGCGCCGCCGGCAGCGACAGCGGCACCCACAGCCACGTCGTCAGCAGCACGATGGTGTCGACCGGATCGCTGCGCGAGAGGAACTTGATGCTGATCGTCACCGCGCCCGTGCACGCCGCGGCGAGCAGGGCGACGAGGCTCGCCGCGGTGAAGCCGTCCGTGCCCGGCCGCACGATCACCAGCACGCCGACGAAGCCGGCGACGACCGCGCTCCAGCGGCGCAGGCGCACGACCTCGCCGAGGAACAGCACCGCGCCGACGGTGACGAACAGCGGCGAGGAATACGACAGCGCGATCGCCTGCGCCAGCGGCAAATGCGCGATCGCCCAGAAGCCGCACAGCATCGACACCGTGCCGATCGCGCAGCGCAGCGTGTAGAAACGCAGGCGGTCGGTATGCAGCGCGCGCCAGCCGCTGCGCAGCACCAGCGGCAGCGCCGCCAGCGCGCCGAAGAAGCTGCGCAGGAAGGCGATCTCGAACGGATGCAGCTGTTTCGACGCGATGCGGATCAGCACCGCCATCGTGCCGAAGCACAGCGTGCTGGCGACCATCATGCCGATCGCGCGGCGCGACAGCGGCGTGGCCACGACGGGAGCGGCGGCGGGAGTGTCCAAGACGAAAACGCGGCGCGAGCGGGCGCGCATCGTAGCACCGCGCGCGTTGTCGCCGCGGCGCCGG
>Ga0222423_1000977_pt1 | contig 14753 bp, 11 predicted proteins | sample 3A0metagenome_FD_182472 | JGI IMG/M metagenome (GOLD analysis project Ga0222423, IMG submission 182472) | Enriched microbial communities from leaf-cutter ant dump, University of Wisconsin, Madison, United States - 3A0 (version 2) | ecosystem: Environmental > Terrestrial > Nest > Insects nest >...
CGCCCGACACCTCGGGCCTGTATCCTCAGTAGCCTTGTCCTGCTGCCGCCCTCCCGCTTCTCTGGAATGACCGTTTCCCCTCCCGCGCCCCTTACCGGCGCAACGCCCAACCTGTGGCGCCGCATGGCCTGCTGGCTGTACGAAGGCATGCTGATGTTCGGCGTGGTCTTCATCGCCGGCTACCTCTTCGGCACCCTGAGCCAGACCCGCAACGCCATGGACAACCGCCATGCCCTGCAGGCCTTTTTGTTCGTGGTGTTCGGCATCTACTTCACCTGGTTCTGGGCCAAGGGCCAGACCCTGGCGCAGAAGACCTGGCACATCCGCGTGGTGGACGCGGCGGGCCGCCCCATCACCCAGGCGCGCGCCCTGCTGCGCTACGTGCTGAGCTGGCTGTGGTTCCTGCCGCCGCTGGCAGCCTATGCGTTCGGCGTGCCGGCCCTCGAAGTGCTGGTGCTGCTGGGCGGCTGGGTCGCGCTCTGGGCCATCCTGAGCCGGTTCCACCCCGGGCGGCAGTTCTGGCACGACGCGCTGGCGGGCACGCGGCTGGTGCATTACGTGCCGCCCAGGAAGTAACTGTCATCCGGGTGCGAGACAATCCCCGCATGCCCCCTGCCCCCTCGCCCGCCAACCCCCAGAAGGCCCGTTCCGGCCTGAACCGCATCTGGCACGCCGCCGGCTATTCGCTGGAGGGCCTGCGCGCCGGCTGGCACGAGAAGGCCTTCCGCCAGGAGGCCCTGGCCGCGCTGGTGCTGCTGCCCGCGTCGCTGTGGCTGGGCCGCGGCTGGGTGGAGGTGGCGCTGCTGGCCGGCTCCGTGCTGATCGTGATGATCGTGGAACTGCTCAACACGGGCATCGAAACCGCCATCGACCGCATCGGCCCCGAATGGCACGATCTTTCCAAACGCGCCAAGGACATGGGCAGCGCGGCCGTGCTGCTGGCCCTGCTGCTGTGCGCGGGCATCTGGGGCGCGGCGATTTTCCAGAGGATTTTTCATGGCTGAACCGGCGTTTTCCATCTGTGTGTACTGCGGCTCGCGCCCCGGCGAGAACCCGGCGTTCGCCGAGGCCGCCCAGACTGTAGGCCGGTGGATCGGCGCGCACGGCGGGCAGCTGGTCTATGGCGGCGGCCGCAGCGGCCTCATGGGCACGGTGGCCGAGGCCGTGCGCCTGGCCGGCGGCCGGGTGGTGGGAGTGATCCCGCAGGCGCTGGTGGACAAGGAGCTGGCGAACCGCGCCTGCGACGAACTGCACATCGTGCAGACCATGCACGAGCGCAAGGCCATGATGGCCGAGCGCAGCGACGCCTTCCTGGCGCTGCCGGGCGGCATCGGCACCTTCGAGGAGCTGTTCGAGGTCTGGACCTGGCGCCAGCTCGGCTACCACGACAAGCCCATCGGCCTGCTCAATGCGGCGGGGTATTACGACGCACTGCTGGGCTTTCTGCACACCAGCGTGGCCAGCGGCTTCATGGGCGAATGGCAGATGGGGCTGCTGCATGCGTCCGACGACAGCGAGGCGCTGCTGCGCACGCTGGTGCAGGACGCGGGCCACAGCGCGGATGGGGCCGCGCTGCGCCAGGTGATCTGATTTGCTTTGTTTTTGATAGCTGCCAGCGCTTTTCACATAAGCGCTGGAGGCCAAAAAGGCTTAAAACCTAAGACCTAGATCGCCGCGTCGTCCAGGTCGCCCGTGCGGATGCGCACCACGCGCTCCACGGGGGTCACGAAGATCTTGCCGTCGCCGATCTTGCCGGTGCGCGCCACGTTCACGATGGCGTCCACGCAGCGGTCCACGTCGGCGGTCTTCACGACGACCTCGACTTTGACCTTGGGCAGAAAGTCCACCACGTACTCGGCGCCCCGGTACAGCTCGGTGTGGCCCTTCTGGCGGCCGAAGCCCTTGACCTCGGTGACAGTCAGGCCGGTCACGCCGCATTCGGCCAGGGCCTCGCGGACTTCCTCGAGCTTGAAGGGCTTGATGACGGCGGTGATCATTTTCATGGCGGGGTCTCCTGGAGATGTGAAAAAAGAGAGTAGTCGTAACGCGCGCACGCCCGAGGCCAGGGCTGCCGCGCAAGGGCCGCCCCGCCGCGCTGGCGGCGTCCCCCTTCCCGCGCGCAGCGCGAGAGAAGGGGGAAGCGGCGCAGCCGCTCAGGGAGTTGTTGCATTGTTCAGGCGCGGAAGCGATTGGTAATAGGGTAACGCCAGTCCTTGCCGAAGCTGCGGCGCGTGACCCGGACGCCCACGGGCGCCTGGCGGCGCTTGTATTCGTTGAGCTTGATGAGGCGCGTCACGCGCTCCACATCGGCGCGCGGAAAGCCGCTGGCGACGATGGACTCGATGGGCTCGTCGTTCTCCATGTAGCGCGCGATGATCGCGTCCAGCACCTCGTAGGGCGGCAGGCTGTCCTGGTCCTTCTGGTCCGGGCGCAGCTCGGCGCTGGGCGGGCGGGTGATGATGCGCTCGGGGATGGGGCTGGCGCCCGTGCCGTACGGGTCGTTGGCATTGCGCCAGCGCGCCAGGTCGAACACCCGCGTCTTGGCCACGTCCTTGATCACGGCGAAGCCGCCCGCCATGTCGCCGTAGAGCGTGCAGTAGCCGGTGGCCATCTCGCTCTTGTTGCCGGTGGTCAGCACCACCGATCCGAACTTGTTGGACAGCGCCATCAGCAGCGTGCCGCGGATGCGGGCCTGCAGGTTCTCCTCGGTCGTGTCCTCGGGCAGGCCCGCGAACTCGGTGGCGAGCGCGGCCTTGAAAGCCTCGAACTGCGGCTTGATGGAAATCTCGTCATAGCGCACGCCCAGGCGGCCCGCCATGTCGCGCGCGTCGATCCAGCTGATGTCGGCGGTGTAGGGCGAGGGCATCATCACCGTGCGCACCTTGTCCGCGCCCAGCGCATCGACGGCGATGGCCAGCACCAGCGCCGAGTCGATGCCGCCCGACAGGCCCAGCAGCGCGCCGGGAAAGCCGTTCTTGCCCACGTAGTCGCGCACGCCCAGCACCAGGGCGTCCCACAGGTCGGCCTCCACGCCGCGCTCGGGGGCCACGTCTGCTTCGATCTTGATAGCTGCTTGCGCTTGCGTGGCCTGCGCAAACACCAGTTTTTCCTCAAAACTGGGGGCGCGCATCGCCACCGCGCCATCGGCATCCAGCGCGAACGAACGGCCCTCGAACACCACCTCGTCCTGCCCGCCCACCAGGTGGGCATAGACCAGGGGCAGGCCTGTCTCGGCCACGCGCTCGCGCATCGTCTGCTCGCGCTCGGCGCCCTTGCCCAGGTGGAAAGGCGAGGCGTTGATGACGGCCAGCAGCTGCGCGCCCGCCGCGGCGGCGTCGCGGGCCGGGGCGGCGAACCAGGCGTCCTCGCAGATCAGCAGGCCCACCTTCACACCCTCCACCTCGAACACGCAGGGCGCGTCGCCCGCCACGAAGTAGCGGCGCTCGTCGAACACCTGGTAGTTGGGCAGCTCGCGCTTGGCGTAGGTCTGCTCGATGCGGCCCTCGCGCAGCACACTGGCGGCGTTGAAGCAGGCGCTGAACGCGGGCGCACCGGGCGCCACGGCCTGCGGGTGGCCGAGCACGATGGCCAAGCCCTTCAACCCCGCCGTCTCGCGGGCCACGGTGTCCACGGCATCGGCACAGGCCGCCATGAAGGCGGGGCGCAGGAACAGGTCCTCGGCCGCGTAGCCGCACAGGGCCAGCTCGGGCGTGAGCAGCAGCCGGGCGTTGGCGGCATGGGCCCGGTGGGCGGCGTCGATGATCTTGCGGGCATTGCCCTGCAAGTCGCCCACCACGAAGTTGAGCTGGGCGATGCTGATGACGAGTGGCATACGGGGGAAAGGCAGGGGGCGGGGGAAGACTCGCGTGGATTATGTCACCCGGCCTCCGCAGGGCTGGATGCGCGTCAAGGACGGAAGGCCTTGGTTTTTGATGAGAACCAATCTCATTTACACTTCCGCGCTGCCACCCCAGGCACCGCAGCCATTTTTCTCCTTCGCCCGCCATTTCCTCGCCATGACAAGCCGCCCCGCCTCCCCCACCTTCTGGCTGGGCCTGGACCTGCGCTGGGCCTACGGCAGCCTGCTGCCCGCCATCTGGCGCAGCACGCGCTGCGTGCAGCGCGCGCAGGACGTGCTGCACGACGCCTTCGTGCGCTACGCGCTGAGCGGCCGGCATGGCGCCATCGCGCAGCCGCATGCCTACCTGCGCGTGGTGGCACGTTCCGTGCTGGCGGACCACCTGGCGCAGGAGCGACGCTTCGTCGCCCTCCCCGAGCCGCAGGCCGGCCAGGACCGCCCGGAGCCCGGCGCGGCCCCGTTGCTGGAAGACTGCGGCTTCACAGCCCCCTCCGCCGAAACCCTGGCCGACCTGCAGCAGCGCCTGAGCGCCGTGCAGCGCGCCATCGAAGGCCTGCCGCCGCGCTGCCGCGAAGTCTTCTGGCTGTGCCGCGTGGAAGGGCACACCCAGCCCGAAATCGCCGAGCGCCTGGGCATCAGCCTCAACATGGTGGAGCGCCACATGGTCCGCGCCCTGCTGGACCTGCGCGCCGCGCGCGAGCTGCTCGCGGCATGAGCGCCGCGCCGGGCCGCCTCGCAAGCCAAGCTCGCTCCCGCTTGGCGAGACAGGCCGCCGGCCGAAGGGTGCACCAGTGACCGCCAGCGTGCGCGAAGAGGCCGCGCGCTGGTTCGCCCGCATGCACGGCGGCACGGCCGGCCCCGACATGGCCGCATGGCGCGCCTGGATGGATGCCAGCCCCGACCACGCCCGCGAATACGCCGCCTTCGAGGCGCTGTGGCGCGACTTCGACTCCACCCCCGGCAGCCGCGCGCTGGCCGACGCTGCGCAGCGCATGAACGGCCAGCGCCGCCGCCGCACGCTGGTGCGCGGCACGCTGGGGCTGGCGGGCCTGGCGCTGACCGGGCTGCTGGGCCGCCAGGGCTGGAACGCCTGGCAGGACGGCGCCACCTACGCGCAAAGCCGCGACAGCGGCATCGGCGAGCGCATCGCCCTGCAGCTGCCCGACGGCAGCACCCTCACCCTGGGCCCGGCCAGCAGTGCCGCGCTGCGCTACAGCCGCCGCCAGCGCGCCGTGGTGCTCACGCGCGGCGAGGCGCTGTTCGACGTGGCGCCCGACGCGGCCCGCCCCTTCGTCATCGACGCCGGCGGCGCCCGCGTCACCGTGCTGGGGACGCGCTTCGTGGTCAGCCTGCTGCCGGATGTGGTGCGTGTGAGCGTGCGGCACGGCACCGTGCAGCTGGCCGCGCACGGCGGGCAGGCCCCCGCGCTGCTGCTGCACGCGGGCGAGGTCGGCGAGATCGCGGGCACCCTGCCCCGGCGCGTGCAGCGCGACGCGGGCGACGCCTTCGCCGCCGCCGAGCACGGCCTGATCGTCTTCGACCGCGCCGGGCTGCCCGAAATCGCCGCCACCCTCTCGCGCTGGCGCCGCCAGCCCGTGCACGCCGAAGCCGGGGACGGCGGCCCGCGCATCACCGCTGCCGTGCAGGCGCGCGACGTGGAGGGCTTCCTCCAGTCGCTGCCGCGCATCGCCGCCGTGCGGGTGCAGGAGCGCGGCGACGCGCTGTGGCTCACCGCCCTTGAAAATTGACCCCCACGCTTCCCTGCTTCGCATGGTTCGCTGCCCCCCGAGGGGGCCCTTTTCATCTTGGGGCGGCCCGGCGGTGAAAAAAATCGCTGAGGGACATCAGGGATACAGCGCCCTTCTCCGTCAAGGAGGACAGCAATCCACTGTTCCAACCCTCGGAGAGACCACTGCCATGCACCGCCGCATCCCTGCCGCCCCGCGCCTGATCACCCTCGCCTGCGCCGCCACCCTGGCCGCCGCGCTGGCCCGGGCCGCGCCCGTGGACATCGACCTGCCCGCCCAGCCCCTGCCCGACGCCATCAAGGCGCTGGCGCGGGCCACCGGCACCACCATCGCCGCCGACAGCGCGCTGGTGGCGGGCAAAACGGCCCCCGCCGTGCGGGGCCGGATGGAATCGGCCGATGCGCTCGCCCGCCTGCTCGCCGGCAGCGGCCTGGAGGCCGCCGAGCAGCCCCAGGGCGGGTGGATCCTGCGCGCGGCCCTGCCGCCCGCCTCCCGCACGCTGGGCGAAGTGCGCGTCACGGCCTCGGCCACGCGCGACGCGCAGACCGAGGGCTCCCCGTCGTACCAAGCGCCCTATGCCAACGCCGCCGGCAAGATCAGCCTGTCCCCCCGCGAGACGCCGCAGTCGGTGTCGGTGGTGACGCGCTCGCGGCTGGACGACCAGAACTTCGTGGAGCTCACGGAAGCCGCCAAAATCGTCCCCGGCGTGGTCGTGCGCCGGCAAAGCAGCACCGGCAGCCGCAGCGACATCCTTTCGCGCGGCTATCAGTCCTCCACCTACCTGCTCGACGGGATGACCGTCAGCGGCAACCCCGCGACGCAGGAGTCGCTGGACCTCGCGCTGTTCGACCGCATCGAGGCGCTGCGCGGCCCCGCCGGGCTGTTCTCCGGCGCGGGCGAGCCCAGCGTGATGCTCAACCTGGTGCGCAAGCGCGCGCAGGCCTCGCGGCAGATGCAGGCCTCGGTGGGCATCGGAACCCAGGGGCACGCGCGCACGGAGGCGGACCTGACCGGCCCCCTCTCGGACGACGGCCGCCTGCGCGGGCGGCTGGTGGCGCTGGCCGAGGCATCCGACAGCTCCCTGAAGGCGATGGACAGTTCCAAGCAGGCGCTCTACGGCACCGTCGAGCTCGACCTCACGCCCGGCAGCACGCTGTCGGCGGGCGCCACGTGGCAGCAGGGCCGGGGCAATTACGACACCGGCCTTCCCGCATATGCCGACGGCCGGCTGGCGCCGATTCCCCGCGACACCGCCATCGCCGCGGACTGGGGCTATGCCCGGCCGCAGTCGCTGTCGGCGTTCGTGGAGTCCGAGACCCAGCTCGACCAGGGCGGCACCGTCAAAACCGCCGTGCGCCGGGTTGAGCGCAAGCAGCGCGACAAGTACATCAACGCCTACTCGGCGGTCTCCGAAGCCGGCACCAGCCGCTTCACCCAAGCGCAGACCATTGGGCGCGACTACGCGGACACGTCCGCCGACATCTACTACAGCACTCCGTGGCAGTGGGCGGGCCAGACGCACAACCTGCTGGTGGGCGCCGACTACCGCGCGTCCGACATGCAGCTGCGCATGACGCGCGGCAGCATGAACACGACCGCCGACCTGCTGCGCTACGACCCGGGCGCGATCCCCGAGCCGTCCTACGCACCCTTCGCGGACGACATGACGCGTACGCAGATGCGGGGCCTGTACGGGCAGGTGCGCTTCAAGCCCTCCCAGCCGCTCACCCTGGTCGCGGGCGCGCGCAAGAGCTGGTGGAAAACCGATTCCGAAGACCGCCTGACGGGCGCGCGCTCCGGCTACGAGGTCGACGGCCAGTTCACCCCGTTCAGCGCCGTGCTGTTCGACCTCGATGACACCTGGACGCTGTACGCCAGCCAAGCGGAAATCTTCCAGCCGCAGAGCGGCCGCCTGGCAGGCGGCGGGCAGATCGCGCCGCGCGAGGGCCGGCAGGCCGAAATCGGCATCAAGGGCAGCCTGCTCGAAGGGCGGCTGAACGCCTCCGCCGCGCTCTACCGCATGACCGACAGGAACCGCGCGCTGACTGACCCGGACGATGCTGCCTTCGTCATCGCGGCGGGCAAGGTGCGCTCCGAGGGCTTCGAGGCGGAAATCACCGGCGCGCTCTCGCCCCGCTGGGACATGGCGGCCAGCTACGCCTACATGCGCTCCGAATACCTGCGCGGCACCGTCACGCAGACCGGCACCAGCTTCAGCACGATCACACCGCGCCACAGCCTGAACCTGTGGGCGCGCTACCGCGTGCCGGCCGACCTGGTCAGCGGTCTGGAGGTGGGCGCCGGCCTGCGCGCGGTCAGCAGCTTCTACGACACGCTCGGCAGCGTGCAATGGAAAGCCAGCGGCTACGGCGTCTGGACGCTGTTCGCGGCCTACCAGATCAACCCGCGCCTGAAGCTCGCGATGAACATCGACAACCTGTTCGACCGCGTCTACTGGGAGCGCGTGGGCACCGCGACCCGCAGCAACTACTACGGCCTGCCGCGCAGCGTCATGCTCACGCTGCGCGCGAGCTTCTGACCGCCCCGGCGTCCGACACTGGCACGCAACGAGGCCCCGCGCCAGCGCGGGGCCGCGCGCTGTGGCACCATGGCCTTCGCCCCGGTCCGAAAGCTGCCCACCCTTGACAGACTCCACCTACGAACTGCGCATCGCGGACTCCCCCGCGTCCATCGACGCCGCCGCCTGGAACGCCCTGCTCGCGCGGCAAAGCCACCCCACCCCCTTCCTGCGGCACGAATACCTGGCCGCGCTGCACGACAGCGGCAGCGCCACACCGCGCACCGGTTGGGCGCCGCGCTTCATGACGCTGTGGCAGGGCGATGAACTGGCCGCTGCCTGCCCGCTGTACCTCAAGAGCCATTCGTACGGCGAATACGTCTTCGACTGGGCCTGGGCCAGCGCCTACGAGCAGCACGGCGTGCCCTACTACCCCAAGGCCGTAGTGGCCGTGCCCTTCACGCCCGTGCCGGGCACGCGGCTGCTGGCGCGCGACGGCGAGGCGCGCGCCCTGCTGGTGCGGGCCGTGCAGCAGTGGTGCGAACAGGAAGGCGTCTCGTCCGCCCACGTGCTATTCGCCAGCGACGACGACGTGCAGGCCTGCACGCGGCAGGGGCTGATGCTGCGGCACACCGTGCAATTCCACTGGAAGAACGACGGTTACCCGGACTTCGACGCCTTCCTCGCCAGCCTCACGCAGGACAAGCGCAAGAAGATCCGCCAGGAGCGCCGCCGCGTGGCGGATGCGGGCGTGACCTTCCGCTGGGGGCAGGGCGTGGACATATCGGCAGCGGACTGGGATTTCTTCTACCGCTGCTACGAGCGCACCTACCTGGAACACGGCAACCCGCCTTACCTCACGCGCGACTTCTTCCGCCGCATGCAGCAGCACCAGCCCGAGGCGTGGCTGCTGTTCATCGCCGAGCGCGGCGGGCAGCCCATAGCTAGCAGTTTGATAGCTATCAGCGCTTTACCAGCAATCGCTGGAGGCCAAAAAGACCATGAAACCGTGGCCTACGGCCGCTACTGGGGGGCGCTGCAGCGCGTGGACTGCCTGCACTTCGAGGCCTGCTACTACCAGCCGCTGCAGTGGTGCATTGAGCACGGCGTGCAGCGCTTCGAGGGCGGCGCCCAGGGCGAGCACAAGATGGCCCGGGCCCTGCTGCCGGTGCAGGCCACCAGCGCGCACTGGCTGGCGCACCCGGCGTTCGCCGAGGCGGTGGAGCGCTTTCTGGAGCGCGAAGGCGCGGGGGTGGAGGGCTACCTGGGCGAGCTGCGCGCACGCAGCCCGTTCAAGGCGGCGGTTTAAAAACTCTCCCAGTCGTCCTCCGCGCCGGCGGCCACGGGCTGCGGTGCGGGCGCTGCCTTGGTGGCGGGCTTGCTCGCGGCGATGGCCGGGGCCCGTGGCGCAGGCTTGGCCCGCGCCACCGGAGCCGGCACCGGCCGGTGCACGGGACGGGGCGGCTGGGCGGGCGCTGCGCCGGCCTCGGCGCGGGTCTGGTCGGACGAGAGCTTGAACACCGCCACCGCGCCCACCAGGGCCTGGGCCTGCTGGCTCAGGCTGCCGGCGGCGGCGGCCATTTCCTCCACCAGCGCGGCGTTCTGCTGCGTGACCTGGTCCATCTGCGTGATGGCCTCGCCCACCTGCGAGACGCCCTGGCTCTGCTCGGTGCTGGCGGCGCTGATCTCGCCCATGATGTCCGTCACGCGGCGGATGGAGCTGACCACCTCGGTCATGGTCACCCCTGCCTTGTCCACCAGCAGCGAGCCCTGCTCCACGCGCTCCACGCTGTCGGTGATCAGGGTCTTGATTTCCTTGGCTGCTTCGGCGCTGCGGCCCGCCAGGCTGCGCACCTCGCCGGCCACCACGGCGAAGCCCCGGCCCTGCTCGCCCGCGCGGGCGGCCTCCACGGCCGCGTTCAACGCCAGGATGTTGGTCTGGAAGGCGATGCCGTCGATCACGCTGATGATGTCGGCGATCTTCTTGCTGCTGTCGTTGATGCCGCGCATGGTCTCGACCACCTCGGAGACCACGTCGCCGCCGTGCCCCGCCACGGTGCTGGCGCTCATCGCCAGCTGGTTGGCCTGGCGCGCGTTGTCGGCGTTCTGCTTGACGGTGGAGCTGAGCTCCTCCATCGACGCTGCCGTTTCCTGCAGCGCGCTGGCCTGCTGCTCGGTGCGGCTGGACAGGTCGTTGTTGCCCGAGGCGATCTGCGCGCTGGCCGAGGCCACGCCCTGCGCGTTGCCGCGCACGCCCGAGACCACGCGCGCCAGGTTATCGCGCATGGTGGTCAGGCCGCCCAGCAGCTGGGCGATTTCGTCCTTGCCCCGCGCCTCGATGGGCACGGTGAGGTCGCCCTGCGCCACTGCGTCGGTGATCTGCACCGCGTTGCCGAGGGCGCGCGAGATCTGGCGGATCATGGTGCCGCCCATCAGCACCGCCAGCGCCACGCCCAGCACCACGGCCGTGAGGGCCAGCGCGCGGATGGTCTGGTAGCTCGATGCGGCGCCGTCGTACTCGGCCTTGGCGCGGTCCAACTGCACCTGCATGAGCTTGCCCAGCACGTCCTGCAGCGGGTCGATGGCAGGGTAGAGCTCCTTGGCGGCGAACGCGGTGAGCGCCGCCACGTCACCCGAGCGGAAATGCCCGGCCAGGGCTTCCACGGCCGCATCGGCCTTGGCCTGCAGGGGCTTGAACTGCTCGACCAGCTTCGCCTCCTCGGACACCAGCTGGGTGGAGAGGTAGGCCTTCCAGTTGGTGTCGATCGCCTTGCGCGCATCGGCCACCGACTGCTGGCCCTGCGCGGGCGTCAGGGCGCCGTCGCGCACCTTGTGGGCGGCATCGACCACGTTGACGGCGTACATGTCCGCCACCACCTTGATCTGCTTGAGCGGCACCACCCGGTCGTCGTACACCGACTTGAGCCCCGCGTTGGACTGCCCCATGCCGAACAGCCCGGCCGCCCCCACCAGAACGACGAGCAGGCACAGGGCCGTCAGCAGGCCGGCAAGGCGCGTGGATATCTTGAACTGGTTCATAGAAGCGCTCCTGGCTGAACGGCGGGGCCGATGCATTCAGCATAGCGCTTTTTGTTACGTTTGCGAACAATCCGGCAACGGCGGGCATGGCCCGGATGTAAAAAAAGCACGCGGGAAGGTTCCCCCTCCAGCGTGCTTTTGTTTTGATAGCTGCTTGCGCTTATCCAGCAAGCGCTAGCAGCCCTTTTGGCCTGTATTCCCGGCCGCTCAGAAGCTCTCCCATTCGTCGTCGCTCCCGCCCGCCGCCGGCTTGGCCGCCGCGGCTGCCGGCTTGGGCGCGGGCAGGCTGTCCGTCTTCGTCGCCTTCGCCACCTTGGCCGGGCTGCTGCGTGGCGCCAGCTGGGGCGCGGCGCTCCTGGCCGGCACCGGTGTCCGGGGCGCTGGTGCTGCTGCCGGCACGGGCGCTGCCGCGCTGCGCTGCTGTGCGCCGGCTTCCAGCCTGAACACCGCCACCGCGTTCACCAGTTCGCCCGCCTGTGCGTTCAAGGCGCTCGCCGCCGCCGCCATTTCTTCCACCAGCGCCGCGTTCTGCTGCGTCGCCTGGTCCATCTGCGTCACGGCTTCGCCCACCTGGCCCACGCCCGCGCTTTGTTCGCTGCTGGCCGCGCTGATCTCGCCCATGATGTCCGTCACCCTGCGGATGGCGTTGACCACTTCCGTCATCGTCGTCCCCGCCTTGTCCACCAGCTGCGTGCCGCGTTCCACGCGTTCCACGCTGTCGGTGATCAGCGTCTTGATTTCCTTGGCCGCTTCGGCGCTGCGTCCGGCCAGGCTGCGCACTTCACCGGCCACCACGGCAAAGCCCCGGCCCTGTTCGCCCGCGCGGGCCGCTTCCACCGCCGCGTTCAGCGCCAGGATGTTGGTCTGGAAGGCAATGCCGTCGATCACGCTGATGATGTCCGCGATCTTGTTGCTGCTGGCGTTGATGCCTTTCATGGTCTCCACCACTTCGGCCACCACGTCGCCGCCCTGTACCGCCACGGTGCTCGCGCTCACCGCCAGCTGGTTGGCCTGGCGCGCGTTGTCCGCGTTCTGGCGCACCGTGGAGCCCAGCTCTTCCATCGATGCCGCCGTCTCCTCCAGCGCCGACGCCTGCTGCTCCGTGCGCGCCGACAGGTCGTTGTTGCCCGACGCGATCTGCGAACTCGCCGATGCAACCCCCTCCGCGTTGCTGCGCACCGCGCTCACGGTGTTGACGAGGCTCTGCTGCATGCGCTGCAGCGCGCCGAGCAGATGGCCCGTCTCGTCGTTGGACTGCACGACGATCCGGCCGCTGAGGTCGCCGCCAGCCACGCGGTCGGCCGCCGCCACCGCCTGGGCCAGCGGGCGTGTGATGGAGCGGATGATGGTGATGGCCAGGAAGATCGCCAGCCCGATCGCCACCGCCCCCGCGATCAGCACGTCGCGCTGCAGGGCGCCGGCCTCGGCTTCGGCCCGCTCGCCGGCGGCGGCGGTGTACTGCGTCTGGTAGTCCACCTGCTCCTGTATGGCTTTCTGGTATTCGAGCTGGACAGGGCGCACTTTCTCCACCAGCAGCTTCAGGGCTTCGTCGCGCTGGCCCTTCTCGATCAGGCCCAGGTACTGGTCGCCCACCGCGATGAAAGCCGTGCCGTGCTGCTGCACGCGCGCCAGAATCTCCTTGCCCTTGTCGGACCGAATGAGCGCCCCCAGCGTTTCCATCTGCTTGGCGATCGACGCACGCGCCGTGGCGACCTGTTCGCTCGACCGCTTGACGATGTCGTCCGACGTGGTCAACGCCAGGTTGCGGAACTGGATGGCCTGCACGTTCACTCCGTCCGCCAGCATGCCCATGGATTTGGTGATGGGAATGCGCGTGAAGACGATGTCGTTGAGCGCCGCGTGCTGGCTGGCCGAGCGCCACAGCGCCACGCCGCCCAGGGCGACCAGCAGCAGCACGATGGCGGCAAAGGCCGCCGCAAGCCGGGTGGAAATATTCAGTCGATTCATCCTGCCTACCTCAGTGTGATCGTTGTTCATTTGTGGGGAGACGCCGCCCCGCCGGGAAGCATCTTCACCCATGCTATAGGGTTTATTTCAAAAGAACAGGACCATCCTGCCATGCGTTGGACGCCGGCTGGAATTGGAGAGCTAGCTCCATTCGGGCACCGCTGCCAGCGGGTAAAAAATGCTACCGTCGCTGGCAATCCTCGATCAACCGCGCCCTGCTTTGTTTGGAATGACCCACTGATGCCTTTTTTCAACAAGAAAGAAACCGGCCCCGACCACATGCCGCCCCCCAGCCTGCCCCTGCTGGCCCTGGAACTGCGGGCCCCCTGGGAGTTCGGCGCGGTGCTGCCCGCCTGGCCCGTGCTGCAGCGCGCGCCGCTGGGCGACGGGCACACGGTCATCGTGTTCCCGGGCCTCACGGCGGGCGACGCCACCACCGTGCCGCTGCGCCGCTACCTGGACTCGCGCAACTACGACGCCCAGGGCTGGGGCCAGGGCCTGAACCTGGGCCCGCGCGACGGCGTGCTGGAAAACGCCAAGCGCCAGCTGCAGGCGGCCAGCGATGCCAGCGGCCGCAAGGTGAGCCTGGTGGGCTGGAGCCTGGGCGGCATCTACGCCCGCGAGCTGGCCAAGGAGATGCCCGAGCTGGTGCGCTGCGTGGTGACGCTGGGCACACCGTTCGCGGGCCCCCACACCTCCACGAACGCGTGGCGCATCTACCAGCTGGCGAGCGGCCGCGATATCGAGCGCGAGACCGAGCACTACAACCTGCCCGAGGCGCCGCCCGTGCCCACCACCAGCATCTATTCGCGCACCGACGGCGTGGTGGCCTGGCGCGGCAGCATCCAGGCGCCCGCCCGGCACAACCCGCACACCGAGAACATCGAGGTGGTGGCCAGCCACTTCGGCATCGGCCTGAACCCCAGCGCCTGGTGGGCCGTGGCCGACCGGCTGGGCCAGCCGCACGAACAGGGCGTGCCGTGGCAGCCGTTCCAGCGGCCCAGCCTGCCGGGCTTGCAGCTCATCTACCCCGATCCGGGGCGCTGATAAAGAAACAAAGCACGCTCTCCGGCGTGCTTTTATTTTGATAGCTGCTTGCGCTTACCCAACAAGCGCTATCGGCCCTTTTGGCCTGTATTCCCAGCCGCTCAGAAGCTCTCCCACTCGTCGTCGCTTCCCCCCGCCGCCGGCTTGGCCGCCGCGGCTGCCGGCTTGGGCGCAGGCAGGCTGTCCGTCTTCGTCGCCTTCGCAACCTTGGCCGGGCTGCTGCGTGGCGCCAGCTGGGGCGCGGCGCTCCGGGCCGGCACCGGCGCCCGGGGCGCTGGTGCTGCTGCCGGCACGGGCACCGCCGCGCTGCGCTGCTGTGCGCCTGCTTCCAGCCTGAACACCGCCACCGCGTTCACCAGTTCGCCCGCCTGTGCGTTCAAGGCGCTCGCCGCCGCCGCCATTTCTTCCACCAGCGCCGCGTTCTGCTGTGTCGCCTGGTCCATCTGTGTCACGGCTTCGCCCACCTGGCCCACGCCCGCGCTTTGTTCGCTGCTGGCCGCGCTGATCTCGCCCATGATGTCCGTCACCCTGCGGATGGCGTTGACCACTTCCGTCATCGTCGTCCCCGCCTTGT
>Ga0222423_1000978_pt1 | contig 14741 bp, 7 predicted proteins | sample 3A0metagenome_FD_182472 | JGI IMG/M metagenome (GOLD analysis project Ga0222423, IMG submission 182472) | Enriched microbial communities from leaf-cutter ant dump, University of Wisconsin, Madison, United States - 3A0 (version 2) | ecosystem: Environmental > Terrestrial > Nest > Insects nest >...
CCGCCAGCGAATCGCCGGAAAATTTCAGCTGCAGGTCGACGCCGCCCATTTTCATCGGGTCATTCACTACCCCGGCAAACGCCACCCGGGTATTACCGGAGCGGAAATCGGCCTGCACCGGGAACGAGGCATCCGCGCCGCGCAGCGCCAGCATGCCGCCAATTTTCCCCGTGCCGCTCAGCGGTTCGCCGTTATAGCGCCCTTTCGCCTTCAGGCCAAAAACGTAATCTTCCACGTTGGATTTTTCGTTTTTACCTTTAGTGCCCGTCACCTCACTAAACGGCAGCGGCTTGCCCAGCGGATCGACGAGGATCTCGATATCCGCCTTGCTAACCTTGTCATCAATCGCGATCCGCCCCTGGTCGAAGAGAATATTATCGAGGCGGAAAGACCAGCTGGAGGGCTGTGCATTGGAGTCCGGCTGTTTGTCCCCGGCGAGATTAAAGGTCCAGTTATTGTTTTTTTCTGACAGGCGAATCAGCCGCGCGTCGGGTTTCACCAGTTTAACCCACGGCAGCCAGACGGTTTTGGTCAGCAGCGCCAGCGGCGCGAGGGTGGCTTCCACCCGAGGGAGATGGACCATCGTTTTATCGGGGATATCAGGCGGATTGCCGAGCGTAATATCTTCCGCATGGACGTGCGGCCAGGGTACCCAGCTTCGCCAGCCGGTTTCCTGTTTCTGGCGCTCCCACACCACGCCTAAATCACCGTGGATAGCGAACGGACGGTTAAGTTCTGTAGAGACTTTCTGGTTGATGGTCGGTTTGAGTCGGTTCCAGTCAAAGGTCGCTATCACCACGATGAGTACGACGATCAACAACAAGAAAGTCCCTGCTACTGTGGCGGTAATTTTGCCTGCTCTGGTCATATTCTGCTTCCTCGCTTCTTCCCTTGCCTGTCCTAAAGATAGACCAGACAGATGGAATTACCGGAAACAGCCTGATTCAGAGGGACAAAAACACCTCTTCAAGATGAGCAAAGGGTATTGGACGAGAAAGAAAATAGCCCTGCGCCGCATGTGCTGGCGACTGCTGCACTTCACGCCACTCTTCCAGCGTCTCCACGCCTTCCACGATCACCCCTTCACAGTAGCGGTTCATCAGCTCCAGAAGCAGGATGAACAGCTTGCGGCCTTCCGGGGTTTTGCGCAGCATGATGAACAGATCGCGCGCCACCTTGATGTAGTCATAGCGCACTTCGTTCAGCGCCGAGAAGTTGGCCATGCCGGTGCCAAAATCATCCAGCCACAGCGGGCCGAATTCACACAGCGAGGCCACCGAAGAGTCCTGCGGCAGCGGCATATGTTCTACCAGCTCGAAGCGCAGCCACGGCAGCGTTTCAATCATCGTTCTCAGTATCCGGTCCTGGCGCATTTCCAGCAGCGTCGGCGCATCGACGTTAACCGACGCCAGCACCTTATTCTGTTCAAAAAATGATTTCTTTTTTGCCAGCATCGCCACCTGTTCTTTGATGACGTGGATCCGCTGACCGATAGAGACTGCGGCGAAGTAACGATCCGGGGCAATACGTTTTTGCGGTTGAGAGGGATGGGTCACTATCGTTAGCACTTCGATCGCCATCAAGCGGCCTTGCGTGGTGTAGATAGGCTGGTAGGTATAGACACGCTCACACTCTTGCCAATAACGCAGCTGCTGTAGGCTTTCTGGCTCCGTATCAGGAACTCTCGCCCGCTGGCTCACCTGCTTTAACGTCATTTAAGCTTCCTGTGAATAGAGGGTCTGAGGGTCTGGTGTTTAGGTTATCGGCGTCGCCATTGAGAACTTTATGTCCATCGTGGGCATTTTATTTTTCCGTATTGCTGACAAATACGTCGTAACACGCGCTAGCTCAAAAAAAATAATGGAACGTTGTTTTAATATAGTTGACCATCGAATAGCCACAGCGCACACTACGAAAAATTTACCGAATCAGGTTGATGACTATGTCCAAAAAAATTGCCGTGATTGGCGAATGCATGATTGAACTGTCCGAGAAGGGCGCACAAGTTAACCGCGGCTTTGGCGGCGACACCTTAAATACGTCCGTCTATATCGCGCGTCAGGTCTCCCCTGCAGAACTCAGCGTCAACTACGTGACCGCGCTGGGTACCGACACATTCAGCCAGCAGATGATGGACGCCTGGCAGGCAGAGAACGTCAAAACTGACCTGATTCAACGCATGAGTGACCGCATGCCGGGCCTGTACTACATCGAAACCGATGATACCGGCGAGCGCACCTTCTACTACTGGCGTAACGAAGCTGCCGCTAAATTCTGGCTGGAGAGCGAGCAGTCTGCCGCCATCTGCGAACAGCTGGCGAGCTTTGACTATCTCTACCTGAGCGGCATCAGCCTGGCGATTTTAAGCCCGGCAAGCCGTGAAAAACTGCTGGCGCTGCTGAAGCAGTGTCGCGCGAACGGCGGTAAGGTCATCTTTGACAACAACTATCGTCCGCGCCTGTGGGCAAGCAAAGAAGAGACGCAGCAGGTTTACCAGCAGATGCTGCAATGCACCGATATCGCATTCCTCACGCTCGACGACGAAGACGCGCTGTGGGGCGAGAAGCCGGTTGAAGAAGTCATTGCCCGTACTCAGGCCGCTGGCGTGAACGAAGTGGTGGTGAAACGTGGCGCAGACTCCTGCCTGGTAGCCATCGCAGGTGAAGCGCTGGTAGACGTGCCGGCGGTTAAACTGCCGAAAGAGAAAGTGGTAGATACCACGGCGGCAGGTGACTCGTTCAGCGCAGGCTACCTGTCCGTGCGCCTGACCGGCGGCGATGCGACGGCGGCGGCAAAACGCGGCCACCTGACGGCGAGCACCGTGATTCAGCATCGTGGGGCGATTATTCCGCGCGACGCAATGCCTGCGTAAGGTTTCGGGTAGAAAAAAACCTCTTCCGGTTGGGAGAGGTTTTTTTTCGTCTGGAGGCTGGGAGAAGAGATTTCCCCTCACCCCGGCCCTCTCCCCAGAGGGGCGAGGGAGAAAATCGGACGTCAGCATTTGCACGATCGGTCCCCTCTCCCCGTTGGGGAGAGGGTTAGGGTGAGGGGCATGCACCGGGCAAATTACTGCGCCGGTGGAATATCCGTCACATCCTGATGACTTTCATCCACTGCCGCCGCCGACTCCGGCTTCTCCGCCAGCATAATCTTGCCCCAGGTATCCTGGAGATCCTTCATATTGAACTCAGGCTCGCCGGTTGGCTGCTGTAAAATCAGCGCCATATCCTGCGAAAGCTGCTGACGCAGATCCTGATTCAGCATCTCCACCGTCAGCGAGTCGAGGAAACTCTGGCGCAGCTTCTGGTACTGCTCCGGCGCGATATCCACCACCTGATTTTGCAGCGAACGCATACGCTGGCTAATCAGCACGTCGGTATCCATGCGCGCGTAGGTCGCAAACAGCTTTTGCAGTTCCAGCTTTTTCTGTGCCACCAGCGCATCAAACTCATCCTGCGGCAGGCCATTATCACGAACGTTAGCCAACTCACGCGCCACCAGCCCCAGGTTGTTTTCCAGCTTTTCACCCGGTGAGTCCAGATTGATGCCGCACTGCGCGCGCAGGTACAACACGCGGCAGTCGAAGCCCAGCCCGATATCCTTGGTGTTGGTACGGCTCAGCTTCTGCTGAACATGCCAGAACAGCGCCTCACGGGAGAGATCGGCGCGCCAGTAGCGCAGGAGCGCTGCCGATTCACGGATTGGCGTCCACGGCGCGTCCCACATGATGGATAAACGATCCTGACGCACCGCGTTGGTCATAATGCTCACCGCTTCCGGACGCAGCGGCGACAGCGTCGGCAGCGCTGCCGGCGTTTCACGTTTGCCCTTCAGCTCGCCAAAGGCTTTGCTAATCTGTTCAATTGTTGCGCGACTGTCGACGTTGCCGACCACAATCAGCGTCATGGCGTCCGGGGTGTACCATTTCTGATAGAACTCGGCGACCTGTTTAGCGTCTACCGGCATTTTCAGCGGTTCAGCCGGGTCGTGACCCAGCATCGTCGACCCCTTCAGACGATAGCGCCACCAGCCTTCTTTGGTATCCTGCGGCCAGGTCGCGACCATATCCTGCACGCTCAGCGCGTAATTCACGCTTTCCTGGGTGATGTTTGGTTTGCCCAACGAGCTGGCCAGCCAGTTCAGCGCCTCTTTTTGCAGATCGCTGCGGTTGTTTGGCAGGCTCAGATTAAAGCGGGTGTAGTCATACGAGACGACCGCAGGAGGCTGCGGGCGTTTTGGGTCAATACCCTGCTGCCACATTGAGCGCGCCTGCATGGTTGGCAGACTGCCGCTTTGGGTCAGCGCAATACGAGGAATAAGGTGGCTAAAGCCGGTTTGCTGAGCGCTTTCATTCAGCGAACCAATATCAATAGAGAGCCGGATTTCTACACGGTCACTCGGGCGCTGCGGTGTGGCAAGCACCTGCCACTGGAAGCCATTAGACAACGTACCTTGTTGCCAGGCCGGGTCCGGCTGGAGCGCTTCTGCCTGCACATAGCTGGCCGCTGCCATCATCAGCAAACCACCGGCTAAAAGTCGAATTGTTGTGCCCTGCATGTGAACCCCTGATGAACGTTCCTGGTTACAAAGACAACCGCCATAGAGCGATTGCCTAAAATAATGAAGTAAATACGTCAGTTAGACCACACGATCGCAAAAACGTCACATGGCTCAGAAAAATAAAATGCACGACAGCCATAGGCTAGCACAGCCCATTCATGACGCCGCCTAATTATGCGCAGGAGCCCGCACTCCAGCAAGGGAGTACGGGCGTAAGTGGGAGGATTAAGAGGATAATTCGTGCGGTTTTTTCGCAGTCGGACGGTTATTGAGCACGTCGTCCATCTGCTGAGCGTCCAGCTGTTTCACGCGTTTCGCGACCACGATGGTCGCCACGCCGTTACCAATCAGGTTGGTCAGCGCGCGCGCTTCGGACATAAAGCGGTCAATACCCAGAATTAAAGCCAGACCGGCTACCGGTAAATGACCCACCGCAGAGATAGTCGCCGCCAGCACGATAAAGCCGCTCCCGGTGACACCGGCCGCCCCTTTCGACGAAAGCAGCAACACCACCAGCAACGTCACCTGATGGAAAATATCCATATGGCTGTTGGTCGCCTGGGCGATAAAGACCGCCGCCATCGTCAGGTAAATCGAGGTGCCGTCGAGGTTAAATGAATAACCGGTAGGAATAACCAGCCCCACCACCGATTTACGGCAACCCAGTTTCTCCATTTTATCGAGCATACGCGGCAGCGCGGACTCCGATGAAGAGGTGCCCAACACAATCAGCAGTTCTTCTTTGATATAGCGGATAAATTTGAAAATGCTGAAGCCGGTCGCGCGGGCGATAGAACCCAGCACCACCACCACAAACAGAATACAGGTGATATAGAAGCAGATGATGAGCTGGCCGAGCTGCACCAGCGTACCTACGCCGTATTTACCAATGGTGAAGGCCATCGCCCCGAAAGCGCCGATAGGCGCAAGGCGCATGATCATGTTGATGATGCCGAAGATGACCTGCGAGAAGCTTTCAATGACGTTGAAAATCAGCTGGCCCTTGTTACCCAGGCGGTGCAGCGCAAAGCCAAACATCACCGCAAACAGCAGCACCTGCAGGATGTTACCGCTCGCAAAGGCGCCAATGACGCTCGACGGAATAATATCCATCAGGAAGGGGATAATCCCTTGATCTTTCGCCTGTTCGGCATACATGGCGACCGCTTTGGCATCCAGCGTCTCCGGGTCAACGTTCATCCCGGCGCCGGGTTGAACCACGTTCACAATGATCAAGCCAATAATCAGGGCGAGAGTACTGACCACTTCAAAGTACAGCAACGCCACTGCGCCAGTGCGGCCAACCGCTTTCATGCTTTCCATGCCAGCGATCCCTGTTACTACGGTACAAAAGATAACCGGCGCGATAATCATTTTAATCAGTTTGACGAAGGCATCGCCGAGCGGTTTCATTTGCGCGCCCAATTCCGGGTAATAGTGACCGAGCAACACGCCGATCACTATCGCCGTTAACACCTGGAAATAGAGGCTTTTGAAGAAAGAGGTTTTCATAGGATGTCCTTAAGCTATAGCCACAGGAAAAGTAGGGTTTATTTTCACCTGTGAGCACAAAATAACATCCAAGAAACATAATCGAAATATTTGTACGTTGATTTGATATTTAATTGTTAAATCTTTGAGCTGACACGCACAATTGCTATGTTCAGTGACTCGGTAACAGCGATTTCTCCTGGCCGAGATAATCCTGCTCAAACACCTCCGGCGGTACCGCACGAGCGAACAGAAAGCCCTGCAACACATCCACACTCGCCGCACGCAGCCAGGCATATTGTTCTTCATTTTCAACGCCTTCAGCCACCATCTTCAGATTGAGGCTACGCCCCAGCTGGATGATGGCCGATACCATACTGGCGTCTTCCGGCAGCGTGTCGATAAAGATTTTATCAATCTTCAGGATGTCGACCGGTACCGACTTCATATGTTGCAACTGGCGCAGCCCGGCGTAGCCCATACCGAAGTCATCCAGCGCAATCCTTACCCCGGCGTTACGCAACGGACGCAGGATCGCCACCGCGGCTTTCGGGTCGTCGATACGGCGGCTTTCGGTCACTTCCAGCACCAGCGTGCCGGGCGCGATGCGGTAGCGGTTAAGCAACGCCAGCATGTCGGAGACCATATCGTGGTGTAGCAACTGCAACGCGGAGATATTAACCGACAGCGGCAGCATAATGCCGCGCGATTGCCACACCGCCAGCTGGCGGCAGGCCTCTTCCAGCACCCAATGGCCGACGGTGACCATCAGGCCACAGGACTCAATGCTATCGATCAAATCGTTGGGTAACGCCCAGCTTCCGTCCGGCTGACGCTGGCGCAGCAGCACCTCGGCGCTACACACCTTGCCGGTGGCAGTATCCACCTGCGGCTGAAGCCAGATAGAAAACTGTTGCGTATCGAGCGCCGTCAGAATATCGCTCTCTTCAGTCAGCCGTTTCTGCGCCTTGATCATCTGTTCAGGGTCAAAGAACTCGATCTGGTTTTTGCCCTTACGGCGTGCGGTAAAGGCGGCGGAGAGCGAACGTCGGTAGAGCTGCTCCGCCGTCAGACCATCGTTGGACATGGCGATACCAATGCTGGCGCTCGGGCGGAGCTGAATCCCCTGCAACGGTAAACGCTCATTCATGATAGTAAGTACTTGCTGACTTAATGTAATGGCGTGCCACGGTTCTTTAACGCCGTAAGCCAGAATAGCGAAGTCATAGCCGCTGACCTGCGCCAGCACCATACGCGGCGAGATCACCTGTTTAATCTTCTCGGCGAGCGTCAGCAGCAGCATTTCGCGCTGCGCCTCTTTCAGTACGCCTGCGGTGTCCTGCAGGGTTTCGCAGGCAATCGCCAGCAGCGCCACCGGCGTTTTGCGCGCCAGACTTTGCTCCAGTAGCCCCAGCAAGAACGCTTTGTTCGGCAGGTCAGAAACCGGGAATCGGGTCGATTGGCTGCTCAGTTCATCGTACTGGCGTAACAGGGCCTGCTGGTTACGGTTATAGCTGCGGACCAACGTGCCAATTTCATCATCATGGTGCAGGCGCGGCAGCGTCAGCTGATGCCCGATGCGGTCCGCCCCCGGTAAGTCGTGAATCTCATAGGCGATACTGCGCAGCGGCCTGACGATAAGCCGGTTAATACACCAGGTCAGGGCAACGGTCAGAATCAACACCAGAAGAAAGTAAGCGGTCACTATCGTTGCCAGCGCGCTCATCACAAACTTATACATACGCCAGGAGTCGGCCTGTAGCACCAGATAGGCCAACGGCTGCGGATTTGCCGGCCGTTCAAGCGAATAGAGCGGCAGCGATATCTGCACCGGCAGTTCGAAAATACGGGTAATGCTCACCGGAACGGGGCGTTCCGGGATAAAGCTCATGCGCAGCGCCTGAAACTGGTTTGGCAATACCACGTCCGCCCGGCTAACAATACCTGACGGCTGAATACGTCCAAGAATGGACTCTGCTTCCGGGATATCGGCCTTAAGGATGGCGGCGGAAAGGGGTTGGCGCACCGAGCGCGCGATACTCTCTAATTGCGTAGCCGTGTTATAGCGATCCTGCTGCACAAAATGGAACAGCAAAATAAAGCAAAAGATGAACAAAAACAACATGGTAACAACAGCAACCATAGCCATTTGTTTTATAGTAAGTGAACGGCTGACGCGCAAAAGAGCTCTCCACAGGTACGAACGTATTGCTCAGGCATTGAGAATAACGAGGCTGGCGGCAAAGTCAAAACGGACTCTGGCGCGATAATTATAACCCGGCGTCAAGCCGGGTTATATAAGACGAATACCTATATCAGGATAGATGAGGTTACCAGTCAGCGTACGGCACCAGCGGCTGCGGCGGCATGTCGAGGTCACCCTGCCACCCGGCGGCGGAGTAACGCACGTACAACAGCGCATGGCTTGGGGTGTAATCTTTGGCCTGCTGAATATCCACACCCGCGCCGATAAACCAGTTGGACGTGACCCGACGTTCGACGAGGGCCCGCGCCGTGTAGCCGAAGCCCTGGCTACTGCCGCCGCCGTTGGTATCATCGCTCGCGTCCTGCTTCCATTGCGACGGAATCAGATTCATCAGCGGATAACGTGGCTCGGTTTTCGTACGTGAATGCGACCAGGAGACCGATCCCCCCAGTTCCCACGACCAGTTTTCCGTGCGTTGGCGCCAATTCACCGGCACGGCAAAGGAAACGTACTCCTGCGGGCTGTAATAGCCGCCCTGACCTAACGTATAGCCGCTCAAATCCTTCTGGTAGTGCCAGATCATGTTGTTCAGCCCGACGGTTACCCGACGGTGGTTCTCGTTGATGACCTTGTAGTAGTAGCCGGTCATCCAGCGCACGCGCCAGTTGTCGGCGACGTTTTTGCCGGTCAACTGATCGCCGCTCAGCGAGGCCCATACACCGTTGGCCTCACCTTTATCGTAACTCAGGCTCAGACCGCCGCCGTTAGCGCGCACGCCACCCCAGGTCGTACCGGGATGTGCGCCGCTGCTATTGTCTTTCTGTCCGCCGAAGGCCAGCAACGAGCTGGAAATCGGCCGACGGTGCGCGTTGAGCGTGTAGCCCAGCGGGCCGAGATCGTTGCTGTAGCTCAGGCTACCGACCACATCGACGACATTAAAGCCAATCGGCGTGGTACCGATATCGGCGTTCCAGGTATCATTTTTCCAGCCCACGGCCACGCTGGCGCCACTATCGCTCTGATTCGCAGAGCCATTACAACGGGCTAAATCACAGGTTCCCCACTGCTCTTTATGGTAGCCATTTTTGTCGGTGGAGAAACTCCCGACGTCCATATTGACCAGATCGGATCGGAAGAACATCCGCCCATCGGCGAGCGGCGCATCCACCTGTAACATGGTGGTGTGCGCTTTCAGATCCGAATAACCGCCCGTACCGCTGGAACCCCAGAAATCATGCTCCAGCGTGACGTTCAAATCCTGCTGACGATATAGATCGGCCGCATCGCTGCGCACGCCGCGCTTGAGCCAGTCATCTTTTTCATCGTTGCGCGTCAGGCGGGTAAAGGTGTCGTTATCCTGGGGTCGCGTCGGGGTAACCTGCGCCGCTACCATGGCATCTTTGTAGGTTTCCAGCGCCTGCTGTGGGTTGCCGTCCTGCGCCTGATAGCGCGCCGCGTCGCGCAGCACCATCGCGCTTTCCATTGATGGCGGCTGCGCTTTTGCCTGCGGCGCCAGCGCGGTCAACATTTTCTGGGCCGCCCCCGTGTCGCCCAGTTGCGCACTCACCAACGCAATACGGCGCTGGGTACCGAGCGAACGCTCACCTTCTGCCGGCAGTTCGGCCAGTTGCTGGCGCGCCGCCAATGCGTTGCCGTCAGCCGCGTAGACCTCCGCTAACCCCAGGTGGGCATCCTCATCATGAGGGTCTTTCGCCAGCACCGCGTTGTATTCGGTCAACGCTGCGGCGCTGTCACCCCTCTGCTGGGCCCAGTCGGCAAGGGTTGAATGAATGCGTGCAGACTCCGGCTGCTGTTTCAGCAACGCGATGGCCTGCGCCTCTTGTCCACCGTCGCGCAGACGGTTTGCCTGAGCAATCAGTTGGTCGCTGCGCAGACGCTGATCCAGCTCGCGAATATTGTCCGTCCACTGCGACGACGGCAGCGCGGCCAGATGCGTCAGCGCCGCCTGATCCTGACCGTTACCGGAGAGATACAGACCGTAGGCGTAAACCTGATCGGCGTCGGTCGGTTTCTTATGCGCCAGGTTGAGCATCAGACGGTCGGCTTCGCCGCGTTGCCCCGCGCTCACCAGGTCGCGGGAAAGGCGATAGGTGATCCACACATCGTCCGGCGACAGCGCCAGGCGCTGACGCTGAAGCGCCGCCGCCTGCGCCCACTCACCGCGGTTTTCCAGCGCTTCCGCCTGCTGTGAAAGCCGGTCGTTGGTCAGGCTGCGTTCGATATCATCAATACTGCGACGCTGGCTGGCCGAGAGACCATTAATAAACGCGGTCGCTTTTTCCGGCGACTCGGCGCGATAGATATTGGCCAGCCCGCGCACCGCGCCGCTGTTGCCACGGTCAAGGCGCAGCGCCTGTTGGTAATAGCGCTCAGCCGCAGCGGTATCTTTACGGGCTATCGCCACGTCGCCCAGCCCTTGTACCGCATAGCTGTCGGTGGCATCCAGCTTACGCGCCTGCTGGTAGAAGCTCTCCGCCTGCGCCAGATTATTGGCTTTCAGCGCCGCGTCGCCTTTGCGGATCAACGGCCAGTACAGCTCCCAGGTTTGCGGCTTGTTCGCTTCCGCTTCGGCCTCTTTGGCCTTCGCAAGGAACACCGGATCCGCCAGCTGTTTTTGCTGCTCGGCCAGCAGTGCACGCGCGCTGTCCGCCGATTCGCCGCTGGTGAAAATTAACAGGTAACGCTGTAGCGCCTGCACGCTGGACGGGCTGGCAGGCTGGTTTTTAATGGCCTTAAACCAGAGGTCGGCTGCCGGTCCGCGACCGCCCGCCGATTTCGCCATCTGTTCGAGTACCGCAAATGCCGCATCGCGCTGGTTGTCGGCCAGAAGCGTATTCGCCAGCGTCATTTGCAGGCCAACGTTGCCGGGGTTTTTCTGGTTCAACGACTGCAGTTGTTTGAGCGCTTCGTTGTGCCGGGCGGGCAGTTTCGCCACCGCTGTCCAGTACTCCACGGCATAGTCGCCATCTGGCGGCGGGCCGTTAAACGCTTTTTCATACTCCGCCAGCGCTTCCGGCACATGGCCGGTGGTGGCGAGTAAACGCGCCTGCTGTAGCGACTGACGCCCGGCATCGGTGTTCAGACCAATTTCCGCGCGCGAGGCGTTGTACTCCGTGGAATTGGGCGCGACCTGCGCCAGTTTTTTCAACTGCGCCTGCGCACCCGCGGTATCCCCCTGACGCAGCATGTAGCGCAGGCGAGCCGCCAGCACCTTCGGGTTATTGGGGTTAATCAGTTCTAACCGATACAGCGACTGCTGCACCAGATCCTCACGTTTGCTGGCTTCGCCAAGACGCACCTGGTTGAGCAACTGCTCTTCCGCCGAGGTATCCGCGAAGACCGGCTGTACCAACGACAGCCCCAGAGAGAGGGTGAGTAAACTTAGTGTGAACTTGCGCATTCCTGGCCCCAGTCAGGTAGTAATTCGCCGCGGGCGCTGAAGCGAAAACGGTGTTGATCCCAGCCCTGACCAAAGAGGGTCAGAACATAACTATAATAAGCATCCGCGCCGGGAAAATGGTCGGTAACACGCTGGCGCTGAACGGCCTGAGCATCACGATCCTGTAAGAACGGCAGCAGTGAAGCCGAAAAACCAACCGGGCCATCACCGGTCACTTTCCCCGTGGCGATCGCCACTTTCTCCGGGGGAAGCCCCTGCCGGGCGGTCTGCGCCGCCATTGGGTTAAAGCGTTTAAGCAGACGCGCTTTTTGCGGGTCTGCGTCGTTCATCATTCCCACCCACAAATAGACGCGAATCGCATCATAGCCGCCGATCACATTCGCCTCTTTTAGCTGCCAGCCCTTCGCTTTTTCGTAGCTCACCCAGTCCGGCGAAAAGCCTTTCGGGGCGGTATCAAGCAGCAGTTTGAGGTTGGTATCGCGCAGCGTAGTCCACGGCGCGCCGAAGCGGCTGAAATACTGCGCCACCTGCGGAGGGAAGTAGCTGGGGTTAAAGCGCCAGCGCGTCTCTTCGGCAAAACCGACGCGTCCTGGCAGAAGCATTAGCCCCAGACCCGGTACATTCACCACTTCATCGGCAGCAATCTTCGCCAGCAGCGCTTTGCCGGTGTCGGTATAGTCGTCGTTTTTCCACAGTCGACCGGCCTCCAGCAACGTCCAGGCAATCCAGATATCGGAGTCAGACGCGGAATTGCTGTCCAGCACCGTCCACGCCTCTTCGCTCTTTTTACCCCATAACCACGCCGGAAGATGCTCGCGCAGTGAACCTTGCGCCAGATTGTTCTGCGTCCAGTTAAACAGAGTGGCGAACATCTGACGATCGTTGGCCGCGAGGGCAAAGAACAACCCATAGCTTTGCCCCTCTGAGGTGGTGATTTTGCGAGAATCACTGGGATCGATCACCCGCCCTTCTGCACTCACGTAATCCTTTTTAAACTGCTCCCAGGCCGGCCAGTCACAGGCAGCCTGTACCTGACCGCCAAGGGCGCACAGCAGAACGATCCAGCTCAGCATCTTCATCGCGGCTTACTCGTCTTCCGGATCCAGACGACGACGGCTGATGATACGCAGCAGACGCCACAGTACCCAGGCCAGCAGCACGATGCTGATCGCCGCGAAGATAGCCAGCAGCACCGGATGGTTGGAAAGCGCAAACCAAACGCGTTCAAACCACGGCAGGTGGCCGACGTAGTAGATATCCCCTACCCGCAGGCTGCTGACGCCGGATTCACGAATCACCGATACCGAGCCAAACATCGCCGCGCGTTTACCGCTGTCGTTCAGCGCACCATTCAGCAAGTTATAGCCGCTGGCGCTGTCCGCCAACAGGGCGATCACGCTACGTTGTTTGTAATAAGGCGATTCGAAACCCACCACCGCGGCCATCGGCCCTGAGGAGGTAATACCGGTTTGCACGCTGGCCTGGCGGTCATCCTCATCCATATAGATGCTCGGCAGGTCGTGGTGGCGCACCGGCGTTTTCACCCAGCTTTGCGTCGCATTGACCAGCAGGTCGATATGCTTGTCGTCTTTGAGCTGCTGCGGAATAGAGCCTATCAGCAGGAGGTCGGCATCTTTACTCTTAATCTGGCTACCCTCATCGACAATGGTCATGCTGGTGCCCGCCAGGCCGGTTTGTCCGCCCACCACGCCCACGGTATTCAGCAGCGTGCTGACCTGTGCTTCAGACGGCGTCTTCGGCATCACGATGACCGTATCGGACAGGTCCGCCATACGGGTGAACGGGAAGCCCGCGTTAGCAAAGGTGCGCAGATCCGGCATCGGCAAGAAGTGGTAATAGTCGGAGAAGTCGATCGTCGAGTCATCGCCAATCACCACGTGGTTTTGTACTGGCTGGAAGGTAATACAGTTTTCCAGCGTACCGCCTGGCATCGGGTTCATATACTGGAAGTCAAAGCGCAGCTGGTTCATCGCCCCCAGGCGCAGCGCCGGGATGCTAATGTCATTCTTGCCATCCAGCAGGCCTTGCAGCACCGGCAGGCGCAGCATCAGCTTGTTAACGTCCTGAGTGCTATCCAGGTTAAATGACTGCAGGAACTGGTTGTTGAGGCTGATGTCCATCCGCGAGCTGTCTTTGACGGGCGGCATGGTGTAGCGATATTTCAGGTCCATATCGATGCCGGTGCTGCGCATCAAGTACAGATCCGGCGGCAGATTCAGCGACAGGTTGATGGAGGCAGGCTCCAACCCGGTAGACTGTAGCTGCTGTTCGTAGGTTTTCAGCTCACCGAAGGTGACCGGACGGTCGGTACGTACCCAGTTCGGCGCATCGTACGGCACGCGTGGCCGCAGCGGCTTCACTTCATCCACGGTGACGCTATCACCACGGAACAGAATGTTGCCCGAGGCAATGCCCTGCGCCGCTTTCAGCAAATCTTTATCGTCACGGCCAAACACCACCAGCAGCTTCATATACGGGTTGCTCGGGTGGTCGATCATCTCGATCGTCGGCGCGTTGACCGCCGGATGATCGCGCAGGAAGTCCGGACGACGATCGTTGGTGGCAAAGACGATCGCGTTACGCTCCGGCAACGTGTTAAACAGCACCGGGAAACTCTGTCCACGCCAGCCCGCTTTCGCGCCAAACCACGAGGCGATAATGCCCGCCGCCTGCTGCTGTTGCAGATCGGGCGACGCGGCAAAGACCATCGGCAGCTCCAGCGCGCGGTTGTCGCGCGTGTCGAAGAACGGCACCGGGAAGTGGGAAAGATCGTTACGCACTTTCAGCGAGCGGTAGGTCAAATCCAACGAGCTATTACGCGCCACGTCCAGCCAGACGGTATTGTTGGCCGGGTTTTCGCACACATCACGGTAGTGGCCGATAAACTCAAGGCGAACGCGGTTAAAATCGGTGATGTACAGCGGATCGACGGCGATCTGCGCGGTCACTTTTTTACCTAACTGCTCTTTGGTCACCGGCAGGACGTCCATCAGTTCATCGTTCAGATAAACCTTCAGCTGCGAGGTAATCGGCAGCAGGGAC
>Ga0222423_1000979_pt1 | contig 14737 bp, 12 predicted proteins | sample 3A0metagenome_FD_182472 | JGI IMG/M metagenome (GOLD analysis project Ga0222423, IMG submission 182472) | Enriched microbial communities from leaf-cutter ant dump, University of Wisconsin, Madison, United States - 3A0 (version 2) | ecosystem: Environmental > Terrestrial > Nest > Insects nest >...
GCAGACCGGCCACAAGAACGCCGAAGAATACGCCCGGATCGCCACCGAAGCAGCCCGCGCGATGCGTCAAATCAACCCTGATCTTGAACTTGTGGCCTGCGGTTCTTCCAGCTCTGACATGGACACCTTTGGTTCCTGGGAGTACACCGTGCTCAAGGAAGCCTACGAGCAGGTGGACTACGTCTCTGCACACGAGTACTACTACGAGGAAGACGGCGACCTCGCCTCGTTCCTTGCCTCGGGTGACAAGATGAGCGCTTTCATCGAGTCCGTTGTTGCCACCGCTGATGCTGCTCGCGCAGCTGGAAAGCACACCAAGCGCATCAACATCTCGTTCGACGAGTGGAACGTGTGGTACCAAAAGGCCACCCCATCCAAGCCACCAACAGGCGACGACTGGCCCGTTGCCCCCGTGCTCCTCGAGGACAACTACAACGTAGCCGACGCTGTTGTGGTGGGTGACCTGCTCATTACGCTCCTGCGTCACACGGACCGCGTGCACTCGGCGTCACTTGCGCAACTGGTCAACGTCATCGCACCGATCATGACGGAGCCGGGTGGACGCATCTGGAAGCAGACCACCTTCCACCCCTTCTCGCTTATGGCAAACAACGCAAAGGGCGAGGTCCTGCGCGTTGCTATCCAGTCGCCTCAGGTGAACACCGCTAAGCGCGGCGACATCGACGCGTTGACCGCGGTGGCCACGTATGATGCAGAATCGGGCGAAGTTGTGGTCTTTACCGCCAACCGTTCTACCGAGGGTGCGCTTGATCTCTCGCTGGACCTGGGCCGCTTTGGTGGACTCAAGGTGGTTGAGGCTCTCACCTACGCCAACGACGACCCGTACTGGCAGGCCTCAGCTGACGATGACACGTCGGTTTTGCCTGCGGCAAACACCTCCGTTGAAATTTCCGACGATGGTGTAGTTTCCGCAAGCCTGCCAGCCGTGTCGTGGTCAATGGTGAAGTTGGCGCGCGCCTGACGTTTTCTGCACATGCCGCGAGGTGATGCTGGAAGGCGGCAGGATCGTCGTGAAGCACAGTTGTGAAGCACAGTTGTGAAGCAAAGTTGTGAAGCAAAGTTGTGAAGCAAAGCGGCAGGAGCATCCAACCCGGTGTCTGCAAAAATGCTGCGGATACATCAAAAATGATGTATCCGCAGCATTTTTCGTATATCTCAACTAGTGGGATATTCTGCGGTTCGGCCAAGAATAAGTGTGCTCCGCAATGGAATCAGTTGTGGCGCAAGCCCGTGTGCCACGTGGCAGAGGGGAGTGGCCCCTGCCATCCGCGACCTGCAGCAAGTTGCTGAAGTCGTGTGATCAATGAGCGGCGATTATGCAAATCTTCCTTAGTGACTCGGATGAATATCCAACCTTGTTCGCGGATTGCGTCTTCGCGCTTCTTCTCTAGTATGTGCGTATTTTGCTCGGCATACTTGAGCTCACCATCATATTCCAATGCTATTTTGAGAGCCTCTAGCGCGACGTCGAGATAGTAGGTACCAAGACGCGTAAAAACGGGTAGTTGTGTGCTTACTTCGGACTCAAATCCCGCTGCGATTACGAGTGACCGGACAAAAGATTCAGGTGGAGATTCCGCACCAGGATCCGCAAGGTTAATGATTCTTTGCGTTTGTCCTCTGAATTTTTCCATACTCAACTGGGAGTTGATGAAATGTAATTCATCTCTGGTGCAACCTCGGCGAAGGGCAAAGTCCGCAATTGCGAGGCTCTGATCAGGCTTGAGCTCACGCATGATTTCAACTGCTGTTGTTCTCAATGAGGTGCAGCGTACTCCGTCGACTATTTCAATTTCGGGATTGAGGCCTGGTCGATTGTGTGTTTTGACCCCTAACCGACTAAAAGGCACAGGCCGGAAGTTGGTAACATCCACTTTAGTTGGAATTAATGTTTCGGGAAAATCCCATAGTAGACCCGCAGAAAAATGGCTTATTGCGGTATCTTCGGGCAAGGAGAGTGCCTGAACGGAAATTCGAGCACGGTGTAGAGCGCGGTGTCGTGCAAAATCGTCTTGCGGAAGATTTGCTTTGAGCGTGTGCCAGCCCGGCCTCAACCGGACCAACTGATCTTGTTGTTTGAGAGTCTCGAGTTCATTGCGAGAACAGTGAGAACTGTGGAATATGGGTATTGAGGGAGTCGGAGCGTTCTCAATGTAGGTTGAGTCTGGGCGTATTGGCGTCATGCAGATACGGTAATGAGGGCCTTTAGTCAGTGGATTGATGGAACGGAAACTGTGGATAGAGTCAACCGATTGTCCACTGTGGATTGAGTGGACTCGGCATGGTGCTGGGACCCGGGCGTATCGTCGAAAATCAGTATGGGTACGGAACAACGACATTGAAGCGAGTTTCAGCCCATCACGAGCTCCAACTGCCACACAAAAATGCTGCGGATACATCAAAAATGATGTATCCGCAGCATTTTTCGTAGATCCCGACAGGCGAGAAACCAGCCGCGGAAGACGGGTGTAACCAAGCGGGTGCAACCAAGCAAGCCCAACCAAGCGGACCACCCGATGGCGACTACTTCACGTCGTCGTCAACCCAGTCGAGGGTCTTGGACACAGCCTTCTTCCAGTTGCGGTACTGACGGCCCCGCTCGTCTTGCGTGGCTGACGGCGCCCAGCGCTTGCCCTCGGCCCAGTTCTTGCGGACGTCGTCCTCACCGTTCCAGAAGCCCACCGCAATACCTGCAGCGTAGGCGGCACCGAGCGCGGTGGTCTCTGCCACCTGCGGACGGATGACCTCTACGCCGAGTTGGTCGGCTTGGAACTGCATGAGAGTTTCGTTGGCCACCATGCCGCCGTCCACCTTGAGTTCGGTGAGCTCAACGCCGGAGTCGGCGTTCATGGCGTCCACAACCTCTCGGGTTTGGAACGCCACTGCCTCAAGCGCAGCACGCGCGATGTGGTTCTTGTTCACGTACCGGGTCAGGCCAACGATCGCACCGCGTGCGTCTGGACGCCAGTGCGGCGCAAACAGGCCGGAGAACGCTGGCACGATGTATGCGCCACCGTTGTCGTCCACCTTCTTGGCAAGGTATTCCACGTCTGGTGCGTCCTCGAACATGCCCAGGTTGTCCCGCAGCCACTGGATCAGCGATCCGGTCACGGCGATCGACCCCTCGAGTGCGTACACAGCCGGTGCATCGCCGATTTTGTAGCACACGGTGGTGAGCAGGCCGTTCTCCGAGTGGATCGGCTCGGTTCCGGTGTTCATCAGCATGAAGTTACCGGTGCCGTACGTGTTCTTGGCGTTACCCACCTCGAAGCACGCCTGGCCGAACGTGGCCGCCTGCTGGTCACCCAAAATGCCGGAAATCGGCACGTCAGGAACGAGCCCGTTCTTGCGGCCCACGCCGTACACCTCGGATGAGGACTTGATCTCTGGCAGCATTGAGCGTGGCACGCCGATGGCCTCGCACATTGCGTCGTCCCATTCCAGGGTTTCGATGTTCATGAGCAGGGTGCGTGATGCGTTGGTGACGTCGGTGACGTGCACGCCTCCGTCCACGCCTCCGGTCATGTTCCACAGCACCCAGGTGTCGGTGGTGCCGAACAGGAGGTCGCCGCGCTCGGCTGCCTCACGTGCTCCGTCCACGTTGTCCAGGATCCAGCGGACCTTCGGGCCGGAGAAGTAGGTGGCCAGCGGGAGGCCGGTGACCTTCTTGTAGCGGTCCGCGCCTTCGTCTCCGCCGATGGCGTCCACGATTTTTTGTGTGCGGGTGTCTTGCCACACGATTGCGTTGTACACGGGCTTACCCGTGTTCTTGTCCCACACCACGGCGGTTTCGCGCTGGTTGGTGATACCTACGGCCGCAACATCCGAGTATGTTGCATTTCCCCTGGTCAGCGCCAGTCCCACGACCTCGCGGACGTTGTTCCAGATTTGGTCTGGGTTGTGTTCAACCCAGCCTGCTTGGGGGAAGATCTGGTCGTGTTCGAGCTGACCAACTGAGTGGATTGTGCCGTCGTGCGTGAACAGAATCGCGCGGGACGAGGTCGTTCCTTGGTCGATCGCGAGAACATACTTCTTTGTCATGAGTCTTGCTTTCTCCGTGTTGTGTGGATGAGAACTGTGTAATACAAATTTCGGAGGTTTCCCTGCATGGTTGCGGGGGTGATTTTCGACGATTCCCCGGGCCGCCAGCGCATGTTACGTGCAAGCGGCCCGGGTTTCGTTGAGGAAGTCGCGGATCAGCTAGAGCGCTGGGATCCAGTCCATAGCGTTTGCGAGAAGACCAGCGACGACACCACCGATGATGGGGCCGACCACTGGAACCCAGGCGTAACCCCAGTCGCTGGAACCCTTGCCCTTGATGGGCAAGAATGCGTGAGCGATACGTGGGCCGAGGTCACGGGCTGGGTTGATTGCGTAACCGGTAGGACCACCAAGGGACATACCAATTGCGACCACGATGAGAGCCACGCCCAGAGGACCGAGCGCGGAAGGGCTGCCACCTGCGATAAGTACCCAGAACACGAGGACGAAGGTTGCTACAGCCTCAGTGAGCGTGTTCCACAGCGGGTTGCGGATTTCAGGTCCGGTGGAGAACACGGCGAGTTTCAGGCCCGGATCGTCAGTTGCGTCAAAGTGCTGCTTGTACACGAGGTACACGATGATTGCACCAACAATAGCGCCGGCAAACTCACCACCTAGGTAGGTAAAGATTGATCCAGCGTTGATGTCAACGTTAGAGCCACCAAACTTGTCGGCTCCACTCGCAGCGATACCGAGTGTGACGGCCGGGTTCAAATGAGCACCTGACTTGTAGGCGGCGTACACACCGCCGAACACAGCGAAACCCCATCCAAAGGTGATGAGTACCCAACCGCCGCCGTTACCTTTTGTCTTCCCTAGCAGGTGGTTGGCAACCACACCGCCACCGAGGACGATCAGAATCGCGGTTCCAAGAAACTCGGACAGGAATACCTGGCCGAGGGATATGGACTGGTCCATTGTTTCCTACTCTCTGTGACTTCGTTGTCGTGAACTTCCTTGCCATCAATTACGCGATGCGTAACTCGAGCGAGGAAGCCCTGGGCCCAGCGGGACCCCACCACATGGGTGGTGGGGAAGGCCCGAGCGGGTGCGCCCACTGTGAGTGGGTGCGGGTGGTGAGCTAGACCTACTCCATTGGGGATAGGTCCGCGGCTTGGAGACGTACACGCTCGGCGGATTCATCGTCGAGTTCATCCTCGGCTGCTGCCTCGGCGGCTGCGCGGTCCTTGTAGTTGGCGATTTCGCGGGCACGAGTCTCCGCATCCCAACCAAGTTCCTTGGCTGCGATGTCGGCAATCTCGTCGAGGGCGCTCAGGCCTCGGTCCACGAACTCGTAGTTCGCGCGAGTGCGGTGAAGCATGATGTCTTCTAGGTGCAAGACACCCTCGCGTGAAACGGCGTAGTAGATCTCGGCGCGCAGGTAAGCCTCCGCGCCCTTAATTGGCTCGGCCATCGACGGATCAGCGTTGCAGATCGCAACGATCTCGTTGATCATCGATCCATACCGGTGGAGCAGATGCTCCACCATCTGGTGCGACCAGCCAAACTTCTTTTGGTATGCGCGGGTCTGGTTCTTCATAGCCGCGAGCCCAACCGCTCCAAGGAGCGGAATATTCGTGGTGACAGATGGGCGAGTTGCAGCCTCCGCACCCAACGCAAAATCAACGGCGTCCTCGGCCATTACGCGATATGTGGTCAGCTTGCCACCAGCGATCACCGTGAAGCCCGGGGTGGGGGAGGCGACCGTGTGTTCGCGCGAAACCTTAGCGGATGACGTGCCCTCTTTGACTTCCGGTTGGAGCAAGGGACGCAAGCCGGCGTAGGTACCGATAATGTCGTCGCGAGTAATCGGGTCCGCAAGGACCGCATTTGCGTGCTCAAGCACATAGTCAATGTCCTGTGCGGTCGCAACAGGGTGCTGGAGCTCCTGCTTCCATGGCGTGTCCGTGGTGCCGATGATCCAGTAGCGCGACCACGGAATCACAAACAGCACTGACTTCTCGGTCTGCAAGATGAGGCCCGAGGTACCCTTGATGCGCTCGCGGGGGACCACAATGTGTACACCCTTGGAAGCCAGCACTTTAAGCCCGCCATTGCCGCCGGCAAGTGCCTCCGTGTCTTCAGTCCACACGCCGGTTGCGTTGATGACATGCCGGGCGTGCACGGTGAAGGTCTCACCGGTTTCAAGATCCTTGAGCACCGCGCCGTTAACGCGACCGGCGGGGGACTTGGTGAGTTCTTTGACTTGGGTGCGTGGCGCGGCGTGGGCGCCGTAACTTGCTGCCGTGCGCACGAGTGTGAGCACGAGGCGGGCATCGTCTACCGAGCCGTCCCAGTACTCGATGGCGCCTACTGCGGCGTCGTGACGCAGGCTGGGGAACTTCTTTTGCATTCCGGCACGTGAGTAGTGACGGTGGAATGGCATGGCTCGTTTGCCGGGTGCGAGTGAGGCGAGGATGTCATAGAGCATGATGCCGGCGCCGATGTATGGGCGCTCGTACTGCTTCATCAGCGGGAACAGGAACGGCACCGGCTTGACGAGGTGCGGTGCCAGTTTGTTGATGAGCAGATCGCGTTCGGTCAGGGCTTCGTGCACGAGCGAGAAGTCCAGCATTTGCAGGTAGCGCAAGCCGCCATGCACGAGTTTGGAGGAGCGGCTGGAGGTGCCCGACGCCCAGTCTTGGGCTTCCACGATGGCTGAGTCGAGGCCGCGTGTTACTGCGTCCAGTACGATGCCAGCGCCGGTGACGCCACCACCGATCACCAGGACGTCGAGCGGGCTTTCGGCCGTTGTTGCTTTCAGTGCGTCCAGCGAGCGGGTGCGGGACTGTGGTGAGAGGGTGGAGTTGGGGCTAGTTGCAGACATCGCAGGCCTTTCGGAACGGGGCACGCCGGGATTAGTGCTCCGGCATGTTTACAAAATTTCCACCAAGCGAACGGTTGCGCAACTCGAATGCACATATGTGCAAGACTGGGGTATGCCATATCGAGACCAAGACATCCTCCGAGCCGCGTCAATGTACTACCTCCAAGACGTAAAGATGGAGACCATAGCGCGTCACTTGGGCACGTCTAGGTCAACTGTTTCCCGCATGATTAAAGAGGCGCGCGACTCGGGACTGGTGGAAATCACCCTGCGTCCCACGCAATCTCGTGCACCGGGATTGCGTCAACATTTTCGGGAGGAATGGGGCGTAGAGGCCTTTGTGGTTCCCGTCATGGATGCGCGTTCAGACGAGGCGCGTCACGAGCAGGTCGCAATAACGTGCGCCAAATTGGTGGCCAATTGGTTCCAATCTGAGATGGTTCTCTCCGTTGCCTGGGGCACCACGCTGAGTGCGATTGCCCGGCACCTGCCCAATAAGCCAACGCAGGGGGGCTCGATCGTGCAGCTCAATGGAGCCGCCAACACTCGAACCTCGGGTGTTTCTTATGCCGGTGACCTCATTGCCGCTTTTGCGGAGGCTTTTGATGCTCATGCCGTGTATTTTCCAGTGCCTGCGTTTTTTGATTTTGAAGAGACCAAGGCGGCTATGTGGCGCGAGCGTTCGATCCAGCGAGTCATTGAAATGCAGCGGGCCTGCGATATTGCGCTGTTCTCGGTGGGTGCGCTGACGGGTGGTTTGCCCTCGCATGTTTATTCCGCCGGTTATCTGGAGGAGGAGGACGTGGCTACCCTCGACCGGGAGGGTGTGGTGGGGGACGTGTGCACGGTGTTTCTGCGTGAGGATGGCACCTATGCCGATATCCCCATCAATTCCCGAGCAACGGGTCCTAATCCGCGTCAGCTTAAGAAGATCCCGCGCCGGGTATGTGCGGTGAGCGGCGATAACAAGATTGTTCCTTTGCGTGCCGCGCTACGTGCCGGTGTGGTCACGGATCTGATTATCGACGAGATCACGGCTACCAAATTTGTGGTCAATGACGATTAACTCGGGTTGGGCTAGGTTGGCGCTGATGAATGCTAAGGTGTGCGCTCATGTTGAAGTGATCGGTGCTGCTGAGGCACTCGCGTGGGTAAAAACGCGTTCAGGTTCTGGAATTGCCGCCGTGATTCGGAGGTTTGGCGTACATTCAAATGCGTGAGTACTGCCTTTTCCTCCGCCGAATGTGTGATTCGTCCTGCTATTCCTAGGGATGTTCCGGCGATTCGAGCCCTCGTTGAACCGTATGCGGAAAAGCGCATCCTTATTGCTAAGGAAGCGGTGACGTATTACGAGTCGGTGCAGGAGTTTGTGGTTGCTTATCGCAGCGATGATCCGGACACGATTATTGGCTGCGGTGCGCTGCATGTGATGTGGGAAGAGCTCGCGGAGATACGCACTCTTGCGGTGAGCCAAGCTCATCTGGGGCATGGTGTGGGCCATGCGATTGTGGAGGAGTTGTTGCGTCGTGCTCGGGCTTTGCAGCTTAAGCACGTGTTTTGCCTGACCTTTGAGACTCGGTTTTTTGAGCGTCACGGGTTTACGCAGATTGAGGGCACTCCCGTGGGCGTGGATGTGTATGCCGAATTGCTACGGTCTCACGACGATGGTGTGGCCGAGTTCCTTGATTTGGCTCGAGTGAAGCCTAATACCTTGGGTAATTCCAGGATGCTGCTGGAACTTTAGCCCCTGTAGTTAGTGCTGCTATTTCCCGGCGCTTTGCGGAGGGCGCGCTGCTCGGGTCAATGTCATCCGCCGCTCCCCTCCGTCTATTTCATTCGTCGATCTCATCTCTTGAGATCTACGAAAAATGCACCACATACATCATTTTTGGTGTGCCTACATCATTTTTGCCGTGGGATGGCGGGGGAGAGTGGGGTGGGGTGCACGGCGACGCGGTGGCTTAGCTGGGGAGTGAGTAGAGCTCACCGTCCTGCTGTGCAAGCCCATCCTCAATGAGGGAAGCCACGCATCGTTCTAACTGGGCCTGATCTGGCCACACTAGATCGATCTGTGCGCGCAGCACCGGACCGTGGGCATCGCGTAGTAGTTTCATCACTTTGCCGCGTACCTGCCGATCTGTTCCCGTGAATTTTTGTGTGGTGCGAGTTTCTGCGTGTTCGTCAGCCGGGTATCCCGCCGCTCGCCAGGCACACAGCGTTTGGATAGGGCACTGTTCGCAGTGTGCGGCGCGGGCGGTGCACACCACTGCGCCTAGTTCCATAGAAGATGCGGCCCAGAGAGCTGCGTGTTCGGGTTCAGTTGGGGTGATTGCCTGTGCGAATCGTCGTTCTGCTGCGGAGTATGTGGGGTGGGCGAGGGCGTGACCGCTGATTGCGCGGGCCAGTACTCGCCGCACGTTGGTATCCACTACGGTGGATCGCCCATGGTACGCGAACGCAACGATGGCTGCGGCCGTGTAGTCGCCAATTCCGGGTAATGCCACGAGTTCGTTGTACGTGCGGGGGACTTCACCGTCATGATTTTCGACGATTGCCCTGGCACAGTCCATAAGTCTTAAGGCCCGGCGTGGATAGCCGAGGGATGACCACTCGCGTAATACGTCTGCGGTGGAGGCCGTGGCAAGTTTATGGGGTGTGGGCCAGAGTTCTAGCCACCGGTTCCATATTGGTTCCACACGTGAAACGGGAGTTTGCTGGGCCATGATTTCCGAAAGCAGGATTGCCCATGGGGTGGTGTGTGGGTTGCGCCAGGGGAGGGGGCGCCCGTGCGCTTGAAACCACGCTCCGGTTCGGGTTTGTATCTCGCGGATGGTGGGTAGCGCGGTGGTCAAAGAAGCATCGGTGGTGTGGGGGCCTAGTACATGGGCATGAGCGGGCTTGGAGATGGGTGGCACACCCCATTGTTTCATGGGGTGTGCCACCCATTGCGGTAGTGACTAAAGCGTGAGTTTCGCGGATTCTTGCGGATTTCTAGACATTAATTGGGTCAATATGCCAGAGGGCGTGGTGAGGAGGGGTGTGTTGTGCTCGGCGTGCCACAGACCGTTTCTTAAGACGCGGGACGTACCGTAAAGTATGGACGCACGCACTCCTGATCACGAACAGCGTGAAGTGTATGAGCCGGGCCGGCAGCGAGGACCTCGCGCAGTGCCGCGCAAGGATCCCACGCCGCAGTATGTGTATTGGATTCGGCGCGCAGTTGCGCTACTCCTTGTGGTGTTAGTTGTGGTGCTGCTGGTGCTCGTAATCAAGTGGTTTGCGGGGCTGTTCAGCAATGACGATTCATCGTCCCAGGGGCCCAGAGCTGGGACGGAGCAGGGAGCAGCCGCCGGTAAAGATACTTCTGCTAAGGGTGCAGATAACGGTTCTGACGTGGGCGCCCAGAATAGTGGCACCCAGGGCAGTGGCGCCCAGGACGCCAAGTCCCAAGATGACAGTGCGTCTGGCGATGCGGGGGCACCTACCTCGTGCAATCCCGCTGACATCGTGCTGGCGCTCAGCGCCGATGATAAGTCTCTAAGCCTCGGTGAGAAGACCGAGTTTCAGGTTGACTTGAGCTACTCGGGTAAAGAACGCTGCATTGTGGATTTGGGTGCCACTAAAGAGGTGCTGACTATTACCTCAGGCTCGGATCGCATTTGGTCATCGGCCGATTGCGAATCGGAGGATTCGCGCCCTTATTACATGCAGCAAAGTGCGCGAGCTAAAAACACGATCAGTTGGTCTGGTGTTCGTTCGGACGAGAAATGCTCGAGCGGTCTGCCTAACCTGAAGGCAGGCACTTACCGCGCTGTTGCCAGTTACGAGAAAGTGGAGTCCAACGAACTGGTTTTCACCATCGGCGAGTAGCAGGGCAAGCCAGGCAAGCCGCAGGGCAAGCCAGGCAAGCTGGGTTGAACTTAGTGCTACACGTAGCGTTCCAGAATGCTGGATTCAGCGAGGCGGGAGAGCCCTTCGCGTACTGCACGAGCGCGCTGCTCACCCACGCCATCCACAGCCATAAGGTCCTCAATGGTGGCGGCAAGTAGTTTTTGCAAGCCACCAAAATGATTAACGAGCCGGTCTACGATTGCGCCTGGCAGCCGTGGAACACGTGCCATCATGCGATATCCGTGCGGTGCCACGGCTGCGTCAAGGGCGTCGCCGCCGCCGGGTAAGCCAAGTACGCGGCCCACAATTGATAGGTCGAGCAGATCTGCGGACGTTAACTTTGAGAGTGCGGCAAGGGTTTCGGCTACGGAGTGCCCCTTACGTGTGGTGTCCACATAGTCGCGCAGCACGAGCTCGCGGTCAGACACTATTGCCCCGATAAGTTCCTCGTGCTGCAGCGCAAGCAGGCGACCCTCGGTGCCGAGTTCGACCACGTATCCAGCCACTTCGTCGGAAATACGGCCCACCATCTCGAGGCGCTGGACCACAATGCACACGTCCCGCACAGTCACGAGGTCCTCAATCTCAAGCGCGGACAGTGTTCCGCTGACCTCATCGAGGCGGGACTTGTACCGTTCCAGCGTGGCAATTGCTTGGTTGGCGCGGCCCTGAATGGTGTCCGGGTCCTCGAGCACGTAGCGGGTGTCGTTGATGTACAGCGCGATGATGTGCATGGACTGGGACACTGAAATTACGGGCAGGCCGGTCTGCTTGGCCACGCGCTCAGCGGTGCGGTGACGGGTGCCGGACTCTGACGTCTCAATGGTTGGGTCTGGCAGCAACTGCACAGCCGCACGGCGAATGTGTCCGTCATACCCCTCCATGACCACGGCGCCATCCATCTTGCACAGCTCACGCAGCCGTGTGGACGCGAACTCCACGTCTAGGTCAAATCCGCCTGTGGATATTGATTCCACAAGGTCGTTGTAACCGAGCACGATGAGCGCGCCGGTGCGGCCACGCAGGATACGTTCAAGGCCATCGCGCAGCTCAGTTCCAGGTGCCACAGCAGCCAGGGTTTCGCGCAGGAGTTCATCGTGATTCACGGGGGTGTTTGCCACAGCAAGAATCTTACGGCTCATCCGCCGCAAGATCAGCAGAAAACGGCCTGTGTCTTACGTTCTGGTGCATCTGATTTTCGACGATTCTGGTCACGTTTTACGCGTGTGCCGCGGTCACCGCCTCAAGTACGCTCTGGACAGGGTAAAGCCGCATGCCTGTAGGAGCTACAACAGTGGTGTTTGCGGGGACGATTGCGCGGGTGAAACCGAGGCGTGCAGCTTCCTGTAGACGCTGCGCAAGGCTGGTTACCGAGCGGAGTTCGCCGGCGAGGCCCACCTCGCCGAGTGCGATGGTACCCGCCGGAATGGCGCGATCCTCCAGGGCGGACGTCAGGGCCAGTAACAGAGCCAGATCCACAGCAGGCTCGTTGATCTTGGCGCCACCAATCGTAGAGACGTACACGTCGGTTTCCATGAGCCGCGCGCCCAAGTGGCGGTGTGCCACCGCCAAGATCATGGCCAAACGTGAGGAATCCACGCCGCTTGTGGTGCGCCGCGGATTAGCCAGTGGGCTCGGCACCACGAGGGCTTGCACCTCGAGGGCCATGGGGCGTCTGCCCTCAATTGTCACGGTTACGCAGGTGCCTGGCACGAGCATGTTGATGTGGGACAAAAATAGGCCAGACGGATCAGCAAGCCCGTTGATCCCGGACTCGGTCAGTTCAAAGCATCCGACCTCGTCGGTAGGACCAAAGCGGTTCTTAGCAGCCCGCACCATGCGCAGCCGAGAATGGCGATCCCCCTCAAACTGGCACACCACATCAACCAGGTGCTCAAGTGTGCGCGGGCCCGCAACGGACCCATCCTTAGTGACGTGACCGACGAGTACCACGGGCAGATTGCGGTCCTTGGCGCACTTGATGAGTGCACCCGCCACCTCGCGGACCTGCCCCACCCCGCCAGGCGAACCTTCTACCTCACCCGACGCAATAGTTTGCACCGAGTCCACGATCAGCAGATCAGGGGTTGTGGCCTCCACCTGACCGAGCACCAAGCCCAGGTCAGTCTCGGCTGCAAGCAATAGGTTAGGGTCGAGCGCATCAATGCGCTCTGCGCGTAGGCGCACCTGCCCAGCCGATTCCTCACCCGTGATGTAGAGGACGCGCCGACCTTGCCGAGCGGCCGTGGCTGCCACATCCAACAGCAGGGTGGACTTACCCACACCAGGCTCACCGGCGAGCAAAACAACTGCGCCTGGGACCAGTCCACCACCGAGCACACGGTCAAATTCAGGGATTCCGGTGGGCACCGCGCGGGCTGCATCCACAGAAATATCGGCGATAGGCCGCGCTGGATTGGCTGACGGATTGCTCGCGGTGGTTTTTGGTCCGGTGGGTGCTGCGCCCACCTCGGACACCGTGCCCCACTCCTGACACTCACCACATCGGCCCACCCACTTAGCAGTGGTCCAGCCACACTCAGTGCAGCGGAATGAGGGACGGACCTTGCCGGATTTAGTTGCGGTAGCCATGCCCACAAACCTACAAGACCCCTCTGACATTCAACTCACCTGCCCTCCATGCGAGGTGAGAATGGGCTGGAAGGCGAGGGAATCGTCGATAATCTGGGACAACCACTACAGTAAAAGCATCACCCAACCACACTGCACGGGAGCCAAGCCGCCATGAGCACCAAAGACGACGATTCGGGCGCCAAGAACCAACAGGCGGGCACGCCTGAACCCACTACGACATCAGCTGAAGAACCAGCCACCGAACCCAAGAGCGTCACCCTACAGCGCAAACTACTGTGGGCAGGTGCGGCGCTCGTGGCGCTGTGGTTCATCGGCAGCGGCGTTGTTGGCCTGCTGAAATAGGCGCACACAATGGCAGGTAAACGACCCCCCGGAATGAATGACGTGGCCAGACTGGCCGGCGTCTCGCATCAGACCGTTTCCCGCGTACTCAACGAGCACGAATCTGTGCGGCCGGAAACGCGCGCACGGGTCCAAGCTGCCATCGAGGAACTAGGGTATCGGCGAAACTTTGCGGCCCGAGCACTCGTCACCAGACGCAGCGGAACCATCGGGGTTATCACCACCGGGCGCTCGCTGTTTGGCCCGCAACGGGCCGTTGTAGCGATTGAAGAGGCCGCACGTGAGGCCGGGTATTTCATCTCCATGGCCACGGTCAAGCGCGCCAGCGCGCGCGTGATGAAGGAACTGCTGGACCACCTGCTGGGACAGGGCGTGGACGGGATTGTGGTGATTGCACCACAGATCGAGATTGTTGAGGCACTGCACTCATTTAATGCCCCTGTTCCCGTGGTGGTGTTTGCTGATGCGGGACTTGTGCCCGCGACGATGCAGTCGGTGTCGCTGGATCAGGTGGAGGCAGGCCGCCTTGCTGTGCGGCATCTGGCAGACCTTGGTCACCGCGATATTGCGCATGTATCAGGGCCGCTGGACTGGACCGACGCACGTGGGCGACTTGAGGGTTGGCGGTCGGAATGCGCGGATGCTGGCATCAATCCGGTGCCGCTTGTGCAGGCCGATTGGAGTCCCGAACGCGGATATGAAGTTGGTGTGCATTTGGTACGGGCAGGCGTCCCCACCGCCGTTTTTGCTGCGAATGACATGATTGCGCTGGGCCTGATTCGAGCGTTCACTGAGGCTGGATTGCGGGTGCCGCAAGATGTGTCTGTGGTTGGCGTGGATGACCAGCCTGGTGCGTCCAACTTCATCCCACCGCTGACCACGGTGCACCATAGATTTGCGACGATGGGGCGGCGTGTCATCGAATCGTTACTTTTGGTGATTGATGGGGGAGCGCCACACAACTCGGTCATCGAGCCGGAACTCGTGGTGCGCTCAAGCACAGCAGCCCCGAGGGGCTGA
>Ga0222423_1000983_pt1 | contig 14716 bp, 15 predicted proteins | sample 3A0metagenome_FD_182472 | JGI IMG/M metagenome (GOLD analysis project Ga0222423, IMG submission 182472) | Enriched microbial communities from leaf-cutter ant dump, University of Wisconsin, Madison, United States - 3A0 (version 2) | ecosystem: Environmental > Terrestrial > Nest > Insects nest >...
CGGCCCGGCAGGTGTATCGGGAGCAGCGGGCGATGAAGCGGCGACCTGCCCGCGGCATCTCGAAATGCAAGTATTACGGTATCCGATGATTTCGACATCGCACAGTTCCGACGTCCTTGAGTGCAGATCGGGAAATTTCCGCGTCTGGTCGCTCTGCGACGGCTATCTCGACATGCCGGCAGGGCTTTTGCGGGACCTGGAGAATAGTCCCGTACCAAGCGCTGCCGCAGCAGCAAGGTTTCGCCTGTCCGTCAACTGCTTTGCGCTGGAGGGGCCGGGGGTCGATGGCGTTCTGATCGACTGCGGAGGAGGAAGCTGGGCGCCCACACTGGGTCGACTGGCGCAATCCCTGAAGGCGACGGGGCTCAGTCCTTCGGCGATCAGGGTCCTGGCGCTTACGCATGCGCACCAGGACCACACCCACGGCCTGTTGACACCCGACGGACAAGCCGCTTTACCAAACCTGTCCGCGATCCTTCTTCCCGCGGAAGCGGTCGAAAGCTTCCGCTCCGAACGGCGGCTTGCACCGTTTCATCATCTTGTCAGGCCTTTGCAAAACGGGGAACGGCTGGCGAAGCACCTGAAAACGGTGGCGTTGCCGGGTCATGCGAATGGACATTGCGGCTACGCGCTAGACACGGAAGAAGATCTCTTCTTGTTTTTCGGGGACATCGTTCACGTACCCGCCTTGCAGTTCGCCAACCCGACGCTGAGCTGGGGCTATGACGAGAACCAGGCAACGGCCCGTGCGACCCGCTTCGGAGTTTTCGATGAGGCCGCCCGTAACGGCACGTGGATCGCCGGCGCGCACCTGGACCGGCCGGGGATCGGCCGCGTGATATCCAGGGGCGAAGGGTTTCACTTTGAACCGGCAGGCGGATGATTGTGCGCAACGCCGGCCGATCGTCCCGGGCCGGCCCCGACAAATCGGCGAGCTCGGCCAGCCCTTTCGAGGAGAATCCGGGTTTTACCCGGTTGCCGGCGCCGCGAGGCCTTGCCATCGGCACACATCCGGGAAAAACCGGGGACAGGCCCTGTAGCAAGACCGGCGGCCCGACCGCCGGACCCGGCCATGAGGTCAAAGGCTGCACGGCTTGCAGCACAGGGCCTGTCGGGTTGAGCTTACTTCTGTAGATCCGTCCAAATCCGCGTGTAAATCTTCATGACTTCCGGCGAGCAGGTTTCGATGGGGAAGCCGGCCTTTGCCAGTTCCGGCGGGATGTTGACTTCCGGCGCGGTCTTCATGTCTTCCGGCATGTACTTGTCGGAGCCGACGATGCCGTTGCCGTAGCGGGCATAGGCGGAGATCATCGCGGCGTTTTCCGGGTCCATGATGAAGTTCAGGAAGAGCCTGGCGTTGTCGACGTTCGCGGCATCGGCGAGAATGGCGGCATTGTCCATGAAGATGGGGAAGCCTTCCTGCGGGAAGCCGAATTCGAGCTGCGGGTTGATCAGGCGGCTGCGGAAGGAAGAGCCGTTCCAGTTCATACCGGCGGCAATATCGCCCTGGGCGAGCTGCTCGACCGTACCGTAGTCCATCGACACCCAGTTCGGCTTGGCAGCCACGAGCAGGTCGCGCACCTTCTTCAGGACCGTCATGTCGTTGGTGCAGGTCTCGCCGCCGACATAGTGGACCGCGAGCGCCATGAGGTCGTTCATTTCCGGAACGACGTTGATCTTGCCCTTCAGCTCGTCCGGCGGGTTGAACAGGATGGACGAGGTGTTGATATCACCCTTGTAGACCTTGCGGTTGACCGAGACCCCTACCGTGCCCCACTGCCACGGCACGGTGTAGTGGCGGCCGGGATCGAAGGTCGGGTTCGCCCACTTCGGATCGACGTTCTTGAAGTTTTCCATCTGGTCGGGGCGGGCTTCCAGCAGCAAGCCCTTTTCGATCCAGATCGGCACGTAGATGCCGGCCGGGACCACGATATCGAAACCATGGCCGCCGGCCTCCACCTTGGCGAGCGCGGTGTCGTTGCTGTCGTAGTCGGTGACGGTGACCTTGACGTTATACTTTTCCTCGAACTTCCTGATCATGTCCGGGGGCGTGTAGTTGCCCCAGTTGTAGATGTTGAGGTTGCCTTCCGCGAAGGCAGGCCCGGCCAACAGGCAGGCAGCGGCAATGGATGCGATGAGTTGTTTCATGGGTTTCCTCTTCCCTTGGTTTTCGAATGCTTGGTTTTTGTCCTAGTCGTCAGGCTCTAAAGCTGCGCCTTGGCGTGTTTTTCCCGGCTGACGAAGAAGAACGCGACCACCAGCACCACCGAGAACACCAGAAGTACGGTGGCGATGGCGTTGGTTTCCGGCGTCAGGTTGCGGCGCATCTGGCCCAGCATGTAGGTCGGCAGCGTATCCTGCCCGGCGCTCTTGACGAACTCGGTGATGACGACATCGTCGAGCGAGGTGACGAAGGCGAGCATGGCGCCTGCCAGCACTCCCGGCCACAACAACGGGAAGGTGACGCGGCGGAAGACCTGCCAGGCGGAGGCATAGAGATCGGCGGCGGCCTGCTCCAGCGTCTGGTCCATGCCCTGCAGGCGCGCCCGGACCGGCATGAACGCGAAAGGAATGCAGAAGGCCGAATGGGCGAGAATGAGGTAGCCGAGGCCGGAATAGCCGATGGTTGTCTTCACCCAGGCAAAGACGACCAGCAGCGAGACCGCGGTGACGATTTCCGGCACCATCAGCGGCTGGTTGATCAGCGCGAACATGGCGCTGCGGCCACGGAAGGACTTGCCGCGCCCCATCGCGAGGGCGGCGAGAACCGCGACCAGCGTCGACACGACGGTCGCGACCGCGGCGATGATTACCGAGCGGATCGTCGCGGCCTGCACGACTTCGTTGTGCCAGGCGGTCACGTACCAGACGAGCGAAAAGCCTTCCCACCGCGTCAGCGCGAGGCCCCCGTTGAAGGAGAAGATCGCCATCAGCACAATCGGCAGATAGAGCATGACGAAGCAGAAGGCGGCGATGGCGGTGAAGCCGGCCTGCCGGCGCGTGTCGAAGGTCTTGCGCTTGGCCATCTCAGTCTCCTTCGTTCGCGGAGGCGCGGACATAGACGATAAGGGCGACGGTCACCATGACGAGCAGGGTCAGCGAAAGGGCCGCCCCGAGCGGCCAGTTGCGGGCCTGGCCGAATTGCAGCTCGATCAGGTTGCCGAGCATCAGCTGCGTGCCGCCGCCGAGGATTCTCGGGATGACGTAGGCGCCGAGCGAGGGCACGAAGACGAGGATGGAGCCGGCGACGACGCCGGGCTTGACCGCCGGGACAATGACCCGCCGCAGCACCCGGAACGGCGTGGCATAGAGATCGTAGGCCGCATCGATCAGCGAAAAGTTCAAGCGCTCCATCGAGGCGTAGAGCGGCAGCACCATCAGCGGCAGATAGACATAGACCATGCCGAGCAGGATGGCGAAATCGGTGAACATCATCTGGATCGGATGGTCGATGATGCCGAGCCATTCGAGGAGCCCGTTGGCGAGGCCTTCGTTGCGGATGAGACCCATGATCGCGAAGGTCCGGATCAGGAGGTTGGTCCAGAAGGGGATGGTGATCAGAAGCATCCAGCCGTCGCGCTGCGTGACGGGGCGCGTGGCGATGAAATAAGCCGTGGGAAAGCCGAGGATCAGGCAGAACAGCGTCGTCAGGAACGAAAGTTTCACCGACCGCCAGAGGATCGAAATATGGGCGTTTGCAAGGCTCAGCGTGCCATCGAACGGATCGCTCGTGGTGAAGACGCCGAGCCAGCCATCCCAGGAGAAATGCCAGACAACGCCGCCGTAGTCGCCGGCGGTGAGGAAGGAATAGATGACGACGACGATCAGCGGACCGACGGCGGCCGCAAGCAGGATGACGATCGACGGCAGCAGCAGCAGCCAACGATTGCGGGTTTCGCGCCGGTTGGCGATCACGAGATCGGTGTTGGGTTGCGTGACGGCCATGGCATCAGCCCTCAAGAACCTGAACGGCCTGCGGCTCGAAACCGATGCCGAGGCGCTGGCCCTTCTCGAAGGTCACCGGACGGGCCGGGTTGTTCTGGCGGCGGACGACGAAGCGGGCACCGTCGGCAAGCATCAGGTGGTAGTGGGTATCCGTGCCGCAATAGACGACGTTTTCCAGCACTCCCGAAAGCGGCGCCTTCTCCGGCACCTGTTCGAGCACCGTCTGTTCGGGGCGGATGACCAGCGTAACGGGGCGGGCGGCGACGGCCGCATCCTCCTGCAGGCCGGCGCGGATGCGGGCGCCACCCGGCAGCTCCACGGTGCCGTCGGCCGAAAGGTTCGCCTGCACGAAATTGGTATCGCCGATAAAGTCGGCCACGAAGCGCTCGCGGGGGTGATCGTAGATTTCGCGCGGGGTTCCGATCTGGCGGATCGTTCCGGCGCTCATGACCGCGATGCGGTCGCTCATGGTCAGGGCTTCTTCCTGATCGTGGGTAACGAAGATGAAGGTGATGCCGGTTTCGGATTGCAGGCGCTTCAGCTCGATCTGCATTTCCTTGCGCAGCTTCAGGTCGAGCGCGGAGAGCGATTCATCGAGCAACAGCACCTTGGGTTTGGGCGCAAGCGCGCGGGCAAGCGCCACGCGCTGCTGCTGGCCGCCGGAAAGCTCCGACGGACGGCGGCTTGCCATCGCCGTCATCTTCACCAGTGCCAGCATCTCCTCGACGGTGGCGGCGATCTCGGCACGCGGGCGACCGAGCATTTCGAGGCCGAAACCGACATTCTCGGCAACCGTCATATGCGGGAAGAGGGCGTAGTTCTGGAAGACGGTATTGACCGGGCGTTTGAACGGCGGCAGCGACAGGATGTTCTGGCCGGCAAGACGGATCGCACCGCCGCTGGGGTGAATGAAACCGGCGATCGAGCGCAACAGCGTCGTTTTTCCGCAGCCGGAGGGGCCGAGCAGAGTGAAGAACTCGCTTTCGTTGATCGTCACGCTGACGTCGTTGAGAGCGATGAAGGCGCCGGGTCCCTCGCCGAACCGGACATGAATGCGGTCTACTTCGATCACTGGCTTACTTCCTGTTCTTGGCGGCCGCCTCGGCGACGCGTGGCAGGGCGCAGAGCATCTCGTAGAGGAAATTCGCTGCGATCACCGCGGTGTTGCCGGCGGGGTCATAGGGCGGCGACACTTCGACGAGATCACAGCCGACGAGGTTCAGCCCGGCGCAGCCGCGGATGACCTCCAGTCCCTGATGGGTCGTCAGGCCACCGACCTCGACGGTGCCGGTACCGGGCGCAAAGGCGGGGTCGAGGCTGTCGATGTCATAGGTCAGATAGACCGGCGCATCGCCGATCCTGCTGCGGATATCGGCCATCAGCGGCGTCAGCGATTTCCACCAGCATTCCTCGGCCTGGATGCAGGTCCAGCCCTGCTTGCGGCCCCAGTCGAAATCCTCAGGGCTGTAGCCGGTGCCGCGGATGCCGATCTGGAAGACCTTGTCGTTCTGCAGGCAGCCGTCTTCCCAGGCGCGGCGGAAGGGGCAGCCATGGGCGACGGCCTCGCCGAACATGTGCTCGTTCGTATCCGAGTGGGCGTCGACATGGATAAGGGCGACCGGGCCATGGCGCTCTTTAACCGCGCGCAGGATCGGCCATGTCAGGGTGTGGTCACCGCCAAGCGTCAACGGAATGGCGCCATGGGCGAGCACGCCGCGATAATATTCGGTGATGATGGCGACCGACTTCTTGAGATCGAAGGTGTTGATCGGGACATCGCCGATGTCGGCGACCTGCAGCACGTCGAAGGGAGCAGCCCCCGTCGCCATGTTGTAAGGCCGGATCATGCGGCTTTCGTCGCGGATCTGGCGTGGCCCAAGCCGGGTACCCGACCGGTTCGACGTGCCGATATCCATGGGGATACCGATGAAACAGGCATCCAGATTTGCGGCCGACGAAGCGCCGGGCAACCGCATCATCGTGGCGGGGCCCCCAAAGCGCGGCATCTCGTTGCCGCCTAAAGGCTGGTTGAAAGACATGCGACCTCCCCAAAATGGTATTCCACCAAGTGTGGGAGGAGCCGGGCACCGCTAACATTCCATTGTGCGGAAACTTGCGTTGACAAAACCCAATGTATCGGCGGGCAAGCCTTGCCCGCCCGCGGATGGAAGCCATTTGGAGAGGCGCGGCAGGCGTCAGGTTCGGGCGACTGCGCCACCGCGCCCCGACATGCGGGAGCGGTAGAGGCCGACGAGTGTCTCGCGGAAAATCTGGAAGGTCTTCGGGTGGGGTCCGCTACGATGGACGAGCTGCATCATGCAGTCGAAATTGTCCTCATGCGGCGGCAGTTTCCGGAGCCTGCCGGAGACGACATAGGCGTCGGCCGCGTGATCCGGCAGCAGGCCGATGTAGTCGCCGCTCAACACGAACAGCAGTTGCGCCTCGATCTGGTCGACGATGCGGTCGGCCTCGATAACCTGCTGGCTCTTCTTGCGCTCGCGGCTCCAGTAGCCGCGATGCACCCAGACGCATCGGTCCATGTCCTGCTGGGTGATGTCGCCATCCGGCGTCGAAAACAGCGGATGAGCCCTGCCACAATAGAGCGAATGGCTCTCCTCGTAGAGGTTGGCGTAGGACAGGCCTTTTATCTTGTTGTCGAAACTTCCGATGCCGGCATGGATATCGCCTTCGGCGAGCCGGCGCAGGATGCCGCCCTGCTTCTCCACCTCGATCTCGATGCGAATACCCGGCGCCTCGTCGTTCAGCCTGTGAACCGCCTCGGTCAGCTTGAGGGCGGGATCGGAGGCGACGCAATCGACGACGGCGATCTTCAGCTGGCCGACGAGGCTGCCCTTCAGCGCGGTCAGCGAGATCGAGTGCTGGTCGATCCGCCGCAGCAGGTCGACGGCGATTTCATGCACCTGCCGGCCCTTGTCGGTAAGCTGGAACCCGCGCCGGCCGCGTTGGCACAGGATGACGCCGAGCCGCGTTTCGAGCGCGGTGATGTGATTGGAAATGGTCGGCTGGCTGAGGCCAAGCTCGGCCTGGGCCGCCGAAAAACCACCGTTGCGGACCACGGAATCGAACACGGAGAGAAGATGCAGATCGGCGCCTGAGATTTTCATGCATTCATTGAAAGCGGCAAATCCAACGCGATGTAAAGCGTGATTTTTAGGACCGAGGCGGCCCCCTATCATCCTGTCGACCGGCGAGCATGTCGCCACACTCTTCAGACAGGAGAACTACAATGAGCGCAGTCATCCGCCTTTCCCGCGAGGGCCTCGGCAACGGGCCGATGGAAGCCTGCTCGGTCGTTCCGCCGGAGGCCGTGCTGAGCGGCTCGCCGAGCGAAACCGGCGCGATGCACTATGAGGCGGGCAAGGGCAAGTTCCTCGTCGGCACCTGGGAATGCACGCCTTACGCCGAAACGCTCGCCTATCCCGAATCCAGCGAATTCTGCGTGGTGATCTCGGGCCGCGTGGCGCTGACGAACCCAAACGGCAGCATCGAGGAATTCGGCGCCGGCGATTGCTACATCGTGCCGAAAGGCTTCGAGGGCCGCTTCGAGGTGCTGGAGACCCTGCGCAAGATCTACGTGCTTTTCAACGACTGATCCCGGTTTCGAGGAGCGGCCGCAACGGCCGCCCTCGCCTCCCAATATGATGTGAGACTGTCATGCTTGCCGATCGCGCCCTGGCGAACGTCACCTTCTATCCCTTCTGGCTCGACCGGCCGGATGCTCCCGCTCCGCAAGCCCCGCTCGTCGGCCGCACGGAAGCCGATCTCCTGATCGTCGGCGGCGGGTTCACCGGGCTCTGGGCGGCGATCCTGGCCAAGGAGGCGGAGCCGTCGAAGGACGTGGTGCTGATCGAGGCGGAGAATATCGCCTGCGGCGCATCCGGGCGCCCCGGCGCCATCGTCTCGACGTCCGTCATGCACGGCCTGCACAACGCCGTCAGGGTGTTTCCCGAGGATATCGCCATGCTCGAGGCGCTGGGCCAGGCGAATATCGCCGGCTTCCTCGACACGCTGGACCGGCATGCGATCGATTGCGATGCGGAGTGGAACGGCGAGCTTACGGTCGCCGTCGGCAAGGAGAACCTGCCGACGCTGAACGAGGAATACGAACTGCACGCGCGCCATGGCCATGACGTGGTGCTGATGAATGCCGAGGAGACTCGCGGGCAACTGGCCTCGCCTCTGTTCGAGGGCAGCCTCTGGGCGAAGAAGAACAGCGGCACCCTGCATCCGGCACGGTTGGCCTGGGGGCTGAAACGGGCCGCGCTGTCGCTCGGCGTGCGCATTCACGAACACACGCCGCTGCGCGATATCAGCGATGAAGGCAGCACCGTCGTCGCCGCGACCCGTGACGGCAAGGTCAGGGCGCGCAAGGTGCTGCTTGCGACCAACGCCTTTGCCGCCGGGCACGATCACATCAAGAGGCGCGTGGCGATGGTGCGCGACCGTATCCTGATGACGGAGCCGCTCACGCCCGAGCAGATGGACCGCATCGGCTGGCGCAACCGGCAGGGCGTCTACGACACCCGCACCCAGCTCAACTACATGCGGCTGACGAAGGACAACCGCATCCTGTTCGGCGGACGGCTCGGCTATTTCTACGGCGGGCCGCGCGACCCGCGCCTCGACCGCACGCCGGCACCCTACAAGCGGCTGGCGGAAGCCTTCTTCCGCACCTTTCCGCAACTCGACGATATCGGTTTCACCCATGCCTGGAGCGGGCCGATCGCGCTGACGACACGCATGGCGGTGCATTTCCAGACCTATCACCGCGGCAAGGTGGTCTATGCCGGCGGCTATTCCGGCTTCGGGGTTTCCGCCAGCCGCTTCGGAGCCGATATCGGGCTTGCCAAACTGAACGGAGCCACGCGCCCCGAACTCGAATGCGATTTTGCCCGCACCATGCCGGGCATCATCCCGCCCGAACCGTTCCGCTATATCGGCGCCCGGACGACGATGTATGCGCTCGACACCGCAGACAGCAAAGGCGGCTGGCGCAACCTGTGGCTCAAATTCGTGGGCAAGCTCGGCTTCCCTCTCTCCTGACGCAGTGAGCAAGACCATGACGAACTACGATCGCGACCACACCACGTTCATCGACGGCGTCTGGGAGACCGGGCTGGGCGGCACGGTCCTGGAGGTCGCCGACCCCTCGACCGGCGCTGTTTTTGCCAGGGCGAGAACGACGAGCGAGCGGCAGGTCGAGTGTGCGGCAGCCGCCGCGGCAAGGGCATTCGGTCCCTGGGCGCGGCTCTCCGCCGGGGACCGCGCCGGTTATCTGCGTGGCTTTGCCCGCGGGTTGGAAAGCCGGGCAGCGGAGCTTGAAGCGCTTCAGATGGTCAACAGCGGCAAGCCCCGGATCGAAGCCTCGATCGATCTCGGCGATGCGATCGCGACCTTCGATTATTACGCCGACCTCATCGAGGAGCGCGCCCGCAGCCCGCATGCCGAAACGAGCCTTGGCGGCGGCAGCCACAGGGGCCGCGTGCGCCATGAGCCGATCGGGCCGGTGGGGCTGATCGTTCCATGGAATTTTCCGCTGGTCACCAGCGCCTGGAAGATTGCGCCCGCGCTCGCGGCCGGCTGCACGGCTGTCCTGAAGCCCTCCGAGGCGACGCCGCTGGCCGAATTGTGCTACGGCGACATCGCCCGCGAGATCGGGCTGCCGGCCGGTGTGCTGAACATCGTGACCGGCGCTGCTCCTGTCGGCAAGGCGCTGACGGAGGCCAGGGCCCTGCGGAAAATCTCCTTCACCGGCTCGAATGCGGCCGGGGCGAAGGTCATGGCGGCCGCCGCCACGCGCGGCCTTCCGGTTTCGCTCGAACTCGGCGGCAAGTCGGCGATCATCGTGACCGAAGACGCGGATCTCGATCTGGCGGTGGAATGCGTGGCGGCCGGCATCTTCTTCAATGCCGGGCAGGTCTGCTCGGCGACCTCGCGGCTTCTCGTGCATGAGGCGGTCGAGGCGAAGCTGCTGGAGGCGCTGGTGGAGCGGGTGCGCGGCATGGCGGTCGGCTCGCCCTTCGCCGGGCGATGCGACATGGGGCCGCTCACGACGCTGGCGCAGCTTGACAAGGTGAACCGCTATTTCGCAGCCGCTGACGCCGGGGGCTGCGATTGCCTGGCCGGCGGACACAGGCTCGACGGTCCCGGCTATTTCGCCGCCCCGACGATCTATCGCGACGTCGATGTCTCAAGCCCCATCTGGACCGAAGAAATCTTCGGGCCGGTGCTGGCGAGCCGCCGCTTCAGGAACGACGACGAGGCGATCGCACTGGCGAATGCCTCCGAATTCGGGCTGGCGGGCAGCATCGTCGCCGGCGATCCGGCGCGAGCAGACCGGCTGGCCGCACGGATGGAAGCCGGCCATATCTGGATCAACACGCCGCAGATCGTCTATCCGCAGAGCGCCTGGGGCGGCTTCAAGTCGAGCGGCATCGGCCGCGAGCTTGGCCCCTGGGGGCTCGCCAGCTATCAGGGCGTCAAGCACATCACGGCTGCCGCCTGAACTCCATCGAACGACCAGGGACACAACCGGGAGGAGCCCATGACTGTCACCGCCGACCTCATCATCCGCAACGGCGCCATCCGCACCATGGACGAAGCCCGACCGGCCGCGCAGAGCATCGCCGTGCTCGGCAACCGCATCGTCCGGGTCGGCTCGGATGCGGAATGCGCCCCGCTGGAAGGGCCCGAAACCCGCGTGATCGATGCCGGGGGCAACACCGTGCTGCCCGGCTTCAACGAAGCGCACCTGCATATCTTCGGCGGCAGCATTTCGCTGCAGCAGCTCTCCGTCGCCACCGTCAAGGGCGTCGAGGACCTGGCAGCACGCATTGCCGACTGGCGGGCACAGCATCCGGGCCTTCGCTTCATCGTTGGGCATTCGGCGCTCTACAATTTCATCTCCGACGAACGCATGCCGACACGCGAGGACCTCGATGCGGCCTGCCCGGACCTGCCGGTGTTCATCTCCTCGGCCGACCATCACACCGCATGGGCAAACACGGCGGCCCTGAGGCTTGCCGGCATCGAGCGGGGCGCGGAACTCCGCCCCGGAACCGAGGTCGTCGTCGGGGCGGATGGGCTTGCGACGGGCGAGCTGCGGGAAGCCCCGGCCATGAACCTTGTCTATAAGCTTTCCCCCTCCGGCGGGCGGGATATCCTTGGCGCCGTCACCAGCGCGGAAGAGAGCGGCATCACGGCGGAAGAGCGCGCCGGGGACATGGCGGTGCTGCGCAAGGGCCTTGCCTATTGCGCCGCGAACGGCATCACCTCCATCCAGAACATGGACGGCAATTATTACCAGCTCGATATGCTCCGGGAGCTTGACGCCAATGGCGAACTGCCGGTGCGCGTGCGGGTGCCTTATCTGTTCAAGCCCGGCACGGCCCTCGAGGACATCCGCAGCGCCGCCGACTGGCGCGAGGAATTCCAGAGCGACTTCCTGACCTGCGACTTCGTCAAGGTCTTTGCCGACGGCGTGGTGGAATCGGGAACCGCCGTACTCGTCGACGGCTATACCGATGCGCCGGATCACAACGGCACGCCGCTTTTCCCCGGTAACGAACTCAGCGAAGCGATCGTTCTTGCCGATGCTCTCGGGTTGCAGGTTGCCGTGCATGCCATCGGCGACGGCGCCGTCCGGCAGGTGCTGGATGCCTATGAGGATGCACGCGGGAAGAACGGCAAACGCGATTCCCGCCACCGTATCGAGCATATCGAACTGCTGCAGGAGAGCGATTTCCCGCGCTTCGGCGAACTCGGCGTCGTTGCTTCGATGCAGCCGGCCCACCCGCCGGGTGCGATGGATTTCCCGACGGAAACCTATCTGCCACGCATCGGCATCGAGCGCGAAGCCATCGCCTTCCGCACCCGCGAGCTGCTGGAAGCCGCCGTGCCGCTGGTGTTTTCATCCGATTGGCCCATCGCGCCTCTTGCACCGCTGGCGAACATCCAGGCGGCCGTCACGCGGCAGCCCTGGAGGGAAGGCGGCAAAGACCAATCGGTTACCATCGACCAGGCGTTGCATGCCTACACACGGGCCGGCGCCTGGGTGGAATTCAGGGAAAGCCAAAAAGGCAAGCTCGCACCGGGCTTCCTGGCCGACATCGTCATCCTCGACAGCGATCTTGCGCAAGTTCCGCAGACCGATCTCGCGCGCGTCTCGATATCGATGACGATTTGCAATGCATGCATCACCTATTCCAGGGATGGGAATACGCCGACCCCGTGATAAGCACGCTCCTGCCCTCACGTCTCTTCATCGGATTGCCAGCCCCTTGTCGTCGAAGCGGTGGATACGGTTCTCGTCCGGGGTGAGGAAGACGGCGTCGCCATGGGTGGCGGCAAAGTCACCGTCGGCGCGCACCGTCATCGTGCCGACGCCATCGACATAGACGTGCAGAACATGTCGGAGCCGAGATGCTCGGCGCCCACGACGCCCTTCCAGGTGCCGGTCTCCCTGGAAAGCCGGAAGCCGAGCGCCCTATTGATATCCGCCAACACCCCGTAGCCCGGATGCATGATTATGTTCTTCCACACGAGTGCGGCCACCGGCGGCATCACGAAGAAGGACAGATGATCATAATGCACACGATCCCCTGCCCCCACATCGGCTGGTCGAGGAGAAGCGCAATCGCAATCCCCCCGACCACGGTGAGCACTCCCGCTTCAAATCACCCTTATCGGCTAACAGACAGGAGACCGGCAATAGACATTCTACGGGCAGGTACACGATCCTCGGCAAAGGGCCGGAGGCCTGGTTCACCGGGACGGTACACATCGATCCGCTCTTCAACCCGTTCGGTGCAGGGCGCGCAGGTGACCTTCGAGCCGGGCGCGCGCACCGCCTGGCATACCCATCCGCTCGGCCAGACGCTCATCGTCGTCTCCGGCCTCGAACGCGGGAATGGCGGCGCAGTTGAGCGCCATGAAGGGGCGACCACGGCGCCTGCCGAGATCGTAGAGGGCGCGGGCCACCACCTCTTTGCCCGTTCCCGTCTCGCCGTTGACGAGCACGTCGACATCGAGGTCGCAGAGCGGAGCGAGGCGACCGCGGAGTGCGACGACCCCGGGCGACGAACCGATGAAGCGGCTTTCGAGCTCCGCCTTCAGCAAACCCAGACCCGCACCGTGGTCTTCGTCACCCACGATCTCGATGAGGCCATCCGCCTGGCGGACCGCATCGCCATCATGGAAGCCGGCCGCATCATCCAGATCGGTACGCCGGAGGAACTGGTAACCGAGCCCGCCACCGATTATGTGCGCCGCTTCGTCGCCAAGGTGCCGCCGGCCTGCGTCGTTCGTGTCGCATCGATCATGACCGCGGAAGCCGGCCCCGCAACCGCGGGCGTGGATGTCGACGCGACCATCGCCGACATCGCCCCGCAACTCGTCGCCGCCACAGACCGTCTGCCCGTCGTCGACGGAGTGAGGCAGGTCGGCTGGCTCGACCGTTCGGCGGCCCTGGCGACGCTTGCAGCAAGGACATAGGAAATGTCGTGGCGTTGATGGGAATCTTCTATTTGTTCAACATGCGCCACCTGCACCGTACGTCCTTCGGTCTGGCCGGTGCGATGGGCACCCCTGCCGTGTTCGCCGCCATCGCGATCGTCGCAGCCGCGCATCATATCTATCGCAGGCCCATATCGGTATTTATCACTAAACCTTCTCACCCATGTGTGTGCCGAGCCACCAAACGTTACCGAAGGCATCACGTATCCCCGCGGACCGATCGCCATAGCCGAAGGTACCTGGTTCGCTGAGGGACTCGGCACCAAGCGCCAGGCACTTGCGATACGTCTCGTCGACATCCGACACATAGAGATGGGTCGAGTTCTGAAATGTCACATTCCGCGAACCGACCATGACGACCGAGTCGTCGATAGCCACAGCGGCATGCATGATCGTTCCATCCGTCCGCTCGATCCTTGAGATTTCGCGGCCGTCGAAGGCCTGCTTGAGAAAATCAACCAGGCCTGCAGCATCCGATACGAGAAGATAGGGCGACACGGCGGCATGGCCCGTGGGGCGATAGGGTACTGTCATGCTTTTCACCTGTTCGAAAGCGTCGTTTCAACTGCGATACGGAAGCGCTCCAGAAAGTGCAAAACTGCCGGATCGACCTCGTGGCCCAACACGGCGGAAACGGCTGCCGTCCAGCGCTCCCGTTCGCTTCTGATCATCTCCAAAGCAGCCCTGCCTTGGGGTGTCAGGCAGACAAGCGGATAGCGGCGATGCCTTGGGTTTTCATTGAGCGCCGCGGAGCCTTCTGCGACGAGTTCGTTGGCGATCCTTTGGACGCCTTGCCGTGAACCGTTCTTGATCCGCGCAATCTCGGCGACCGTTTTTGGCCCGTCGTCCAATGCGTTCAGCACCTGCCATCGTGCTCCCGTCTGACCTGCCGGCTCGGATATCCGATTGGCTGCCGCCTTCAGCACGTCATCGAGCCGGAAAATCGTAAGGATCAACTCTTGAATCATGTCGTTGGCTTCTGTATCCATTTGTGACAATATGCTGTCATGCATGCAGCTTCGTCAAGTGAAGCGGTGCAAAACACAGTCGGCTCATCGTCGAGGAAATGGCGATTAGGGAGTGACATGAGATGCGCAATGAACGGTATATTGCCCGCTATTTCTGCAGCGTCGACAATCCGGATGCCGTTCGGACATGGTTTGTCTTTGATCGTCAAACCGGCGCGCCATTGAGCGATGAAGATGGCATTCGGATGTTTACGGGCGAAGAAATCCGC
>Ga0222423_1000985_pt1 | contig 14705 bp, 13 predicted proteins | sample 3A0metagenome_FD_182472 | JGI IMG/M metagenome (GOLD analysis project Ga0222423, IMG submission 182472) | Enriched microbial communities from leaf-cutter ant dump, University of Wisconsin, Madison, United States - 3A0 (version 2) | ecosystem: Environmental > Terrestrial > Nest > Insects nest >...
CTCGTTGGGGAACACGTTGAAGCCGCTCACCAGGATCATGTCCTTCTTGCGGTCGATGATGCGCGTGTAGCCCTGCGCGTCCATGATGCCGATGTCGCCCGTGCGCATGAAGCCGTCGGCGGTGAAGGCCTTGGCGTTCTCCTCGGGCTGGTTGTAGTAGCCGGCCATCACGTTCGGGCCCTTGATGCAGATCTCGCCCGCATCGCCCTGGGGCAGGCTGTTGCCGTCGTCGTCCTTGATGGCGATGTCGATGCCCGGCAGCGGCAGGCCGATGTTGCCGCTGAATGCGGTGTTGATCACCGGGTTGTTGGTGCCGATGGCGCAGGTCTCGCTCATGCCCCAGCCCTCGATCATGGTGCTGCCGGTGACCTTCTGCCACTGCTTGGCCGTGCCTTCGCTGGCCGCCATGCCGCCCGCCTGCGAGACGCACAGGTGCGAGAAGTCGAGCGCGCGGAACTGCGGGTTCTGCAGCAGCGCGTTGAACAGCGTGTTCACGGCCGGCAGCATGTGGAAGGGGCGCTTCTTGAGCTCGGCCACGAACTTGGGGATGTCGCGCGGGTTGGGGATCAGCGTGAGGCTGGAGCCCTGGCGGATCGCCAGCAGGCACAGCGTCAACGCGAAGATGTGGTACAGCGGCAGCGCGGCGATGCTGTTGGCCTTGCTGAGGTCGCCCACCTTGGACAGGGCGGGCGTGAACCAGGCCTCGGCCTGCAGCGTGGCGGCCACGATGTTGCGGTGGGTGAGCACCGCGCCCTTGGACAGGCCCGTGGTGCCGCCCGTGTACTGCAGGAAGGCGATGGAGTCGAGCGTGGCCTGGCTGGCCGCCAGCGTGCGCCGCTCGCCCAGCGTCAGCGCCCTGTTGAAGGTGACGACCTGGCGGCCGTTGCCCAGCGGCAGCTCGTAGGCCGGCACCATCTTGGCGAGGTGCCGCACGGCGAAGGTGATCCAGTGGCCGAACCAGAAGCCCAGCAGGTCGCCCATGGAGGCCATCACCACGTGCTGCACCGCCGTGCGGTCCACGACCTCGGCCAGGGTGTGCGCGAAGTTCTCCAGGATCACGATGGCCGTGGCGCCCGAGTCCTTGAGCTGGTGCTCCAGCTCGCGGGCGGTGTACAGCGGGTTGACGTTGACGCAGGTGTAGCCCGCGCGCAGCACGGCGGCCATGGTCACGCCGAACTGGGGAATGTTGGGCAGCATGATGGCCACGCGGGCGCCGGGCGCGAGGCCCAGGCCCTGCAGGTAGGCGCCCAGGGCGGCGGAGCGGCGGTCCAGCTCGCCATAGGTCATCCAGCGGTCCATGCAGACCGAGAAGGGGCTGGCTGCGTGCTTGCGGAAGGATTCTTCCAGCAGGTGGGCCACGGAGCGGTATTGCTCGGGCTGCACGTCGTGCGGTACGCCCGGGGGGTAGCTCTTGAGCCAGATCTTTTCCATGCGCATGGTTCCTTGTGCGTGTTCCAAATGGGCACAGATTGTGGAAGCGGGGCGCGCAACGGCCTATCGGGCTTGTCCTAGTGTGCGGGATAGCGAGGTCTCGCAGGCGACAGGGTCGGTGCCGAAGAGCTGCTCCATCAGCGCGCGCTCGCGCTCCTCGATGGTGGCCAGGAACTGCTCCACCGCGCCGCGCTGGCGCGCGAGCTGGCCGAAGGTGTCGAAGCCCGCTTCCAGGAAGCGCTGCAGCGCGCCCAGGCCTGCGGCCTGGGCCGGCCCGCGCATCATGCGCAGCATGGTGCGCAGGCCGGGCGTGCGGGTTAGGCGCGCCAGATCTGCGCCCATGGCCAGCACGCGCTGCAGCTGCTGCTGGCGCGCGGGGCGCTGGCCCACCGCGCGCCAGGCGGCAGCGTAGCGGGCGGCGTCGGAGCCCTGGGTGCCTTGGGCCGTGAGCCAGGCGCGGCCCATGTCCTGGTCCAGCGCCTCGGTCTGCGCATGCAGCTCGGCCAGGGCCACGGCGGTGGCGACCACGGGCGCGGGGAACAGGGTCTGCAGCGTGCCCGCGATGCGGCCGAACTGCTGGTCGCGGTCGGCGTAGTCGGCGGCGCTGTACAGCTCCTGCAGGAAGAAGCGCGCGGCCGGGGCGAACGCGGGCGACTGCAGCAGGTCGGCGTAGGTGCCCCTGAAGCGCCGCGCCTGCAGCGCCTTGACCTCGCCCACCGCGCCGCCCAGGGCCGTGTCGCCCGCGCGGTGCAGGCGCAGGGCGGTGACGTCGGCGATGCAGTCGCGGATAGTCTGGGCGGCGTCCATGGGGAGGGGTTCCTTTCACCACACAATGCGGGCTGTCGAATTACAACATTGGCACACACCATGATCGCGCGCTGGCAACGAGCTTTTATCTTGTCCATCCTGCTGGCGATGGCCGCGTGGCTCGCCTGGCAGTGGCCCCGCTCGCCGCTGTGCGCCGTGCTGGGCGCGCTGCTGCCGCTGGGCATCTACCTGCTGGTGATGGCGGTGCAGTTCCTGCTGATGCACCTGACCAACCGCGCCGACCCGGCGCCCCGGGCGCGCGCGGGGCAGGTGCTGGCCGCGTGGTGGGCCGAGGTTTGGGTGGGTCTGTCGGTGTTCGCCTGGCGCCAGCCGTTCCGCCACCGGTCGCTGCCCGACTGGCTGCCCGCGCAGCCCACGGGCTTGCGCGGCGTGGTGCTGGTCCATGGCTTCATGTGCAACCGGGGGCTGTGGCTGCCCTGGTTTTCGCGCCTGCAGGCCCAGGGCCATGCCTATGTGGCGGTCAACCTGGAGCCGGTGATGGGCTCCATCGACGACTATGCCGCCACCATCGACGAGGCCGTGCGGCGCGTCACCCAGGCCACGGGCCGCGCGCCCGTGCTGCTGTGCCACAGCATGGGCGGGCTGGCGGTGCGGGCCTGGCTGCGGGCCCACCAGGGGGATGCGCTGGTGCACCGGGTGCTGACCCTGGGCACGCCCCATGGCGGCACGTGGCTGGGCCGCTTTTCCCGCGCCGTGAACGGGCGGCAGATGAGCCTGGCCGGCGACTGGGTGCAGGGCCTGCTGCGCGCGGAGCCGCCCGAGCGCGCGGGGCTGTTCGCCTGCTGGTATTCCAACTGCGACAACATCGTGTTCCCCACCGGCACGGCGGCGCTGGCGGGGGCCGACAACCGCTTCGTCGAGGGCCTGGCCCACGTGCAGATGGCGTTCCACCCGGCGGTAATGGATGCCTGCCTGGCCGAGATTGCCCGGGATTGATTTTTAAGCAAAATTAGCCTCCAGCGCTTATGTAGCAAGCGCTGGCAGCTATTGTTTTGGTAGTCAATCAGGCCGTGGCCAGGGCCTCGCGCTCGTCCGCCGCGAATTCCGGCAGGCCGTGCAGGCGTTCGTAGATCGGCGCGAAGTCGGCCGCCGTCATGTCGAACAGCTGCTCAAAGCTGTCGATTACGAAGTAGGTCTGCTGGTACGTGTCGATCTTGTAGCGCGTGCGCATGGTGCGCGTGAGCTGCAGCGGGATGCGCTGGGGCTCGGGGCTCTGCACGCTGTAGGGCAGCTCGCCCGACGAGCTGAGGATGCCCGCGCCGTAGGCCCGCAGGCCCTGGGATTCGCGGATCAGCCCGAACTCGATGGTGTACCAGTACAGGCGGCTCAGCATCTCGCACGCGCCCAGTGAATGGGCCTTGAGCCCGCCCTGGCCGTAGCGCTGCACGTAGTCGGCGAACACCGGGTTGAACAGCAGCGGCACGTGGCCGAACAGGTCGTGGAAGATGTCGGGCTCGACGATGTAGTCGAACTCCTCGGGCTTGCGGATCCAGTCCGTCACCGGGAACTTGCGGTTCGCCAGCAGCGTGAAGAAGGGCACTTCCGGGATCAGGCCGGGCACGCCGACCAGCTCCCAGCCCGTGGCCTTGACTAGGCGCTCGTTGACTTCCTCGAAGCGCGGGATGCGGTCGCTCGCGCCCAGGGACGGCAGGGCGGCAATGAAGGCCTCGCTCGCCAGGCCCGGTAGCAGCGCGGACTGGCGCTCGTACAGGCGGCGGTAGGTGTCGTGGTCCGCCTCGGTGTAGGCGGCGTAGTTTTGCGGGCAGGTGTAGTCGGCCTGCGCGCGGCTGTAGTCGCCGCGCGGGGGGCGCTCGCTGGCGCCATAGACGACGGGTTCGACGGCCATGTCGGTACCCGCCTCAGGGCTTCGCGGCTTCGAGCACGCCGCGCTCGATCTGGTCGCGCTCCAGCGATTCGAACAGCGCCTTGAAGTTGCCCTCGCCGAAGCCGTCGCGGTAGTCGCCCTTGCGCTGGATGAACTCGAAGAACACCGGGCCCAGCATGGGGGTCGAGAAGATCTGCAGCAGCAGGCGCGGCGTGCCGTCGGCCGTGGTGCCGTCCAGCAGGATTCCGCGCGCCTGCAGCGCATCGACCGGCTGGCCGTGGCCGGGCAGGCGGGTTTCCAGCATCTCGTAATAGACGTCGTTGGGCGCGCTGGCCAGCGGCACGCCGGCCAGGCCCAGCTTGTCCACGGCGTCCAGCAAGTCGTCGCAGATCAGCGCGATGTGCTGGATGCCTTCGCCGTTGAACTGCATCAGGAACTCTTCGATCTGGCCGCCGCCCTGCTTGGATTCCTCGTTCAGCGGGATGCGGATCTTGCCGTCCGGCGCCGTCATGGCCTTGGAGGTCAGGCCCGTGTACTCGCCCTTGATGTCGAAGTAGCGGATCTCGCGGAAGCCGAACAGCTTCTCGTAGAAGCCGGCCCAGAAGCCCATGCGGCCGCGGTAGACGTTGTGCGTCAGGTGGTCGATCTCGTTGAGGCCGTGGCCCTTGGGGCGGCGGTCCACGCCTTCGATGAATTCGAAGTCGATGTCGTAGATGCTCTTGCCGTCCTCGAACCGGTCGATCAGGTACAGCGGCGCGCCGCCGATGCCCTTGATGGCCGGCAGGCGCAGCTCCATCGGGCCGGTGGGGATCTCGATGGGCTGAGCGCCCAGCTCCAGCGCGCGCTTGTAGGCGTGGTGCGCGTCCTTGACGCGGAACGCCAGCCCGCAGGCCGAGGGGCCATGCTCGGCGCCGAAGTAGGCGGCCTGGCTCTGGGGCTCGCGGTTCAGGATGAAGTTGATGCCGTTCTGGCGGTACAGCACCACGTCCTTGGAGCGGTGCTTGGCCACGAGCGTGAAGCCCAGCTTTTCGAACACGTTTTCCAGCAGGCCCGGCGTGGGCGAGGTGAATTCCACGAACTCGAAGCCCATGAGTCCCATGGGGTTGTCCCAGGCATCGATGCTCTGGGCGGTGGATGTGGGCAGGGCTGCGTTCATGGGCGTCTCCGTGGTCTTGGTGGGTGGGGTGGAACACCATCGACTGTAGGTGCGCAGGGCCTCATGTTTCTGGCGAAATCAAGAGGACATGGCGCCCTGTTTGCAGGAAACTTGCGACGTGTCAAATTACGGCGCAAAAAACATTCTCAAGAGCCGGGTGCAGTTGTCCCGAGGCTGCGCAGGGCCAGCGCCGCGTCCACGCGCTGCTGCTCCTCGGCGGTGAAGAGCTGCTGGCGCAGCTGCTGCAGCGCCGGGCCGTCGCCCTGGGCGCGGGCCTGGCTGTACTGGTCCAGGCGCTGCTGCCACTGCCGCTCCTCGCGGTCCAGCTGGGCCAGGGCATGGGCCGCAGCCTCGCCGTACTGTGCGCTGCGGGCCGCGTGGCGGGTGTAGTCGTCCACGTTCCTGGCGTTGAAGGCGGCGGTCTGGGCGGCGGCGGCAAGGTGTTCCGTGGCGGCCTCGCGCTCGGCGCGGCGCTCCGGCGGCAACTCGTTTTCTGCGGCGCGCAGGGCCTGTTCGCGCTGCTCGGTGCTGAGCTGCGGGTCGCGGGCGATCTCCAGGCGCGCGAGGGTGTAGCGGTCGAGTTCGTCCTCGCGGGCGAACAGGGCGTCGTACTCGGCGCCGTCGAAGAACTGCTGGCGCGCCTTGTAGCGTGCCTCCAGCGCATCGCGCAGCGCGCCCGGGTCGGTGAGGTCCTGCGGCGCGCGCAGGCTGCCGAGGGCCACGCGGTAGTCCACGTAGCGCTCGGCCAGGGCCAGTGCCCGGGTGGAGAGCGCTGCCGGAAAGTGCGCGCCCACCAGCGCGGCCAGCCGCTGCTTGAGCGCGGCCGGGTCGCTGGCGTCGCCGGCATCGGCCAGCAGGGCTTCCAGGGCGTCGCGCAGGCCGGGGGCCAGCAAGGGGTCGGCGGATTGCGCCGCCGCGCCGGCGGAGCGCAGGGCGAAGAAGCTGCCGCCGCCCTGCGCGTCCCTGGATGCCTGGGCGGTGGCTTGCCATGCCGAAGCTCCTGCGGCATGTTCGCCGCCGGGCGGGGCCGCGCCCGGCGAGGGCCCGGCGTCCGGCCACCAGAGCACGGCGGCCGTGCCGAGGGCCAGCAGCGCGGCCCCTGCGGCCGCCATGCGGGCGCGGTGCTTCGCCACGGTTTACAGGCCTTGCAGCTTGAGGCGGTTGGCGTGCTGGCGGTACAGCGTGACCGGGTCGGTGGAGAACCAGTCGCGCAGGCCCAGCATCTGGTTCACCTCGTCGAGGTGGTTCTGCCGGTAGTCGCCCAGGTGCTTGCCCAGGCGCGACGAGCAGGCGGACACCAGGCCGTCGTTGGCTTCGCCGAACACCAGGCTCAGCGTGGTGAGCAGGCCGTCGCTCAGGTCCAGCACGTTGGTCAGCGGCTGCGTGCCGGTCCAGGAGTAGTAGCGCACGCCGTTCACCAGCTCGGCACCGCTGCCGCAGCCGCTGGGCACGGCCTGCGGGAAGCGGCGGTTGAAGTCCGCGAGCCCGGCGGTGGTGAGCGAGTCCAGTGCTGCCGTGGGCATCTGGGGCAGGCCCGTGCCGCCCGAGGTCAGGTTGATAAGCCCGACCAGCGCCTTGGCCGCCGCGTTGGCCACGGACTCGGAGACCGAGCCCTTGGGCGCCACGCCGCGCAGGATGTCGGCCACGCGCGAGCCCTTGTTGACGCCGCCGATCGACGTGACCGAGGCCACCAGCTGCGGCGCCACGCCCGCCACGTAGCGCGTGGTGGGCCCGCCGTGGGAGTGGCCGACCAGGTTCACCTTGGCCGCGCCGGTGATCGCCAGGATGGTGCGGACCTGCGCGAGCAGCTGCTCGCCGCGCACCTCGGTGCTGTTGGCGGCCGACACCTGGGCTACGTAGACCTTGGCGCCGCCCTGCCGCAGGGCATCGGGGATGCCGTAGAAGTAGTCGATGCCCAGGGCCGAGTCGAAGCCGAACAGCCCGTGCACGAGCACGATGGGGTAGCGCGTCTGGGTGTAGCCGCTCTGCGCGTGGGCGCTGGCACCCACCAGCAGGAGCCCGGCGGTGGCCGCGAGTACGAGTCGCCGCACGATTTGCCACGGTAGGCGGCTGAGGAATCCGGTCATGTGTTTGTCTCCGTTGGATGTGATTTCTTATGCCTGCAAAAACGAACGACCGTGCGTTTTTGCGGAAGTTATTTTTCTGCCGGCAGGCGCGTGTCACTATCGGGACATACCCGGCCCCGTGAAACCCGGCAGTGGAGGTAGATGGATCAGGCCGCGCTGTCCCGCAGGTACTGCCGGAAGGCGTCCAGCGGCAGGGGGCGGGCGTAGAAATAGCCCTGGGCGTAGTGCACGCCTTGCGCGCGCAGCTGCTCCACCTGCCGCAGGTTCTCCACCCCCTCGGCGACCAGCTCCGCCCCCACGGCATGGGCGAGGCTGGCGATCTCGGGGATCAGGCTGGAGCGGATGGACGCGTCCTCCATGTCGAACACGAAGGACTTGTCGATCTTCAGGTAGTGCGGCGCGAAGCGCTTGATGCTGCCCAGGTTGGAATACCCGGTGCCGAAGTCGTCCACCGACACTAGGTAGCCGGCGGCGCGGAAGCGGTCGATCTCCGCGATCACGTTGCGGTCGTAGTTGTATTCCGTCACTTCCAGGTCGATCTGGATGCCCGCCGCGGCCAGCTGGTCCCGCAGCGGCGCGAGCAGGGCGTGGATTTCTTCGAAGCGGATGTTCTGCGGGAACAGGTTGAACGCCACCTTGAAGCCGCCCGGCGGCAGCGTGCACGTCAGCAACTCGGCCAGGCCCTGGAGCATCACCCCGCGGTCGAGCGCCCAGGTCAGGCCGTTGCGCATGATGGCGGGAATGGTCGCGTCGGGCATCAGTGTCTCGCCGCCGTCCTGGATGCGCATGAGCACCTCGCAGCCCACGGGCGCGCCGGTGTGGATGTCCACGATGGGCTGGTACACGCAGCGCAGGTGGGCCGGGTCCAGCAGCGCGCCGATGCGCGCGTCCAGCGATCCCAGGTGCAGCAGGCGCTGCAGCGACACCACGCCCGACAGGATGCCCAGCAGCGCGGAAAAGCCCAGCAGCACCAGCAGGGTCGGCGCCTGCTGGTTCAGCGTGTCGGCCAGGGTGGCGTGGGTCTGCACGACGATCCGGCTCTGGGGTGAAAAGCTGGTGCCCACGAACGCCCCTTCGCGCCAAGCGTAGTAGGCCTGCGGCTGCGCGGGCGCCGCCAGCGCGTTGCGCTGCAGCAGCTCGCGCAGGGCCGGCGGCCGCTGGGGCTCCCCGGGGCCCAGCGGGTAGACGCTGCCGTCGGCCTCCAGGAACCACAGCGTCTGGCTGGACCGCTGGTAGAGGCCGTCCAGCGAGAAGGGGTCGATCACCAGGTTGAAGCGCCCCTGCCAGACGATGGTCGCCCGCTGCCGCTCGCCGCCGACGCGGGTGGGCATGTCGAAAATCAGGTAGCGCGTGGTGCCGCCGGGCCGCGGGTGCGCGTGCAGTTTTTCCGGCGGCGGCAGGTAGGGGCGCTCCCAGCGCCCGAAGCCCGTGGTGCAGTAGACGGCGCCCCGTTCGTCGAGCAGGCCGATGTCGCGCAGGAACCGGGTCTCGAACAGCAGGTTGCGCAACTGCACCAGGTTGGCGGGCGTGCAGTCGGAGGGGTATTTCTCGTGCAGCCGGTCCAGCAGGCCGGTGGTTTCCTGGGAGATGGCTTCCAGGCGCTCCACCAGGCTGGCCTGCGCCGCCGAGACGGCCCGCAGCTCCACCTGGGCCACCAGCGCCAACGCTCCCAGCACGCCCAGCAGGAACATCGCCATGCCAGCTCCGGTGGCGTACGGCTTGGCGTGATCGCTCAGGTGCTTTTGAATCCGGTTCATGGGCCGCCCTCCGCTGGCATTGTGCGCTGTCGGCTGGGGCCGCCGTCTCCGTAGAATCCTGCCCCATGAGCGGTGTCAACGCACTCGACAAGCTGGACCGGGCCATCCTGCGCCGCCTGCAGGAAAACGGCCGCGAGACCTATGACGTGATCGGCGAACAGGTGGGCCTGTCGCCCAGCGCGGTGCTGCGCCGCGTCAAGCGCCTGGAGGACAGCGGCGTGATCGCCCGCTACGTGGCCCTGGTGCCGCCCGAGGCCGTGGGCCTGGGGCTCACGGCGTACCTCAACGTGCGGCTGGAAAAGCACACAGAGAGCCACAAGCGCAACCCCATGGACCTGTTCCGCGCCAGCGTGCAGACCTGGCCCGAGGTGGTGGAATGCGCCTCGCTCACGGGCGAGATGGACTACCTGCTGCGCGTGGTGGTGGCCGACATGGCGCACTACAGCCGCTTCATCATGGACACGCTGCTCAAGCACCCCAGCGTGCAGGACTGCAAGACCAGCTTCGTGCTTGACCGCGTGAAGGCGACCACGGCGGTGCCTGTGTGACAATCCGCGCGCCCCGACCTGGGGTGCCACCGGTTGCCCATGCATGATCGCCGTCGATAACCTGCAGTTCGGCTATGGCCGCAGCGCGCTCTACCAGGGCTTCCACGCCCGGGTGGACCAGCCCGGCATCTACGGGCTGTTCGGGCGCAACGGCAGCGGCAAATCCACTTTGCTCAAGCTGATCTGCGGCCTGCTCACGCCCTGGGGCGGGCAGGTGGCGGTGCTGGGGCAGAACCCCCGGCGGCGTGACGCCGGCCTGCTGGCCTCCCTCTACATCGTGCCGGAGGAGTTCCACCTTCCCAACCTCACCTGCGCGCAGCTCGCGGCCACGCAGGGCGTGTTCTATCCCCGCTTTTCCAGGGCGTTGCTGGACGAGTACCTGGCCGAGCTCGAAGTGCCCGCCGGCGAGCGCTTCGAATCCATGAGCCTGGGCCAGAAGAAAAAGGCCGCCATCGCCTTCGCGCTGGCCACCGGCACGCCGCTGCTGCTGATGGACGAGCCCACCAACGGGCTGGACATCGTGGGCCGCGCGCAGTTTCGCCGGCTGATGCAGCGCCCGGAGCACGCGGGCCGCGCCGTGCTCATCAGCACCCACCAGGCGCACGACCTGGAAAGCATCCTCAGCCACATCTGGTTCATCGACCAGGGCCGGCTGGCGCTGTCCGCGCGCATGGACGACCTCGCGCGCTGGCTGCACATGGGGGTGGCGTCCGACGAGAGCGCGCTGGCGCAGGCCGGCGGCGCGTTGCTGTACCAGGAGCGCATCGGCCACCAGACGGCCTACGTAGCCCTGCGCCGCGAGGCCGGCGCGCAGGCGCCCGGCAGCGGCGTGCAGCTGGAGCTTTTGTACAAGGCACTGAGCCTGAACCGGGACGACATGCTGGCCGCGCTGGCCCCGCTGCGGCAGGGCGCCGCGGAATCGGAGGCGCAATGAGCACCGGCAATGCCCCCTTCTCATGGCACCGCTTTCTGCTGTTGGCGCGGGCCCACGGGGCCGAGCAGTACCGGCAGTACCTGGCGCACATGCTGGTGACGGGCGTCCTGTACTGCGTGCTGCTGCTGTTCGCGCTGGGCGTTTCACGCCTGTCGGCGTTCGATACCGGGACGCAGTCGGGCTTCTATTTCTGGGGGCTCTACCTGACGGGCTTCGTGTTCGCCGGGCGTTATTTCGACGCCATGGCGCGGCGCGAATCCGCCTTGCTGGCGCTGATGCGCCCCGCGTCGGTGCTGGAAAAGTGGCTGCTGTGCCTGCTGGTGGTGGCCGTGGCCTATCCGCTGGCCTACACCGTGCTGTTCCTGGCCATCTCCTGGCCCGTGCAGCAGGTGGTGCTCGCCGCGCAGGCGATGATGGAGCGCACCTCGTCGTTCAACCCGGCGGACTATGCGCTGTTCGTCCCCCTGCTCCGCGCGCCGAAGCCCGCGCTGCTGCTGGGACCGCTCCAGCAATGGGGCTTCTTCATCGGGCTATGGGCCCTCCAGGCCCTGGCGGTGGCCGGGTCGCTGTATTTCCGCCGCGCGGCCCTGCTCAAAACCCTGGCGCTGGGCTTTGGCCTCGCGGTGCTCACCGCGCTGCTGTGCGCGGCGTCGGGGGCGCGCCATGAAGTGATCTTCGCCTGGTGGGCGCGCCGCGCGCCGCCGGCGGACCCGGCGGTGCACATCTTCAATGCCCTGCTCTGGGTGGGCCTGCCGGCGCTGCTGTGGTGGCAGACCTATGTGCACCTCCGGGAAAAGGAGCTGCCATGACGAAGGCCCAGCGCGCCCCGCGCAAATGGGGACCTTGGCTTTTCGCCGCGACGGTGGGCATCTTCTGGCTGCTGCTGGCCCTGAGCGGGCGCGGCTATTTCAAGAAGCTGGAGCAGGCCGACCAGCGCTACGCCGTGAAGGCCGCCCAGCTGGAGGGTGTGACCCGCCTGCGCATCGAGGGCGACGGCGGCGACGCGCAGGGCTACTGGCCCGCGACCCGGGTGCTGCTGGGCGGCGCGCCCGAGGTGGAGCTGAGCATCCGCATGCGCCCCGCGGACCGCGACGGCAAGGCGGCATCCGGCCAGCCCGGCGGCCAGCCCCCCTTGTCGGCGGTTCGCGAGGGCGACACGCTGGTGCTGCGGTGGGCCACCCCGAGAAGAGAGGACGCGGGGCCCCCAGGACGGCCCCAGGCGTGGATGAACGAGATCGTGCTGCCGGCGCAGTTCCAGGAACTGGCGCTGTCCCATGCGGCGGTGGAGGCGCGCACGGCGGTGGATCAGCTGCAGGTTTCGGGGCGGTCGGTGACCGTGGAAGGCCCGGTCGCCCACCTCGACCTGCGGTCCGCGCGCTGCGCTCCCTGCGCCGCGCAGCAGGCCACGGCAGGGGACGAAGCCTGCCCACCAGGCCCGGACCGCGCGCGCCGCTCCCGCCAGGCCTCGCTGGAAGTCACGGCGCGGGGCATGCAGACGGTGCGCATCAGCGCCGGCGCGGGCGAGGTCATCCTGCGCGACAGCGAGGGCCTGCAGCGCCTGGAGCTGCGGCTGGCGCCGGCCGTGGCCTTGTCGGTGGACCGCGCCGGAGCGCTGGGGCTCGGCGCGGCTGGCGGTGGCCATGGCTTCAACGTCGCGGGCCCGGGGGAGGGCGCCTGCGGCCTCGCGGCCATGGGCGGCCGGGAAACGGTGCCCTCGAAACCGCTGGACCTGGTCCCCGTACCTTAGGCGGCGGGGTGTTGCCGCCTTCGCGGGGGCGCTATACGCTGCGTTTCAGGGCGGGGACGAATTTGGGTGCTCCTTTATTGGTAGCTTGAAAGCGAGAATCATCAAGCGCTGGAGGCCATTTGATGCAGGTATTTGAGTTGGCTCACTATTTTGTTGCAACGCAGCAAAAACCGCTGGATATTCCTAGGGATAACCCTTATATTGATCACCATGATCGCAACGAAAGACTGGCTCAAGGCATCCTGGTACGCAGGCAAGGACATGCTGCGCCCGGTGATGGGTGGCCCGTCCACCGATGACATCCGCATCAAGCAGGAGGTGCCCGTGATGGTTCCTATCCGCGCCCTGGGGCCCTCGTACCGCGAGCGGATCGCCCAGCACTTGCTCCAGCTCGACCCTGCGGACCGCTATCTGCGCTTCGGCTACGCCGCCAATGACGAGCAGATCCGCCGCTACGCCGAGCAGCTCGACTTCAACCGCGACGAGATCTTCGGCATCTACAACCGCCGGCTCGAACTCATCGCCATGGCGCACCTGGCCTTCTCGGAAGACCCCACGCACAAGCACTGCGCGGAGTTCGGCGTGTCGGTGCTCAAGCAGGCCCGGGGCCGGGGCTTCGGCGCCCGGCTGTTCGAGCGCGCGGTGATGCATGCGCGCAATGAAGGCGTGCAGATGGTCTTCATCCACGCCCTGTCCGAGAACACCGCCATGCTCAAGATCGCGCGCAACGCCGGCGCCACGGTGCACCGCGACGGCACGGAGTCCGAGGCCTATCTGCAGATCCCGCCCGCCAGCCTGGACACGCGCATGGCCGAGATCGTCGAGCAGCAGTTTGCCGAGGTGGACTACCAGCTCAAGAAGCAGGCCAAGCAGTTCTGGGACTTCCTGGCCAGCGTGCAGGAAGTGCGCAGCGGCGTGCGGCACGCGCGCCATCAAGCAGCCGAGTAAAGCCACGGGGCGCGGTGGCGTCCCGTCACGGCAATCCGCTATCCTAGGGGCCTGATCCACCACCGCACGTCCTGCGCCCCAAGACAGTGTCCGACCCCCACCCCGCGCGACCGCCCGAAAGGGAAGACAAGCGCACCTTCCTGCAGAAAGTGGCCGAGTTCATCCACCCCGGACCGGATTCCACGGAAGAACTCATCGAAACCCTGGCCGAGGCCGAGGACAACGAGGTCATAGGCGCCGAGTCGCGCGTGATGCTGGAGCGCGTGATCCGCATGGCCGACATGACGGCGGGCGACGTGATGGTGGCGGCGCGGCGCATGGACCTGGTGAACATCGACGCGCCCTTCGAGGAACTGCTGCACCTCGTCATCAGCACCGCGCATTCGCGCTTCCCGGTGTACCAGGGCGAGCGCGAGAACATCATCGGCATCCTGCTGGCCAAGGACCTGCTCAAGCTGCAGCGGGCGCCCGAGCTCAACATCCGCGCGCTGCTGCGCCCGGCGGTGTTCGTGCCGGAAAGCAAGGGCCTGAACGACCTGCTGCGCGAGTTCCGCGGCAACCGCAACCACCTGGCCATCGTGATCGACGAGTTCGGCCGCGTGGCCGGGCTCATCACCATCGAGGACGTGCTCGAACAGATCGTGGGCGAGATCGAGGACGAGTTCGACATCCCCGAGGACGACGGCGACATCTTCGGCCTGGCCGACCACACCTACCGCGTGAGCGGCGACACCTCCGTCGAGCGGGTCTGCGAAGCCTTCGACGTGCGCATCGAGGGCAGCGACCCGGGCGCGCACTTCGACACCATCGGCGGCCTGATCGCCCACGAGATGGGCCACCTGCCCAAGCGGGGCGAGCACCTGGAGCTCGGCGGGCTGCACTTCGCCGTGCTGCACACCAAGGGCGGTGCGGTGCGCTGGTTCAAGGTGTCGCGGGCCGAAGAAACCAGCGCCGGCGGTTGATGGCGCGGGCCCATCCTCCCGCAGGGCTGCCGCTGCTCCCGCAGGCACTGCTCGCCGTGGCGGCGGGGCTGGCGCAGGCCGTATCGCTGGCTTGGCCCGGGAACGGCGAGCCGCTGTGGTGGCTGCAGTTGCTGTCCATGGCGCTGCTCGCCGCTCTGGTGCGGCCCCAGCCCCACAGGGCCATCGCATGGCGGCGCGGCGCGCAGGCCGGCGGCCTGTTCGCCACGGCCTGGCTGGCGGGCACGTTCTGGTGGTTGTTCATCTCCATGCACGTTTATGGCGGGCTGGCCGCGCCGCTGGCCGTGGCGGCGGTGCTGGGCCTGGCGGCCTTCCTGGCCAGCTACTACGCCGTAGCCTTGGGGCTTTTTTGCCTTCTAGCGCCCGCCCACAAAGCGCTGGCAGCTCTCTTTTTCGGAGCATTGTGGCTGCTGGCGGAACTGGCGCGCGGAACCCTGTGGACGGGTTTCCCGTGGGGTGCGGGA
>Ga0222423_1000987_pt1 | contig 14681 bp, 14 predicted proteins | sample 3A0metagenome_FD_182472 | JGI IMG/M metagenome (GOLD analysis project Ga0222423, IMG submission 182472) | Enriched microbial communities from leaf-cutter ant dump, University of Wisconsin, Madison, United States - 3A0 (version 2) | ecosystem: Environmental > Terrestrial > Nest > Insects nest >...
TGACTTTCTTGCCGTGGGGACCGCCTTCGTGGCGGATGGCGACGACGGAGGGTTCGTCGAGCACGATGCCCTTGTCGCGGGCAAAGATGAGGGTGTTGGCGGTGCCAAGATCAATGGCAAGGTCGGTGGAGAAGTACCGACGGAAAGCTCCGAACATTCAGGAATCCTCTCAGGCACGGCATGCACGTCGGCCTGCCATCGCCGGGTTTACGGGGTCAAATATCGCTTTTTTCGCACAATGACCGGCAGGAAGGGAGGTATTGCGGCAAAGCCGGGATAATACCGCATCCCCTGTGAATAACTCCCTCCGGCGCGGCCTGGAACACAGGTTTACGTCTGGTTTCTTTAGATTCATCCCCCTATGGCACTGACCCCCCAGGACATCGGCCGCATCGCCAATTTGGCGCGGCTTGAGCTGACACCTTCCGAAAGTGAGCGCATGCTGACTCAGCTCAACGGCTTCTTCGACATCGTGGAGAAGATGCGGGCTGTGGATACTTCGGGCCTCACGCCCCTGGCACACCCCGTGGCCGCCATCCAGGACGTGGCCCTGCGCCTGCGCGCCGACGTGGCCAGCGAGCCAAACCAGCGCGAAGCCAACCAGAAGAGCGCCCCCGCCGTCGAGCGCGGCCTGTTCCTCGTGCCGAAGGTGATCGAATAATGACCACTTCCACCGCACTGCATGATCTGGGCGTCGCCGAACTCGCCGCCGCGCTGCGCGAGCGCAAAGTCTCCTCGGTGGAGGCCGCCCAACACTTCCTGGCCCGCGCCAAGGCACACCAGAACCTGGGCGCCTACGTGGCGCTGAACGAAGACGCCACCCTGGCCCAGGCCCGCGCCGCCGATGCGCGCATCGCCGCAGGCACGGCGGGTGCGCTGGAAGGCGTGCCGATCGCACACAAGGACATCTTCGTCACGCGCGACTTCCCCAGCACGGCGGGGTCCAGGATGCTCGCGGGCTACCAGTCGCCCTTCGACGCCACCGTGGTCACGCGCCTGGCCGAGGCCGGCGCCGTCGCTTTGGGCAAGCTCAACTGCGACGAGTTCGCCATGGGCTCGGCCAACGAGAACTCGGCCGTCGCCCCCGTGGGCTTCGACGCGCCCGCGCCGGTGCGCAACCCCTGGGACACGGCCCGCATTCCCGGCGGCTCCTCGGGCGGCAGCGCCGTGGCGGTGGCCGCGCGGCTGGCGCCCGCCGTGACGGGCACGGACACGGGCGGCTCCATCCGCCAGCCCGCGTCGTTCTGCGGCATCACAGGCATCAAGCCCACGTATGGGCGCGCGAGCCGCTACGGCATGATCGCCTTTGCCTCCAGCCTGGACCAGGCCGGCCCCATGGCGCGCAGCGCCGAGGACTGCGCGCTGCTGCTCTCGGCCATGTGCGGGCCGGACCCGGACCGCGACTCGACCTCGCTCGACGTGCCTACGGAAGATTTCAGCGCCAAGCTCAATGACAGCCTGGACGGCCTGCGCATCGGCATCCCCGCCGAATTCTTCGGCGAGGGCCTCGCGCCCGACGTGCGCGCCGCCGTCGATGGCGCGCTCAATGAATACGAAAAGCTCGGCGCGAAGCTGGTCCCGATCACTCTGCCGCGCACCGAGCTGTCCATCCCCGTCTATTACATCATCGCCCCGGCCGAAGCCTCGTCCAACCTCAGCCGCTTCGACGGCGTGAAGTTCGGCCACCGCGCCAAGGACTACGGCGACCTGGTGGACATGTACAAGAAGACCCGCGCCGAGGGCTTTGGCGACGAGGTCAAGCGCCGCATCATGATCGGCGCCTACGTGCTCTCCCACGGCTACTACGACGCCTACTACCTGCAGGCGCAGAAGATCCGCCGCATGATCGCGGACGACTTCCAGAACGCCTTCCAGCACTGCGACCTGATCGCAGGCCCCGTGGCTCCCACCGTGGCCTGGAAGCTGGGCGAGCACGGCAGCGACCCGCTGGCCGACTACCTGGCCGACATCTTCACGCTGCCCGCATCGCTCGCCGGCCTGCCCGGCATGAGCGTGCCCGCTGGCTTTGGCGAGGGCGGCCTGCCCGTGGGCCTGCAGCTCATCGGCAACTACTTCCAGGAAAGCCGCCTGCTCAATGCCGCGCACCGGCTGCAGCAGGCCACCGATTTCCACCTCCGCCGTCCGGAGGGCATCTGAACATGACCGCCAAACTCATCCAAGGCTACGAGGTCGTCATCGGCTTCGAGACCCACGCCCAGCTCGCCACGCAATCGAAGATTTTCAGCCGCGCGCCCACGGCCTTTGGCGCCGAACCCAACACGCAGGCCTGCGCGGTGGACCTGGCCCTGCCCGGCACGCTGCCCGTGATGAACCGCGAGGCGGTGGTGTGCGCTATCAAATTGGGACTGGCACTCGGCTCCCACATTGCGCCGGTGAGCATTTTTGCCCGCAAGAACTACTTCTATCCTGATCTGCCCAAGGGCTACCAGATCAGCCAGTTCGAGATCCCGGTCGTGCAGGGCGGCGAGGTGTCGTTCTACCTGGGCGACGAGAAGAAAACCGTCCGCCTGGTGCGCGCCCACCTGGAAGAAGACGCGGGCAAGTCGCTGCACGAGGACTTCATCGGCCAATCGGGCATCGACCTGAACCGCGCTGGAACGCCGCTGCTGGAGATCGTGACCGAGCCCGACATCCGCTCGTCCGAAGAGGCTGTGGCCTACGCCAAGGAGCTGCACAAGATCGTGACCTGGATTGGCATCTGCGACGGCAACATGCAGGAGGGCTCGTTCCGCTGCGACGCCAACGTGTCCGTGCGCAAACCCGGCGCACCTTTAGGCACACGCCGCGAGATCAAGAACCTGAACAGCTTCAAGTTCATGCAGCAGGCCATCGACTACGAGATCCGCTGGCAGATCGAGCAGATCGAGGACGGCCACGCGATCCAGCAGGCCACCGTGCTCTTCGACCCGGACACGGGCGAAACCCGCGCGATGCGTACCAAGGAAGACGCGGCGGACTACCGCTACTTCCCCGACCCCGACCTGCCTCCGCTCCATATTTCGGAGCAGTGGGTGCAGGAGCAGCGGGCGCAAATGGCCGAATTGCCCCGCGCCATGGCCGCACGCTTCGTCGCCGACTACGGCCTGCCCGAGTACGACGCCACCACGCTCACGCAAAGCAAGGCCATGGCCGCGTATTTCGAAGCAGCGGCCCGGACCTGCGGCCAGCCGAAGCTGGCAAGCAACTGGGTGATGGGCGAGATCTCGCGCCGCCTGAACCTGGAAGAGATCGGCATCGAAGCGGCCAAGGTCAACAGCGCGCAACTGGCGGCGCTGATCGCCCGCATCAGCGACGGCACCATCAGCAACAACGCCGCCCGCCAGGTGTTCGACGCGCTGTGGAATGGAGAAGGCGCCGCCGCTGGCGCGGCGACGCGGGGCGAAGCCAGCGACGTGGACGCCGTGATCGAGGCCAAGGGCCTCAAGCAGATGAACGACACGGGGGCGCTGGAGAAGATCATCGACGAGGTGATCGCCGCCAACCCCGACAACGTGGCGCAATTCCGCGCGGGCAAGGACAAGGCCTTCAACGCGCTGGTGGGCCAGATCATGAAAGCCAGCAAGGGCAAGGCGAACCCGCAGCAGGTCAACGAAGTGCTGCGCGCCAAGCTCGCAGGCTGACGGGCGCAACGCAGTCCATGCAAAACAAAGGGGCCCGAGAGGCCCCTTTGTCTTTCAGCGGGATGCCGCTGGCGCGGCGGATTCCACCGGCGCCGTCGGCAGCCGCTGCGCCTCCCACAGCTTGCGCAAATGGGCCAGCTCCGTGTCGAAGCGCTGGTGCACACGGCGCTTTTCCTGGTCCTGCCCGGCAATGAAGCGCTGCTGCTCGGCGATGCTTTCCTCGTTCTCGGCGATCTTGCGGCGCAGCGCCATGGGCGCCTTGTTCGGGTCCTTCTTGTAGAACTCCATCTCCGTGTCGAAGCCCTTGCGCTGCTGGCGCAGTTCGTCGATACGCTTCTCGGCGGTGGCCGTGACGTCGTCCACCAGCTGGATCGCGGCCGCACGCTCCACGTCGTGGGTGGCCTTGTCGGGGTAGCGCGCCGTGAGGGCGCGTTCGCGGCGGCGCTCTTCGCGGATGCGGGCCTGCTCCTCGGCCTCCTTGCGGCGCTGGGCTTCCTGCACGGCGCGGTCGTTCTCCGACAGCGAGGGGCCGATCTGGCGGCGCACGGTGCCCGAAGGGCTCAGCTCGCGCTGCTCGCGGTCCAGGCACTCGGGGATGGGACGGTCGGCGGTGAGCCTGCGGCCGTTGCGGTCCACGCAGGTGTAGATGCCGCCGGGCGTGCCCTGGGGCTGCGCCCACGCACCGTCGGCAGCCAGGGAGGCCACGAACACTCCGCCCACGATCCACGCCGACTTGCTCAAATCATCGATCCTCGTTGACCCCATAACGCTGGCGGTAGGCCAGGACTTTTTCGTGGTGGGAGCGCATCCCCCCTTCCCCGTTGTGCGAAAGATACAGCAATAAGTCTGCCAGCCGGGCAATGGCGCACACCTGCATGCCCAGCTGCTGGCGCACGTACTGCACCGCGCTGTGCTCCACGTCCCGGCCATTCTCGGTGGCTTTCTCCTGGCGGTCCAGTGCGATGGCCACCGCGTGCGGCGTGGCCCCGGCCGCGCGGATGAGCGCAATGGATTCGCGCGCCGCCGTCCCCGCGGACATCACGTCGTCCACGATCAGCACCCGTCCCTGCAGCGGCGCACCGACCAGCGTGCCGCCCTCGCCGTGGTCCTTGGCCTCCTTGCGGTTGTAGGCAAAGGGCACGTTGCGCCCCAGCCGGGCCAGTTCCACGGCCACCGTGGCGGCCAGGGGAATGCCCTTGTAGGCCGGGCCGAAGACCATGTCGAATTCGATGCCGCTGGCCAGCAGGGCTTTTGCATAGAATTCCGCGAGCCGGCCCATCTTGCGGCCGTCATCAAACAAACCGGCGTTGAAGAAGTAGGGACTCAGGCGGCCGGCCTTGGTCTTGAACTCACCGAACCGCAGCACGCCCGATTCGACGGCGAAACGTACAAAATCCTGCGCCAGCCGGCCCTGTTCCGAGGTTTGCGCGCCAACCACATCCACCATGGGGAAATCCTTGTTCAAGTTAACCAGCCTCAATCTCAACGGCATCCGCTCGGCCACCAGCAAAGGCGTGGAAAGCTGGATGGCAGCCACGCGGCCGGATTGTATTTGCGTGCAGGAAGTGAAGGCCCAGGCGGCCGACATGGCCAACCGGTTCGAGCGCATGGCCGGACTGCAGGGGCATTTCCACTTCGCGCAGAAGAAGGGCTACTCGGGCGTCGGCATCTACACGCGCCATGAGCCTTCCGACGTGGTCGTGGGCTACGGCTCCACCGAGTTCGACGCCGAGGGCCGCTACGTAGAGTTGCGCTTCGACACCCCCGCGCGCAAGCTGTCCATCATCAGCGCGTACTTTCCCAGCGGCTCCTCGGGCGAGGAGCGCCAGCAGGCCAAGTTCCGCTTCCTCGCGGAGTTCCACCCGCACCTCATGCGCATCAAGGATGGCCGGGACTTCATCCTGTGCGGCGACATCAACATCGCCCACCAGCAGATCGACCTCAAGAACTGGCGCAGCAACCAGAAGAACAGCGGCTTCCTGCCCGAAGAGCGGGCTTGGATGACAAAACTGTTACACACAACTGATGAAGGCGGCGGCCTCGTAGACGTTTACCGTCAGTTACAACCGACGGCCACCGACACGGCCTACACATGGTGGAGCAACCGCGGCCAGGCCTACGCGAACAACGTGGGCTGGCGGCTGGACTACCACCTGGCCACCCCCGCCCTGGCGGCGCTGGCGCGCACCGAATCCATTTACAAGGGCGAGAAGTTCTCGGACCACGCGCCCATCACGGTGGACTACGAGTTCACGCTGTGAGAACCTGTTCACGATCTTTTCGGGGTCGCGCAAGTGCCTTTTCGGGATGGGATGCAAGGCGCGGTGCGCAGTGGATAGCACGGCTATCCACAAGCGCCGCAACGCCGCAGACCGCCCGAAAACCGAAGGTTTCGCCGAAGGCAAAAGGCACTTGCCCGAAGGGTTGGAGTGAAATCGGGCGATTGGACGCCCCGGCTGCTTGCATGGGCATGAGCCCATGCGGCGCATCCGAAGCATCCACTCATCCCGATTGCACTCCAACGCGATCCCCGAAAAGATCGTGAACAGGTTCTCAGCCATGCTCCGCTACCTCACCGTCCCCGTCACCGCCTTCCAGCAGAACTGCTCCATCGTCTGGTGCGACGCCACACACCGGGCCGCCATCATCGACCCCGGCGGCGACCTGGACACCCTGCTGGGCAAAACGCAGCGCCTGGGCCTTGCCCTGGAGCAGATCTGGCTCACGCACGCCCACATCGACCACGCGGGCGGCGCGGGCGAGCTGGCCGAGCGGCTGCAGTTGCCCATCACCGGCCCGCACCCGGGCGACCAGTTCTGGATCGACGGCCTGCCGCAGCAAAGCGCCATGTTCGGCTTTCCGCCCGCGCGGCCCTTCACGCCCACGCGCTGGCTGCACGACGGCGAAACGGTGCAGATCGGCAACGAAACTCTGCACGTGCGCCACTGCCCCGGCCATACGCCCGGCCACGTGGTGTTCCACGCGCCGCAGATCGACCGCGCCTTCGTGGGCGACGTGCTGTTCGCGGGCAGCATCGGGCGCACGGACTTCCCGCAGGGCAACCACCAGCAGCTCCTCGACAGCATCACCCAGCGCCTGTGGCCCATGGGCGACCAGACGGTGTTCATCCCGGGCCACGGGCCCGAGAGCAGCTTCGGGCGCGAGCGGCGCAGCAACCCCTACGTGGGCGGCACCTGATCCATAACTCTCAAAAATATAGCTGCCAGCGCTTGTTGCATAAGCGCTAGCGGCCAATTTAGCTCCTATTGAATGGGTAAGGATGGCAGCCAATGAAAATCATTCTCAATAGAATGGCTGGTTTGCAACACCGCCTCCCGCCATGTCCCCTCTTCTGCACCATGTGCGCCGCTGGCTGAGCGGCGCGCTGCTTGCCCTGGCCGCCGCGGCCCAGGCCCAGCCGGCCGCCACCATCACCGTCACCGACCTCGCGGGCCGCACCGTGCGCGTGCCCGCCAAGGTCGAGCGCATCCTGCTCGGCGAAGGCCGCCTGCTGCCCGTGCTCGCGGTGTTCGACAAGGACGACCCCGTGCGCCGCCTCGTCGCCATGATGGGCGAGTTCGAGAAGCTCGACGCGCCCGGCTACGCGCAGTGGACGCGCCGCTTTCCGCAGATCGACAAGGTGCCGCGCGTGGGCCGCACCAGCAGCGGCAGCTTCAGCGACGAGCAGGCCATCACACTCAAGCCGCAGCTGGCCATCCTGGGCCTCGCGGGCGGCCACGGACCGAGCGAGCGCGACCGCGAGACCCTGGCGCGCTTGGAGGCCGCGGGCACCGCCGTGGTGTTCATCGACCTGCGCCACGACCCGCTGGTCAACACGCCGCGCAGCATGCTGCTGCTGGGCGAGGTGCTGGGCAAGAAGGCCGAGGCCGAGGCGTTCGTCACGTACTGGCGCGCGCAGCTCGCCGTGGTGGCCGACCGGCTGGCCAAGGCCCGGCCCGAGGCGCCCACGGTGTTCCTGGAAAACCGCGTGGGCCTGTCGGAAGGCTGCTGCGACACCATGGTGGGCCTGGTGGGCAAGCTGCTGGACGCGGCCGGCTCGCGCAACGTGGCCAAGGACCTGATCCCGGGCGAATTCGGCACGCTGAACCCCGAGTTCCTGATCGCGCGCCAGCCGCGCTTCTACGTCGGCACCGGCATCGGCGCGCTGGCGACGCAGCAGCAGATGCCGCTGCGCGTGGTGCTCGGCGCCGACGCCACGCCCGAGGCCGCGCAGGCGTCGCTCGCGCGCGCCGTGCAGCGCCGGGGCATCGCGCAGCTGCAGGCCGTGAAGGAGAGCCGCGCCTACGCGATGTGGCACCATTTCTACAACTCGCCGTTCAACGTGGTGGCCGTGCAGGTGTTCGCGAAGTGGCTGCACCCCGAGCTGTTCGCCGACCTCGACCCGCGCGCTACCTTGCAGACCCTGTACGACCGCTTCCAGCCCATCCCGCTGGAAGGCGTCTACTGGACGGCGCTCAAGCCATGATCCTGCGCCGTGCCCTGCTGGGCCTGGGCGCGGCGCTGGCCCTGCCGGGCTGTGCGCTGCGGCCCACGCTGGAGAATGCGCCGCCCGTGACGCTGCCGGATACGCGGCAGATCGACATCGCCGCCGGCGGCCACACGCACCGCATCATGCTCGCCGTGCCGCCCGCGCCGCCGCCGGCGCAGGGCTGGCCCGTGCTCTATGTGCTGGACGGCGATTTGCTGTTCGCGCCCACCGCGCAGCTCATGCGCAACCGCTTCGCGCGCGGGCCGGGCGTGCTCACGCAGGGCGCGGTGGTGGTGGGGCTGGGCTATGCGGGCGGGCAGGTGCTCGACCTGGACGCGCGCACCTACGACTACACGCCGCCCGCGCCAGGGCCGGCCACGGACGAGCGCGGCCGCCGCGAGGGCGGGGCCGACGCCTTCCTCGACTTCATCGACGCCACGGTGCGCCCGCTGGTAGCCCACGCCGTGCGCGTGGACGCCGCGCACCAGACGCTGTTCGGCCACTCCTACGGCGGGCTGTGCGTGCTGCATGCGCTGCTCACGCGGCCGGGCGGTTTCCAGAACTATGTGGCCGCGAGCCCGTCGGTGTGGTGGCGGGGCGGCTTCATCCTGCAGGAGCAAACGCGCTTTCTCGCGGAACGGCGCGCCGATGCGCTCGCGCTGCGGCTGCTCATCACCCAGGGCGAGCGCGAGGCGGAACCGCCCGCCGACCCGGCCCGCGCCGCCCTAGTGCGCGAGCGGCGCGGCACCGACCGCTTGGGCACGCTGCTCGACGGCCTGCGCGGCGCGCCCGGCCTGGATCTGCGCTTCACCACCTTTCCCGGCGCCGACCACGGCGGCGCCATGCTGCCCGCCGCGCAGCAGGCGCTGGCCCTCGCCATCGGGGGCCGCGCATGACCTCGCTGGCCGCGCGCTACCGGCGCTTCGCCGCGCTGCGCCTGTGGCTGCTGGCCGCGATGGCGGCGGTGCTCTGCGCCACCTTCGTGCTCGACCTGGCGACCGGCCCCTCGGGCCTGCCGTTCGCCGACGTGGTGGCCGGGCTACTGCGGCCCTCCGGCATGCCGCTGGAACAGCGCGTAATCCTCTGGGAAGTGCGCCTGCCCTATGCGGTGATGGCGCTGCTGGTCGGCGCGTCGCTGGGCCTGGCGGGCGCGGAGATGCAGACGGCCCTCAACAACCCGCTGGCCAGCCCCTTCACGCTGGGCCTGTCGGCCGCGGCGGCGGTGGGCGCCTCCATCGCCGTGGTGAGCGGCTTCACGCTCATGGCCTTCGGGGAGAACCTGGCGGTGCCGCTAGCGGCCTTCGTTTGCGCATCGGCGGCCACGCTGCTGATCCAGCTACTCGCGTGGCGCTACGGCGCCACGGTCGATACCGTGGTGCTGTTCGGCATCGCGCTGCTGTTTTCCTTCGAGGCGCTGCTGTGGCTCATGCAGTTCATCGCCGACAGCAATGCTTTGCAGCAGATCGTGTTCTGGACCATGGGCAGCCTCTCGCGCGCCACCTGGAACAAGATCGGTCTCGTTGCCTTCGTGCTGCTGGCGTGCGCGATCTGGTCCGCGAAGAACGCCTGGCCGCTCACCGCGCTGCGCGCGGGCGAAGACCAGGCGCGCAGCTTCGGCATCGCGGTGGAGCGGCTGCGCCTGGTCACGCTGCTGCGCGTGAGCCTGCTCGCGGCCACGGCGCTGGCCTTCGTGGGCACCATCGGCTTCGTGGGCCTGGTGGGGCCGCACATCGCGCGGCTGCTGCTGGGCGAGGACCACCGCTACTACCTGCCGGGCAGCGCGCTCGCAGGCGCGCTCATGCTCTCGGGCGCCTCCATCCTCAGCAAGACGCTGGTGCCCGGCGTGGTTCTGCCCATCGGCATCATCACCGCGCTGGTGGGCGTGCCCATGTTCATGGCCCTGGTGCTCTCGCGCAGGAGGGGCGGCGCATGACCGAAGGACTGGAGCTGCGGCACTTGAGCGCCGGCTACCCGCGCCGGCCCGTGCTGCAAGGGATGGACTTGGAACGCATCGCGCCCGGCACGCTGGTGGCGCTGGTGGGGCCGAACGCCGTGGGCAAGTCCACGCTGCTCAAGGCCATCGCCGGGCTGCGCCCCGTGCGCGGGCAGGTGCTGCTGGACGGCACCGACCTGGCCACCCTGCCCCCGCGCGAGCGCCTGCGCCGCGTGGGCTACCTGCCGCAGGCGCTGCCCCAGGCAACGTCGCTGGTGGCGTATGAATCCATGCTGAGCGCGCTGCGCGCCAGCCGCCCCGACCTGGGCGCCGCGCAGGCCGAGACCGCCATCGCCCACGTCTTCGCCACGCTGGGGCTGGACGCGCTGGCGCTGCGGCCGTTGAACGAGCTCTCGGGCGGGCAGCGCCAGATGATCGGATTGGCCCAGGTGCTGGTGCGCGCACCGCGCCTGCTGCTGCTGGACGAACCCACCAGCGCGCTCGACCTGCGCTGGCAGCTGCAGGTGCTGCAGGCCGTGCGCGCACTGGTCGATGAAGGCCAGACGCTGGCCCTGATCGCCGTGCACGACCTGAACCTGGCGCTGCGCTTTTGCGACCGCATCGTGGTTCTGGGCCAGGGGCGTGTGCTAGCGGCGGGCCGCCCCGCCGACGTGCTCACGCCCGCGCTGCTGCGCGCGGCCTACGGCGTGCGCGCACGCATCGAGCATTGCTCGCTGGGCCACCCGCTGGTGCTGGCCGACGAAGCCATTTCGCTGGATGGCGACGACACCCCATGATCCATGCCCAAGGCCAGCCACGAGCGTCACTAGAATGTGACGCCTTGTTACTTTTTGCGCCATGGATCGCCCCGCCGCCCGCACCACCGAAGGCTACGTCCCCCGATCGTTCATCCTGCCGCAGCGCGGCTCCAGCGTAGCGGGCAAGGCGTACTGGGCGCTGGTGCAGCGGGTGGCGCTCACGGCGGCATCCATCGACGCGGGCTACATCCTGCTGTTCCTGTGGCTGGGCTCGGTGCCGCTGGCCGCCGTGAACGCGGTCAGCATCGCGATGTACCTGGGCGCCTGGTGGCTCATCGGCAAGCGCCACAACACGGCGGGGGTGCTGCTGATCTGGCTGGAGGTGGTCGGGCATTCGGCCCTGGGCTCGCTGCTGATCGGCTGGGACAGCGGCTTTCACTACTACCTGCTGCTGTTCATCCCCTCCATCGTCATCGCCAACACGCGCGGCTTTGCCGCGCCCCTGGTGTTGCTGCTGCTGGCCTACTACCTGGGCCTGCGGGCGCTGTGCGACCAACTGGGGCCGCTGGCGCCGCTGCCCGCGCAGAGCGTGCAGGTCGTGAACTGGCTGCACATCGTCCTGGTGTTCGGCATGTTCGCCGCGCTCGCGGCCTTCTACCGCCGCACCATCCTGAACGCCGAAGCCCGCCTGCGCAAGCAGGCCACGCTGGACCCACTGACCGGCCTGAACAACCGGGGCCACTTCCAGACCCTGGCCGCCCACACGCTGGCGCGCAGCCAGCGCGACGGCACGCCCGTGGCGCTGCTGCTGTGCGACGTGGACCACTTCAAGCGCATCAACGACCAGCACGGCCACGGCGTGGGCGACGAGGTGCTGGCCGGCGTGTCCCGCCTGCTGCACCAGAGCCTGCGCGAAAGCGACGTGATCGCCCGCTGGGGCGGCGAGGAGTTTCTGGCGCTGATGCCCGCCTGCACCACCGACGCCGCCTGTGCCACCGCCGAGCGCATCCGCGCCGCCGTGGAGAAAACGCCCTTCGGCGCGGAGGGCATCGCCGTCACCATGTCTTTCGGCGTGGCGCAGGTGTCCAGCGCGGACGACCTGCAAGCCGCCATCGCACGCGCAGATGCTGCCCTGTACCGGGCCAAGAATGAAGGCCGCAACCGGGTGATCCTGGCCGACGATGAGGAGGCGAAGAGCGCGCTCCAAATTGAAGCCCTCGCAGAACCCGCCATTGAACCGGTTCGCGTCAAGTACAAAATCCAGCTCCGCTCCGCCAAACCTGTCACTGAATCGGTTCGCGTCAGGTACAAAATCCAGCTCCGCCCCGCCAAACCTGCCGTCGAACCTGTCATGGCACCGCTGGTAGATTCGCATCGCTTGTCTTCCTTGGCATTCCAGCGCTCGGTTCTGGACTGGCGTGACAACGCTCATGCCGAAACCATGTCAACCATGGCCACGCTGCACCAGACATTCACACGCTACATCGACGGCCAGCTCGACGACATAGGGTTGCTCGGTAATTTTTTTGCCAATGCCGCATACGACACCCTTCTCCAGGAATTTATCCAGCAAGTACGGATACCCATGAGTGATTGCCTGCATCGCCAAGAGGCAGCATTGGCCGCTCTTGCGAAAAAAGAGGCGATCGACCAAAAGGGTTCCATCCACTTCCGAACGGATGCGCTTGCAGCAGGTTGCGCATGCCTCATGGGGCTGGATTTCAAGCCTTCGGAGCGCCAGGAAATTATTCAGAGACTCCACTCTGCAATGCTGGGAGACGGCGGGATTGCCGCAGATTTGTGCAGCCAGGCCACAAGCATGGTCGAACGGCTGGTTTAGGAGAAACAGGCATGTTGAGCACCATTCCCTTCGAGATTCCGGCCAAATTCGCGGCCCAGTTGGCGACCGGAGACCTTGTTCGTTATGGCGGCCTGCTGAAAGATGTGGGCACCGGACAAATCGTCGCGCACTTGCAGGAAACCGGGGTAGCGCAGTCCGTGCTGTCGTCACTTGTTTCGGGCGCACCCACTCCGCTTTCCTTGGTATCTGGCTTGGTCAATACGGGTACCGGCGTCTATACGGCCGTCAAGGTAGGGCAGATCGGCACCCAGATAAGCCAGCTCCAAACCATGATGGAAACGCTGCAATCCCTGCAAGTGGCAACGCTGGGCCTGTCCCTGGTAGGCGTAGGCGTGAGCGTTGCGGGCTTTCTGTACATGCGCAAGCGTTTCAATGCGCTGGATGGACGGCTCGATCAGGTCATCGACGCCATTCACACGGGTTTTGAAAATCAGCGCAAGGCAGACCTGCGAGCGCAAATGTCTCGAACCAATGGGCTGATTCAGCGCGCAGAACATGCCAAGGAGCTTTCCAACCCGCAGTCCGCATACCGTGAAGTGGCTGCGGCACTGGCCGATCAGGCGGCTTATTTCGAGGGTGAAATCTCTTTCACGCTGTCCACCAAAGGCCCCATTCCGGTGGAGTTGTTCTGGCAACTGGCGCAGTCGCTGATGCTTTGCAACAACGTGCGTATCGACTGCGATATGCGCAGCAATGAACTCAAACACGCCCTGAGCGTGGCTGAATCCGGAGCCTTGAAGTACCACGACTTGTTCAAGAAACTCACGCCGGTTTCTTTCGGGGGTTCCGTCGAGAATGGCCTAAACACCGTCAAGGTCTTGCGCGACATCACCGACTCCGCCGCCAGCAAGCCCTATCTGATCGACCATCTGCGCACCCGCAGGATTGCAGGTGATGAATATGTCAACGCACTGGAGCAAGAGCAGCGGCACCCGTTTCTCATGCTGAAGACAAGCTAAAAACTCCCGTTTTTATAGCTTTCAGCGCTTGCTACACAAGGGCTAGAGGCCAATTTGGCTTGAATTTTCAGCCGCGCTTGGCTGCCTCGTACAGCCCCTGCACCTTGGGCACGTTCTGCTCCAGCTCCTTGATGCGCGCGGGCCCCGAGGGGTGGGTGGACAGAAACGCCAGCCCGCCCTGCTTGCTGCCCGTGGCGCTGCCCATCTTCTTCCACAGGCTGACGGCCGCCTGCGGCTGGTAGCCGCCGCGCGCGGCCAGTTCCAGGCCCACCAGGTCGGCCTCGCTCTCGTCGCTGCGGCTGAATTGCAAGGTCAGCAATTGCCCGCCCAGGCTGGCGGCCGCGTTGCCCAGGTCGCCCAGCCCCAGCAGCTGTGAACCCAGGCGCAGCGCCAGGTTGGTGCCCTGCGTCTTGGCGATGCGCTCGCGCGCGTGTTCGCGCAGGGCGTGGGCCATTTCGTGGCCCATGATCATGGCGGCCTCGTCGTCGGTAAGCTTGAGCTGGTCGAGGATGCCCGTGTAGAAGGCGATCTTGCCGCCGGGCATGCAGAAGGCGTTGATCTGCGGGCTGCCGATCAGGTTGACCTCCCAGCGCCATTGCCGCGCACGCTCGTTCCACGGCGCGGCGAACGGGATCAGCCGCCGCGCGATGGCGTGCAGGCGCTGCAACTGCGGGTGCCCTTCGGGCGCCAGCGCGCGCTTGGCCTTGGCCTGTTCCAGCATCTGCCGGTACTGCTGCGCGGCGGAATTTTCCAGCGCCTCGGCCGGCACCAGCTTGCGCAGGCTGGACGAGGCGCCCACGTCCACCTGCGCGAGCGCAGGCGCGGCGGCCGCGGCACCCACCGCGAGCACGAAGGCGCGGCGCGAAACCCAGGGGGAGGAAGGAGCGGGGCAGAGCAGGCACATACCCAGGAATAATAGACAGGAAACCGCCCGCCCATGTCAGATACCACCCCCAACCCTACTCCCCGCACCCCCTGGCTCCAGACCTTGCGCGTGTACCTGGAGCCCGCCAGCCTGCGCATGGTCTGGAGCCAGGGGG
>Ga0222423_1000988_pt1 | contig 14673 bp, 15 predicted proteins | sample 3A0metagenome_FD_182472 | JGI IMG/M metagenome (GOLD analysis project Ga0222423, IMG submission 182472) | Enriched microbial communities from leaf-cutter ant dump, University of Wisconsin, Madison, United States - 3A0 (version 2) | ecosystem: Environmental > Terrestrial > Nest > Insects nest >...
TCCCGACGAGCGTGGTGGAGGTCATGCAGCGCGACGCGATCGACCGCCTCGGGCTGCGCCGCCTGCTGTTCGAGCCCGAGCTGCTCGCGTCGGTCCAGCCGGACGTGTCGCTCGTCGCGACGCTCGTCGCGCTCAACCGGACCGTCCCGGAGCAGTCCAAGGACACCGCGCGTCGCGTGGTCCAGACCGTCGTCACGGACATCGAGCGTCGCATCGCGACCGCGACGCGGTCGGCCGTGAACGGGGCGATCCGCCGCCGTCGCACGCACCGCCCGCGGCTCGCGGACGTCGACTGGGACGCGACGATCCGCGCGAACCTGCGCCACTACCTGCCCGAGCACCGCACGGTCGTCCCGCACCGGCTCGTCGGCGCCGGACGGCACAGCGCGGTCGTCGCGCGGGACGTGATCGTCGCGATCGACCAGTCCGGCTCCATGGCCGAGTCGGTCGTCTACGCGTCGGTGTTCGGGGCGGTCCTGGCGTCGATGCCCGCGCTGCGCACGTCGCTCGTCGTGTTCGACACGAACGTCGTCGACCTCACGGACCGCCTGCACGACCCGGTCGACGTCCTGTTCGCGACGCAGCTCGGCGGCGGAACGGACATCAACCGCGCGATCGCGTACTGCGAGTCCCTCGTGCGTCGTCCCGCGGACACGCTGCTCGTGCTCGTGAGCGACCTCATCGAGGGGGGCATCAAGGACGAGATGCTGCGCCGCGCCGCCGAGCTCACGGCGTCGGGCGTCCAGGTCGTGGCACTCCTCGCGCTCTCCGACTCGGGCGCGCCAGCGTACGACCACGACAACGCCGCAGCCCTCGCGAGCCTGGGCATCCCGGCGTTCGCGTGCACCCCGGACCGCTTCCCCGACCTCCTCGCCGTCGCGCTCGCGGACGGCGACGTCGCCGCCTGGGCGGACCGCACCGCGTGACGTGGACGGCGGCCTGGACGAGGTGACCGCGCTCCGTCCACAGCGGACCTCGCGCCGCCGCAGCCCGTCGACGACCGTGTGCCACGATGCACCCATGTCCGTCCACCTGCTCGACCGCGCGATCTACTCGTACGCCGACGTGGACCGCCTGGTCGCTCTTCACCCCGGCACCGCGCGGCGATGGCTCGAAGGCTACCGGCGCGGCGGGAAGACCTACGAACCCGTCCTCCGCCCCGTTGCGACCGGCTCTGAGAGCGTCACCTGGGGAGAGATGGTCGAGGCCCGCCTGCTCGCGGAGTTCCGCAGGAGGGACGTTCCCGTCCAGCGTCTGCGTCGCGCGGTCGTGCGCCTTCGCGACGAGTTCGGTCCCTACCCGCTCGCGACTGCTCGGCCCTTTCTCGACGTCGAGGGCAAGGAGCTCGTGCTCAAGGTCCAGGACGAGGTCGGGCTCGAGGGCGAGCTGAGACTCGTCGTCGTCCGCAACGGCCAGTACCTGCTCACGGAGTCGACCGAGCGCTTCCGGTCCGCTGTCGAGTACGACGAGGGTGTCGTGAGCCGGTTCCGGCCCGAGGTACGGACCCCCGACGTCGTGATGGACGCGCGCCACGCGTTCGGCCAGCCGGCAGTGCGCAACGTCCGCGCGGACACGCTCGCCGAGGCGTACCGCGCGGGCAGCTCACGCGACGAGCTGGCCGATCTCTACGACCTCACACCGGCAGAGGTCGACTCGGCGTTGCGGTACGAGATGATCGTCGGCCGCCCCGCCGCCTGACGCCGTGTACTTCACGGACGAGAACTCCCTCGCGCTCGGAAAGCTCCTGCGACAGACCGGTCGAGCCGCCGTCTATCCCGGGCACGAGGACCTGCCCGAGGTGCCCCGCGGCACGCCCGACCTGCAGTGGATGCCTGTCGTGGGTCACCTCGATCTCGTCGTCGTCACTCGAGATCGTCGTATCCGTACGCGCCCGGCGGAACTCGCCGCCTACCGCGAGCACGGGCTGCGGTCCGTCTGGATCGGAGCGAAGCGCGATCTCACACCACACGACCAGCTCGAGCTGGTCCTCCGCCACGAGACCCGCCTGCTGCGTGAGATGACGAAACGCGGACCGGGTCCGTGGGCTCTCGCCTTGACCGAGTCCGGCCTCCGACCGCTCCGCCTCGTCGACTGACGTCAGCGGGCCAGGTCGCGGCGGCGGAAGCCCGCGAAGCCGACGACCAGGAGGCCGAGGGCCACGAGCGTGATCCAGCCGAGCCCGGTCCAGTCGGGGCTGGTGGCGGCGACGTGCGGCAGGTGCCAGAACGGGCTGATGCCGAGCACCCAGTCGTCGAGCCCGAACGTCGGGCCGAGCAGGGTCAGCACGAACGACACGAGGACCCCGGCCCAGGCGGCGATGCTGACGACGGGTCGGGCGCCGACGACCGCGACGGAGACCGCGACGACGGTCCAGGCCGCGGGGATCGTCGCGAGCGCCTGCGTGAACGCGTCGCCGAAGCCGAGCCCGAGGTCGGCCCCCGCGACGAGCACCGCGACGAGCGTCCCGGCGATCGTCAGGAAGATCGTCGGGAACGCGAGCGCGACGACGACGTTGCTCGCCCAGTACCGCGGCCGCGCGACCGCACCGGCGAGCACGGGCTCGACGCGGTCCTCGAGCTCTTCGGCGCGGACCTTGAGCATGACCTGCACGCCCGAGACGGACGCGAGGATGCCGGCGAGGCTGAGGATCATCACGAGGAAGCCGGACGCGAGGTCCCGCGGGGTCGTCGCACCGCCCGCGAGCGCGTCCGCGATCCCGGGGTCCGAGCCGAAGATGTCGGTCACCGACGTCGCGAAGTACCCGAACACGAACCCGAGGGCGGCGAACGCGACGGTCCACGTCACGAACGGCCCGCGGTTGACGCGCAGCGCGAGCCGCCACGTGCTGCGCGTGGTCCCGCGCGCGGGGCCGGGCCGCGGCGCGACGGTGCCCTGCCCGAAGTCGCGACGGGACTGCAGCCGGAAGGCGACGGCGACGAGCGCGGCGGTGAGCACGACGGCGAGCGCCAGGGGCGCCCAGCGGTCGCCGGAGGCGGGCTGTGTCTCGTGCATCCAGCCGAGCGGGTTGGCCCAGATGGTCCAGCGCGGCGCGTCGAGCGAGTAGCAGAACCCGACGAGCCCGAACAGCACGCCGAGCACCCCGACGGCCATCGAGCTCGCGGTCCGGGCATCGGACCCGACCTGGGCGGTGACGGCCGCGACCCCGGCGAACATCCAGCCCGTCGCGGTGAACGTCGCGGCGAGCAGGAACGACGCGGTCGCGCCTCCCCCGCACAGCACCGTCACGACGCCGGCGAGGACGCCGACGAGCACCGACCCGACGAGCGCCATCGCGACGCCCGTGAGCAGCCGGGTGCTGCGACCCATGACGCCGGACGCGAGCAGCTCAGCCTGACCGGAGTCCTCCTGGGCGCGCGTGGCGCGCGTGACGGCGAAGATCGCACCGAGCGCGGCGAGGAACCCGCCGATCGCGAGGCAGCGCCACGCGTTGAACCCGTCGGCGGTGCTCAGGTCGTGGGCGGGACCGAAGATCAGCCCGATCGCGGGGTTCGCGCCGACGGCGGCCGCGAGGCCGGCCCGCGCCTGCTCGTCGGGGAACACGAACGGGTAGACGATGACGGACGAGACCGACAGCGCCGTGACGATCACGGCCCACGGCGCCAGCAGGCGGCCGTCCTGCCGCAGCGACGCGCGCAGCAGGGACCGGGTCCCGACGACCGCCGACGAGCGTGCGCCCGGGGCCCGCGTCGGGGGCCGGACGGCGGGTGCGGCGGCGGTCATCGCTCCGCTCCGGACGTCGGTCCGGCCGACGAGCCGTCGGCGTGCTCGTCGGCCGCCTCGTCGCCGTAGAGGCGCAGGAACAGGCTCTCGAGCGACGGCGGCTCGACGGTCAGGGACCGGAAGCCGTACGGCGCGAGCGCGTCCATCGCCTCGCCGATGCGCGTCGAGTCGACCGCAGCGGTGAGCCGCTCGCCGTCGAGGTGCGCGTCGTGCAGCGCCGCGAGGGCACGATCGTCGGGCACGCGCTCGAGGATCGCGTGGATGGTGGTGTGCGCGGCACCGCGCAGGTCGGCGAGCGTGCCGGTGCGCACGATGCGCCCGTCGCGGATGATGCTCAGCCGGTCGGCGAGCGTCTCGGCCTCCGCGAGGATGTGGCTGGACAGCAGGACGGTCGCCCCGCGGTCCTTCGCCTCGCCCACGACCTCCTGGAAGACGTTCTCCATGAGCGGGTCGAGCCCGGAGGTCGGCTCGTCGAGGATGAGCAGCTCGACGTCGGACGCGAGCGCGGCGACGATCGCGACCTTCTGCCGGTTGCCCTTGGAGTACTGCCGCCCGCGCTTGGTCGGGTCGAGCTCGAAGCGTTCGACGAGCTCGGCGCGCCGGGCCTCGTCGACACCGCCGCGCAGCGCCCCGAGCAGGTCGATCGCCTCGCCACCGGTCATGCCGGGCCACAGCGACACGTCACCGGGGACGTAGGCGATGCGCCGGTGCAGGTCGACGACGTCGCGCCACGGGTCCTGGCCGAGCACGTGGACGGTCCCGGCGTCGGCGCGCAGCAGCCCGAGCAGGACGCGGATCGTCGTGGACTTGCCCGCCCCGTTGGGGCCGAGGAACCCGTGCACCTCGCCGCGCGCGACGTGCAGGTCGAGCCCGCGCAGCGCCTGGAACCTGCCGAAGGACTTGGTCAGTCCCGCGACGTCGATCACTTCGTCGGCGCTCATCGCCACTCCCGGGCTCTCGTCGTGCGCGGTCTGCTGACCGCAGCGCCATCAAACTCCACAGGTGGGGAACTCTGCAACTGAGGAACTACACTCGCGGCCATGGCCACGACGACGCGCAAGCGACCGACGGGACGCCGGGCGGGTGACAGCGGGACCCGTGACGCGATCCTCGACGCGGCGCTGCACCTGTTCGGCGAACGCGGCTACGACGGCACGTCGGTGCGCGCGATCGCCGCGCAGGCCGGTGTCGACCCCGCGCTCATCCGACACTTCTTCGGGGACAAGCCCACGCTGTTCGCGACCGTCGTCGCCGACGGGACCGGGATCCCCGAGCTCGTGCAGGCCGCACTGACCGGCGACCCCGAGCGGGTCGGGGAGAACGTGACCCGCGCGTTCCTCACGCTCTGGGAGGAGCCGCAGTCCCGACCGATCCTGCTCGCGCTCCTGCGCTCGGCCGTGACGTCACCGCAGGCAGCGCAGCTGCTGCGCGAGATCCTGCCCGGACGCTCCCCCGCGTTCCGCGAGGTCGTCTCGCGGCGCAGCTTCGGGCTGGCCGCCTCACACCTGTTCGGCATCGCGCTCGCACGCCACGTCATCGGCCTGCCCACGATGACCGAGCCGACGCTCGACGAGCTCGTCGCCGAGGCGGCCCCGACGATCCACCGCTACCTCACGAACACCCACCGCTGACCCACCGAGCCCTGAGCCCACGACATCTCGCCGGGAACGATCACCCGCTGCGCCTCTCGGGTTGCCGACTCGACATCAGCAGCACGCGGCATCTCGCCGCTCCTGAGCGTCATGGCGACGTGAGCAGGATGCGCAACGCGAGCTGCGCGTGAGTCCGGTACGGCTCAGGCAGGACGTCCCATGAGCTCGGAGCTCGATCGAGTGCGTCGGACAGCGCTCGGAGGCGTCTGCCGTCCGATCCTGCGAAACCCGCACGCGCATCGAAGGGATCTTCAAGGGCCGCGAGAAGCACGACAGCGTCGACCAGATGGCGCTGTCGGTCCCGCGTGTCAGCGATATGGGCCGCAGCCTTGAGAACGAGCGCACCGAACACGGACGGGACCGAGATCGTCGTCGCCTTCCCCGGCTCGATGTCCAGCGACGCAGTCATCGTCCTCAGCAGCGCTTGGGTGCCGCCCTCGATCGCCACCATGTCCTTGCCTCTGAGCCTCTGGCGAGCACGAGGTGCGACATGATCAGCCGCCATGACGTCGACGACGTCGACGGACACGCCGTCACGCCCGGGACGCGTGAATCGATGCCCCGACTCCTCGCGTGGATCGATCGAGGCCGCGAACTCGTAGCCGAGACCCTCGAGCGAACGTGCCACGACGTTCGCGACCCACGGCGCCGTCTCGATGTGCAGGACCATGTCGACGTCGCTCGTGACCCGCGGTGGGGGCACACCTGCCGAGACGGCATGTACCTGCGTCATGAGCCCACCGACAAGCGTCCACAGGTCATGCGTCAGCACCGAGGCGACCTCGGCGACGTTCGGCCACGGCGGCAGCCACCCGTGCGCGGGCGCGGGCACCTCGATGTGCTGGCGACTCACCGGATCCCCTCCAGGACCCGGCCCAGCTCCCCGATACCCATGCGCCGTTCACGCACATCAGCGGATCCCGCAAGGTCGAGCGCCGCGACGACCATGCTGCCCGCCACCACGCTCCGGACGGTCTGCCAGTCGAAGTCGACCACCCGCAGGACGACGTCGCCCGTTGGATCCTCCTTCAGCGCGAACCGCTCGACGGTCGCCACCAGGTCGATCGTCGCGAGATACCCCGAGACCTGATCCGCTCCCGCCAGTCCGAGCCGCGCCTCAGCGTCGGCAAGTGTCAGGAGCGAGGCCGCGAGCCGACCCCGCGCGCTGGGGTGCGCGCGGTAGACGCGCTCGACAGCACGATGGCGCGCAAGCATGACGAAGGTCGCACCGTCGACGGTCCTCAACCGCGCTCGCAGTCGCGCGATCTGACGCTCACCGATCCACGGAGCGGCGCACCCCTCCAGGAGCGCTATCGCTGCCCACGCAGTCGGCGCCTGCCATCCGCGGGTGCGTCGAACGTCACCCGGCGCGCGGTAGCGGGCCAGACTCGTCGCATCGATGAGCCCACGCGCAGGCTGGACCAAGGAACCGTCAGCGACGAGCTGCTGCACTCGACGCGACGTGACACCGAGCTGCTCCGCAGCACGCCGGGTCTCCACCAGATCCATGACCTACACCTTCGCTTTTGCGAAGCAATATGTCCACCGGAGATCTCGTGACACCACCGTCGGGGTGGTCGGATTCGAACCGGCGACCTTCCGCTCCCAAAGCGGACGCGCTACCAACCTGCGCCACACCCCGCCGCGGGCACGCCCGCGCTCGCACAGCCTAGGGGACGCACGTCGCCGGTCCGACGACCGCGCGGTCGGCTGTGGTGGGATGGGCGCCGTGACCACCACGTTCCTGCGCCCCGGCGACCGCGTCCTCTTCCAGGGCGACTCCCTGACCGACTGGGGCCGCGACCGCACCGACCCGACGAGCCTCGGGCACGGCTACGCGGGCATCGCGGCGGCGCTCGCCGGCGCGCGGCGGCCGGACCTCGCGCTCGAGTTCGTCAACCGTGGCGTGGGCGGCGACACCGCGGCGATGGTCCGCGAGCGCTGGGAGGTCGACGCGCTCGCGCTCGAGCCGACGGTCGTCTCGATCCTCGTCGGGATCAACGACACCTGGCGGCGGTACGACTCGGGACGGCCGACCAGCACCGACGAGTACGCCGAGCACTATCGCCACCTGCTCGTCACGGCCCGCGAGCGCCTCGATGCGCGGTTCGTGCTCGTCGAGCCGTTCCTGCTGCCCGTCACGCCCGACCAGGAGGCGTGGCGCGAGGACCTCGACCCGCGGATCGAGGTGGTCCGGAGCCTCGCGACCGAGTTCGGCGCCCGGCTCGTCGCCGCCGACGGCCTGTTCACCGAGGCCGCCGAGGCCGCGGGGGCCGCGCACTGGACGACCGACGGCGTGCACCTGACCACGGCGGGCAACGGTCTGCTCGCCGAGGCGTGGCTCGACACGCTCGGCATGCCCGCCTGAGCGGGACCGTCGACCCGCTGCCGGACCGGCTCACCGTGCGCGGTGCACCCGGCCGGGGTCTGTGGGCGGTGTGCGGCAGGCTCGACCCGTGATCCTCGTCGTCGCCCGCCCGTCCGCCACGCGGCAGACGTCGTCGTCCGACGAGACCGCGGGACCCGTCGTGGCGGTGCGCGCGGCCCCGACGGGCGATGCCGTGCTCGGTCCCGAGCGCGCCCCGCGCTGGGCCTGGGCGGACACGGCCGCGTGGTACCCGCGCCTCCTCGCGGACGGCGTGCGGGTCGAGCGCTGCCTGGACCTGCGCCTCACGCACCGGATCCTGCGCGCGTCGTCGGCGACGGCGTCGTCCACGCTCGCGGCAGCACCACCCGGCCCGTTCGACACCGCGACCGAGACGACGGCCCCGGCCGCGCCGGACACCCCCGCGGCGACGCTGTTCGACGCCGTGGACGACGAGCCCGCGTCGGTCGGGCGCCGCGAGCTCGCCCCGCGCCCGGCCGCGGGCTCGCCCGACGAGGACGAGTGCCTCGCCGAGCTCGCAGCGCAGGACGCCGCGGTGACCGGCAGCAGCGCGCCGGGTCGGCTGCGCCTGCTGCTCGTCGGCGAGTCCGCGGGTGCGCTCGCGGCCGCCGAGATGCACCACGCGGGTCTGCCGTGGGACGTCGCGGTGCACGACGAGGTGCTGCGCAGCCGGCTCGGCGACCGACCGGCCCGCGGTGAGCGACCGGCCACGATGGCGCGGCTCGCGGCCGAGGTCCGCGCGGCCCTCGACGCGCCGACGCTCAACCCCGACTCGCTGCCCGACGTGCTGCGTGCGCTGCGGCGCGTCGGTCTCGCGGTGTCCTCGACGCGGCAGTGGGAGCTCGAGGGCGTCGACCACCCCGCGATCGCCCCGCTGCTCGCCTACAAGAAGCTGTCCCGCCTGCACAGCGCGAACGGCTGGGCATGGCTCGACCAGTGGGTGCCGGACGGCCGGTTCCGGCCGGAGTACGTCGTCGGCGGCGTCGTCACGGGACGCTGGGGGTCGAGCGGCGGCGGCGCGCTGCAGATCCCCCGACAGCTGCGTTCGGCCGTGCGCGCGGACCCGGGGTGGCGGCTCGTCGTCGCGGACGCCGCACAGCTCGAACCGCGCGTGCTCGCGGGGCTCGCGCGCGACGAGCGCATGGCCGAGGCAGGGGCGGGCCGTGACCTGTACGGCGGCATCGTCGAGTCGGGCGTGGTCGCCGAACGCGCGCTCGCCAAGGTCGGCATGCTCGGCGCGCTGTACGGCGGGACGACGGGGGCGAGCGCCGCGGTCCTCCCCCGGCTGCTGCAGGCGTACCCCGCCGCGGTCGGGCTCGTCGAGGACGCCGCGCGCGCCGGCGAGCGCGGCGAGGTCGTCTCGACGCTGCTCGGCCGCAGCTCGCCGCGGCCCGACGCCGCGTGGTCGCGGGTGCAGGGCGATGCGCTCGACCCCGACGCGAGCGACCGTGCGCAGTCGAGGGCACGGTCGCAGACGCGCGCCTGGGGGCGGTTCACGCGCAACTTCGTCGTGCAGGGCACCGCGGCGGAGTGGGCGCTGTGCTGGATCGCGGACCTGCGGCGTCGGCTGTGGGCCATGGGTGCGGACGCCGCGTCGCCGGGGCTGGTCGCGCCGCCGTTCGTCGGGCGGCCGCACCTCGTGTACTTCCTGCACGACGAGCTCGTCGTGCACTGTCCCGCCGCGTGGGCCGACGAGGTCGCGGTCCAGGTCGCGGGCGCGGCGAGCGCCGCCGGTCGACTTCTGTTCGGCGACTTCCCCGTGGACTTCCCGCTGTCCGTGGGCGTCGCGGAAAGCTACGCCGAGGCGAAGGAGCACGCACGCCTCGTCGTCGGACGGCCCGCGTGAGCGCCCGACGACCGCGCCCACCGTCCCAACCACCGGGAACCTTTGCGCGCGCAGCGGCGTTGCCGCTAGCGTCACCCGCGACTGCGACCCTCTGGTCGCGACCTTGGAGGAGAGCGATGAGCGAGCGGATCCCCGCCCCCGCCTCCTTCGTGCGTGCCTTCGGCGCGCCCTGTTGTCGCTGTAGGTAGAGCGCTGGCTCCCGCGCGCGACCTCCCCTCCGACCGCCCGTCGGAGCACCACGCGCCAGCGCTCGCCCCGGCGGCCCGTCCGCACGGCCTCGTCGTCCCGCGCACGAGGCCCCGCGGAGCACGATCGTCCCTCCGCACCGCAGCACCCGTAGTTAGCTCCCCTGTTAGCGCCGCCACCGGCGGCTCGACCGAAGAGGAACCATGGCCCGCATCTACGACGACGCCACCGCGCTGATCGGTAACACCCCGCTCGTCCGCATCAACAAGATCACCGACGGCGCCCCCGCCACGGTCGTCGGCAAGCTCGAGTTCTACAACCCCGCCAGCTCGGTCAAGGACCGCATCGGCGTCGCGATCATCGACGCGGCCGAGGCGTCGGGCGAGCTTCCCGCGGGCGGCACGATCGTCGAGGCGACGTCGGGCAACACGGGCATCGCGCTCGCGTTCGTCGGCGCCGCTCGCGGCTACAAGGTCGTCCTCACGATGCCCGAGTCGGCCTCCAAGGAGCGCCGTGCGCTGCTGCGGGCGTTCGGCGCGGAGCTCATCCTCACGCCGGCCGCCGAGGGCATGAAGGGCGCCGTCAACCGCGCCAACGAGATCGCCGCCGAGCGTCCGGGCGCGATCCTCGCGCGGCAGTTCGCCAACGAGGCCAACCCCGCGATCCACCGCAAGACGACGGCCGAGGAGATCTGGGCCGACACCGACGGCAAGATCGACATCCTCGTCGCGGGCATCGGCACGGGCGGCACCATCACGGGCGTCGGTCAGGTCCTCAAGGAGCGCAACCCCGACGTGAAGATCGTCGCGGTCGAGCCCGCCGAGTCGCCGATCCTCAACGGCGGCCAGCCCGGCCCGCACAAGATCCAGGGCCTCGGCGCGAACTTCGTGCCCGAGATCCTCGACACGAACGTCTACGACGAGGTCATCGACATCGACGGCGACACGGCCGTCGCGTTCGCGCGCCGGGCCGCGGCCGAGGAGGGCCTGCTCGTCGGCATCTCGTCGGGTGCCGCGCTCGCGGCCGCGAAGCAGCTCGCCGAGCGTCCCGAGAACGCGGGCAAGCTGATCGTCGCGATCATCCCGTCGTTCGGTGAGCGCTACCTGTCGTCGGTGCTGTACTCCGACCTGCTCGACTGAGCACCCGCCGCGTCCCGGTCGCCGCACGGTGGCCGGGACGCGGCGTCCCGCGCGGCCCGGCCGCGCACCCGTCAGCCCCCTGCGGGCGCTCCCGAGAGCCAGGGACCCATGCCTCCGCTGCAGCACTTCGTCGCCACGTTCCGCGAGGACCTCGACGCCGCACGGCACCGCGACCCCGCGGCCCGCTCACGGCTCGAGGTCGCGCTCGCCTACCCGGGCGTGCACGCCGTGTGGACGTACCGCGTGGCGCACGCGATGTGGCAGGAGCCGGGGCTGCGCCTGCCCGCACGCCTGCTCTCGCAGCTCGTCCGGTGGCTCACGGGCATCGAGATCCACCCCGGCGCGCGGCTCGGTCGGCGCCTGTTCATCGACCACGGCATGGGGGTCGTGATCGGCGAGACCGCCGAGGTCGGGGACGACGTGGTGCTCTTCCACGGGTCGACGCTCGGCGGCCGTTCCATGCGGCACGGCAAGCGCCACCCCACGCTCGGCGACAACGTCGTCATCGGTGCCGGTGCGAAGGTGCTCGGCCCCGTGTGGATCGGCGACGGCGCGCAGGTCGGCGCGAACGCGGTCGTGATCCACGACGTCCCGGCCGGGGCCGTCGCGGTCGGCGTGCCCGCCCAGATCCGCAAGCGGCCCGCGGCCGCTCCGTTCGACGTCGAGATCGACGACCCCGCGATCTACATCTAGGCACTTGTTCTAGTTGTCTGCGAACAACTAGGCTCAGTTCGTGCTCTGGACCATCGACCCGACGAGCGACGAACCGCTGTTCGCGCAGATCGCCGCGTGCGCGCGGCGCGGCCTCGCGACCGGCGACCTGCGGGCCGGGAGCCGCCTCCCGCCGGCCCGCTCGCTCGCACTCGCGCTCGACGTCAACCTGCACACCGTGCTGCGCGCGTACCAGGACCTGCGCGACGAAGGCCTCGTCGACCTGCGCCGGGGGCGCGGCGCGGTGGTCGCGGCCCACGGTGACCTCGACGCGCTCGCCGGTCCCGTCGCCGCACTCGTCGACGCAGCCCGGCGCTCGGGCGTCTCGGCGCCGGCCGTCGTCGCCCTCGTGCAGTCGGCGTTCGACCCGCCTACGGGCAACCCGTCATCCGACCGACCCGACCGACCGGACGAGGAGATCTCGTGACCACCGAGCCGACCGCCCACCCGACCGCCCCACCGCCTGCCATGACGACGTCTGCCCGGTGGACGACGACCCTGCTGGCGCTCGTCGTACCGCTCGTGCTGCTCGGGGCGGCCGCCGTCGTCGCGATCTCGTGGCGCGGCGAGCTGCCGGACCCGGTCGCGACACACTGGGGCAGCCACGGCCCGGACGGGTTCGAGTCGCTCTCGGGCGCGCTCGTCCCGCTCCTGCTCGGCGCGGTGCTCGCGGCCCTGGGCTGGGCGGTCGCGTTCTTCTGGGGCCGGGACACCGGGACGCGGCGCACGGCAGTCGGCACGTCGGTGGGTCTCGCGGTGCTGCTCGGCACGGTGACGGTCGGCTCGCTCGCGGTGCAGCGGGGGCTCGACGACGCGAGGGACGCGCCCGGAGTCGGCGGGCTCGTCCTCGTCGGCACGCTCGCCGGCCTCGCCCTGGGGTTCGGCGCGGCCTTCCTCGTGCCGCGCGTCGTCGCCGCGTCCACGCACGCACCGGTCGACCCGCTCGCGCCGCGGGTCGACCTGGAGCCCTCGCAGCGTGCCGCATGGAGCGGCTCCGTCCGCGGGGCGTCGGTCCTCATGGCCGGGGTCGTCGGCGTCGCGCTGTGCTCGTTCCTGGCGACCCGTGAGGGCGTCGCCCTCGCGGCACTGCTGATGGTGCCCGTCGTCGCGCTTGTCGTGACCGCCCTGGTCTGGCGCGTCACGGTCGACGCGCGCGGGCTCGAGGCCCGTCCGCTGCTCGGCTGGCCGAGGGTGCGCGTCCCGCTCGACGAGGTCGAGCGCGCCGTCGTCGTGCAGGTGCACCCCCTCACGGACTTCGGCGGCTGGGGGTACCGCATCCGCAGCGGAGGGCGCACCGGGGTCGTGGTGCGCGGCGGTGAGGCGGTCGAGGTGCACCGGACCGGAGGACGCTCGCTCGTCGTGACGGTGGACGACGCCGCGACCGCCGCGGGGCTGCTCAACACGCTCGCGGACCGCGCCCGCGCCTGACGTGCGGGCAGGTCCGGGCCGCTGTCGCTACCCATCGGTAACCTGTGCCGACCGACGACGACGTCAGGAGGCCACACGTGCGACTGGGCTACTCGCTGGGCTACTGGTCCGCCGGACCTCCGCCCGCTGCGCTCGAGACCGTCCTCTCCGCCGAGCGCCTGGGGTTCGACTCGGTCTGGACCTCGGAGGCGTACGGCTCGGACGCGCTCACGCCGCTCGCCTGGTGGGGGTCGCGCACGACGACGGTGCGGCTCGGCACCGCGATCGCCCAGCTCTCCGCCCGGACCCCCACCGCCACCGCGATGGCCGCGCTCACGCTCGACCACCTGTCCGGCGGACGCTTCGTGCTGGGCCTCGGCGCGTCCGGGCCCCAGGTCGTCGAGGGCTGGTACGGGCAGCCGTACCCCCGGCCGCTCGCCCGCACGCGCGAATACGTCGCGATCGTGCGCCAGGTCCTCGCACGCGAGGCGCCCGTGACCGCGTCGGGCGACTTCTACCGCCTCCCGCTGCCGCCCGACGAGGGAGCCGGGCTCGGCAAGGCGCTGCGCCCCACGGTGCACCCGCTACGCCGCGACCTGCCGATCCACCTCGCGGCCGAGGGTCCCCGCAACGTCGCGCTCGCCGCCGAGATCGCCGACGGCTGGCTGCCGATGTTCTACTCCCCCCGCATGGACGACGAGTACCGCGCGCTGCTCGCAGAGGGCTTCGCCGCGCGGGCCGACGACCGCGACCCCGCGACGTTCGAGGTCGTCGCGCCCGTGCCGGTCGTGCTCGGACCCGACGTCGAGTCGGCCGCCGACCAGGTGCGCCCGTTCGTCGCGCTGTACGCCGGGGGCATGGGGGCCAAGGGCGCAAACTTCCACCGCAACGTGCTCGACCGGCTCGGCTACGCGGACGTGTGCGACGAGATCCAGGCGCACTACCTCGCGGGCGCCAAGGACCGGGCGGCCGCCGCGGTGCCGCTCGAGCTCGTGCGCGACATCGCGCTCGTCGGGACGCCCGAGGACGTGCGCGACCAGCTCCCCGCCTGGCGCGCGACCGCGATCACGACGCTCCTGGTGCAGGGTGACCCGCGCTCGCTCCCCGCCGTGGCCGAGGTGCTGCGCGCCGCGTGACGACGCTCGGGCGGCCGGGATCACGCCCGCGCTCCCACGGCGGTCGGCGCACCCAACGCCGCGTCGGTGCGCACACCGCCGCCACACCCCCGCTCCCACGGCGGTCGGGCAGACTCGTCATCGTGGACGATGCATACCTCGAGGCGGTGCTCGACCTCGTCGAGACCATCCCGAGCGGACGTGCCATGACGTACGGGACCGTCGCCGAGGTGGTGGCGGAGCGGTTCGTCGCCGCAGGCGGGCACCCGCGCGGCGGTCCTCGTCAGGTCGGTCAGGTCATGGCCCGCGCAGGTGCGGGCGTCCCGTGGTGGCGCGTCGTCAACGCGTCGGGCGCGCCGCCCACACGGCACCTGCAGCGTGCGCTCGCCGAGCTCCGCGCCGAGGCCACCCCGCTCACCCCCGACGGCACGCGCGTCGCGCTCGCGCGCGCGATCTGGTTCCCCGACGTCCCCGACCCGGCCTGACTCCT
>Ga0222423_1000993_pt1 | contig 14638 bp, 14 predicted proteins | sample 3A0metagenome_FD_182472 | JGI IMG/M metagenome (GOLD analysis project Ga0222423, IMG submission 182472) | Enriched microbial communities from leaf-cutter ant dump, University of Wisconsin, Madison, United States - 3A0 (version 2) | ecosystem: Environmental > Terrestrial > Nest > Insects nest >...
GACGATCTAGATGTCCCTGACTTCCTGAAATGAGTTTGACACCGAGGATCCCGGTGACCGAGGTAGATCTCGGTCCCGGGATCCGCGCTTTTTTCACTACTCGAGAGGGCGGGGCCTCAATCGGTGCCTATGCCACGCTCAATGTTGGCGACGCGGTGGGGGATCAGCCTCTTGCCGTTTTGCGTAATCGTGATCTCCTTGCCCAAGAGGCCGGAGTGCCGATTCACTATCTTCGACAAGTGCACGGGCGAGACGTCGTTGATGTCACTTTTGTGAACGCCTGCGAGTCAAGGGGCTTTGATGCCGCTCTCTCGGCGGACGGTGCAACGTCTGTAGATCCGAGACTTGCGTTATGCGTGTACGTGGCGGACTGCGTTCCAATACTCCTTGCTGATCCTGTAGCACGGGTAATTGGAACTGCTCACGCCGGGCGTCAGGGCTTGGAAACGGGAATCATCGCAGCCACAGTTGCTCGCATGGCGGCGCGCGGTGCATCTCCTGCGCATATGCGTGTTGCGGTGGGGCCGTGCATCTGTGGAAGTTGCTATGAGGTGCCCAATGAAATGGCTGTTCGCTTTGCACAGTTGACGGGTTCGTCGGTGACCAACACGCGGTGGAACTCCACGGGGATTTCTCTCCGTGCAGCAACCTGCCTGCAGTTTGAGCAATTGGGGATCACACACGTAACCCATATTGAGCAATGCACTTATGAATCTTTGAGCTACTTTTCACATCGCCGGGCAACGCACTTAGCCGGTGAATCGGTTGGATTTTCAGGGAGATTTGCTGGGATCGTCAGGCTGCTTGACTAAGGTGTTCTCGAAGTTTTTGCGCAGAATGATGGTGAATAGTTGAGAATCTTGGCGTGTCGTGCGAGAAGCGGTCCCGCTCTGCGCTAGCGTAATTTCATTGTCGAGCAGCATGAACGTAACTTCTGCCCATTGCAGAAGTAGCCGCTAGATGTTCGGCACCACGCAATCAGCGAGACCTTGGCGAATATCTAGGGTTGGCCCTCAATGGTTGGGTGAGCGGGACTACGACAGATCGGAGAAGGGTGATGGCAGGAGCCCTGCGTAAGACAATGAAGTATCTCGGTATGGCCGAAGGCGACCGGGAATACGAAGATGAGGTTTACGATGACTACTCGGACTATGAAGAGGTAGTTGAGGAGCCCATGGAATCGTATGACGCTCAGGTAACCCCGATCTCCCGTGCTTTCTCGCATCAGGAGAAGAGCGGCTTTGCCAACACTGAGTTGCGCCGTATCACCACGGTTCATCCACGTTCGTACAATGACGCCCGCGTTATTGGTGAAGCGTTCCGTGATGGCACCCCGGTCATCATGAACCTCTCGGATATGGACGATGCAGACGCAAAGCGGTTGGTCGACTTCTCAGCTGGAATCGTGTTTGGCCTTGAAGGTCGTATCGAGCGCGTAACGTCCAAGGTGTTCCTACTCTCGCCTGCCAACGTCGAGGTCACCGGAGAATCAGCAGAACAGAGCTCTAACGCAAGCAGCACCCAAAGCTTCTATAACCAGAGCTGATCGTGTCATTTGTGTGGAGCCTGCTTGCACTCGTGTGCTCGCTATACTTGCTAGTTCTGATCGGTCGGCTTGTTTTTAGTTGGGTCCAAGTGTTCGCGAGAGACTGGCGACCAAAAGGGTTTGTCTTGGTGCTGGCTGAAGTTGTCTATACCCTGACCGACCCGCCCTTGAAATTTCTGTCTAGGCTCATTCCGCCGCTACGGATTGGTAATGTGGCACTGGACATTGGTTTTATGATTCTGTTTTTTGTAGTGGGTATGCTGGCACAGATCTTTACTGTTGCTGCGAGTTAGACCTACCAAATGCAGACATGAAATCGCCACCGTACTGGCCTCCGGTGCGGATAACCCAGATACAAACATCTAGACTTAGATGTCGATTGTGTTCCCGGATGGCGCATTGCGGCCGGACTGACAGCTAGAAAACGAGATGGAGACTACGGTGGAACTTCTTACACCAGACGAAGTCCTTAACAAAAAGTTCCAGGTAACCAAGTTCCGCGAAGGTTACGACATGATCGAAGTTGACGACTTCCTCGATCTTGTCCTCGGTACCCTACGCGCGGTCTACCTTGAAAATGACGAGCTTAAAGCAAAACTTGAGCAGGCGGAATCTCGCGTAGCAGAGCTGAGTCGTGCTGGAGCGGAAGAAGCCGCGGACCAGGCACCTGCGACCGCTCGTTTCGAAGAGGCCGCGCCAGAGCCAACCCCAGAGCCTGAGCCGGAGCCAGAGGTAGCCACTCGGGTTACTGAAACCGCGCAGCCTGCTGCTCGAGAGCCAGAAATGGCAACAGGCATCATTCAGATGGCGCAGAAGTTGCACGATGACCACGTGCGCGCCGGTCAAGAAGAGGGCGAACGTCTTGTTAGCGAGGCCAAGTCTGAAGGTGAGCGCATTGTTCGTGAGGCTCAGGAAGTCTCTCAGCGTACCTTGACCCAGCTCGAGCAAGAGCGCAATGTTCTTGAGACCAAGATTGACGAGTTGCGCACATTTGAGCGTGATTACCGTCTCCGGTTGAAGTCCTACCTGCAAAACCTTCTGGGAGATCTGGACCAGCGCGGTGCAGGCTTGGGCGGCAGCGACAACTCGGGGATCTGAGCTGTTTCACTGAACTCCTAAGCGTTAGCACACACCGCCGCACACTTTTCACCCGCAGACATGATCTGTGTGGTACTTGTGTGCGGCGGTCTGTGTGTTTATAGTCGGCTATTCCAACGAGAAAGAGGTGCGATATGCCATCGAGTAGCGCCCAAGCACATCCCCTTGCGCGTGAGCATTTTCCTGCACTTACGGACGACGTGTCACAGTTTCCAGTCCGAGATGGGGAAGACCCATGGACATCTGATGAGGTTCTTGAGATTGCCGAGGCGCTCATAGAAGAGGATCTACGTCTAAAGAGCGAGCTTGAGGAATCGGACGCAGATTTAACGGAGTTTTTGCGTAACTCTGGCGACGGCTCAGGTGACGATCAGGCCGACTATGGTTCATCATCGCTTGAGCGCGAACAGGTCCTGACTTTGGTAAACAATACGCGTGACCTCTTTGAGCAGAACAATCGCGCACTTGCTCGTTTGGAGAGCGGCACGTTTGGCACCTGCGAGCAGTGTGGACAGGCAATTGGTAAGGCACGTCAGATGGCGTTCCCTCGGGCCACGCTGTGCGTAACGTGCAAGCAGAAAGAAGAACGCCGGTAGGGTTTGTTTGAGTCTGGCACGCGCGCCCGTTTCATAGATGAGGGGTGAGCGTGTCAGACTCTTCTATGTACCGCCCGCACTGTGTTGCGTTGTTTTCTGACGCGGCGGTCCGATAACACACAAGGAGTTGAAGACGCATATGACGAGTACGACGGGGAAAGCCCTAGGGCTGCGTACCGCACTGAACTACCTGATCCCCGTGGCACTGGTTGTACTCCTGCTAGATCAGCTGACAAAGGTATGGGCACTGCATTCGCTCGAACTGGGGGCCGAAGGCAAGCGGTTTATTGGTTCGTTCATTCAGCTGCGACTCATACATAATTCAGGTGCTGCCCTGTCGATGGCAAGTGGAATGACATGGATTCTCACCGTAATCTCAGTTGCCGTTATTGTGTTCATTTGTATTTCGGCACGTCGTTTTGCGTCAAAAGCGTGGGTGTTGACCCTCGGCCTGCTGTTGGGTGGCGCCCTCGGTAATTTGGGGGACCGGCTTTTTCGAGCACCGGGGTTCCCGCAGGGGCATGTGGTGGACTTTATTGACTATGGTCCGTTTATTGGAAACGTTGCGGACATTGCGATTGTTATAGCCGCGATTCTGATCGCTGCCCTTTCGCTTTTTGGTGTCGCTCCATTTGAAGGACGCGAGTCCGAGTGAACACTGTGCGTACTTTCCCGGTTCCGGATGGCGTGGTTGGTGAGCGTGTAGATGCCGCTCTGGCCCGCGTACTGGGGATTTCGCGTTCCGTTGCCGCTCAGATTGCCGACGACGGTGGTGTCATTGTGAACGGACGTGCGGTTGGTAAGGGGGATCGGCTGGTGGCCGATTCTATGGTCGAGGTTTCCCTGCCAGACCCGCAGCGCCCCACCGGGCTTGAGGTAAAGGCCGAACCGGTTGCGGGAATGAAGATCGTTTATGACGATGATGACGTTGTAGTGATCGATAAGCCCGTTGGCGTGGCCGCCCACCCTGCTGTGAGTTGGAGCGGACCTACGGTAGTTGGTGCCCTAGCTGCGGCTGGGTATCGAATCTCTACTTCCGGCGCAGCTGAACGACAGGGGATTGTGCATAGGCTCGATGCTGGAACTTCGGGGTTGATGGTCGTAGCGAAGTCCGAATATGCCTACTCTGTTATGAAGCGAGCTTTTCGCGAACGGACGGTTGAGAAGGTCTACCACACCCTCGTCCAAGGCCACCCAGAACCTACACGAGGGACTATCGATGCACCAATCGGGCGTCACCCTAAAGCAGAGTTCAAGTTTGCAGTTCAGGCGGATGGCAAACGTTCCGTAACTCATTACGAAGTCCTTGAAATGCTCCCTGCGGCATCACTGGTTGAAGTTCACCTAGAAACGGGACGTACACATCAGATTCGTGTACATTTCTCTGCTATGCGTCACCCGTGTGTTGGTGATCTTATGTACGGTGCCGACCCAAAGCTGACGACAAAAGTTGGGCTCACTCGGCAATGGTTGCACGCTGTACGCCTCGGTTTTACGCACCCAACTTCGGGTCAGTGGATTGAAGTAGAAAGCGAGTATCCAGAAGACCTCGCGCAGGCTCTTGATGTGTTGCGTGCACCGTACGCATGATCAGGTAACTTTGGCTGCCTGTTCGATAACCGGATTTTTACCTTGAAAGTTTCATGATGTCTAACTCCTCGGCAATGAATTCTCAGTCTCCAAGTTCGCCTGCTGGCGTTGTGATTAAGGTGGTGTCTGACCAAGAGATGCTCGACGCTGCCTACGCAGTGCGATTTGAAGTATTCGTTGAGGAGCAAGCAGTTCCAATTGAGGAGGAACTGGACGCGCTGGACACCGATCCAACGACGGTGCACGTCTTGGCACTGTATGAAGCTCAGCATGATGCACCGTTGACTGCTTTGGGAACAGCACGATTACTGCCAACAAAGGGCCACACCGGTCACTTCCACATAGGGCGAGTAGCTGTGCGGGCGGAAGCTCGCAATCTACACGTTGGTTCTGCGCTCATGCGGGCGCTAGAGAAACGAGCGCTTGAGGATACTGCTTGCGGAGAAGTGGTTGTTGAACTTTCAGCTCAGGAGCAAGCAGTGCCTTTCTATGAGGGACTGGGCTACACCTTTGCGAACGAGAACAGGTATTTGGACGCAGGGATTTGGCACCGCGACATGAAGAAAGTGCTGCGTTCAGCCTGAAAAACCGGTGTTTGCGACGCTGAAGTGCGGTGCGGCCCACATGGATGCGCACCACAATTCACTATCAAATCTTGATCCTTAGGTTTGTCTGGTTCCACCCAGCACTCAGTTAGCGGAAGGTCTTAGACTCAAATCATGCCTGCATCGAACTCGGATTTCGTACACCTGCACGTTCATACGGAGTACTCCATGCTCGATGGTGCCGCTCGCCTTGATGATCTTTTTCAAGAGACAGCGCAGCTCGGGCAGAAGGCAATTGCAACAACCGACCACGGCTATATTTTCGGCGCCTTTGAATTCTGGTCGAAGGCCCAGGCCGCGGGTGTGAAGCCGATTCTAGGCGTTGAAGCGTATGTGACGCCTGGAACGAGTCGATTTGATTCGAAACGGCAACTATGGGGCGATCCTTCGCAGCGCGATGACGATGTTTCTGCACGTGGTGCGTATACGCATATGACGTTGTGGGCGAAGAACAACACCGGCTTGCACAATCTGTTTCGTATGTCGTCGCTCGCGTCACTAGAAGGCCAAATGGGCAAGTGGCCTCGCATGGACCGAGATCTCTTGCAAACCTATTCAAGCGGGATGATCGCATCGTCAGGGTGCCCGTCAGGGGAGATCCAAACTAAGCTTCGGCTTGGTCAATTTGATGCAGCTTTGGCGGCCGCGGGTGAGTTGCAAGATATCTTTGGCAAAGAGAATTTCTATGTCGAATTGATGGATCACGGTCTGAGCATCGAGAACCGGGTTCGTTCCGAGCTCTTGGAGATCGCGCGGAAAATCGATGCACCGCTTGTAGCGACGAACGATTCACATTACGTACGTAAGGAAGACTCATCCTCGCAGGAGGCCCTGCTGTGCATTAACTCGGGTTCAACTTTGATGGATCCTGATCGATTCAAGTTTGACGGCGATGGCTACTACATCAAATCTGCCGCTGAGATGCGTGACCTGTGGCGAGACTTTCCAGAGGCCTGCGATAACACGCTGCTCATTGCAGAGCAGTGTGAAGTTTCGTTTGATACGAACGCCAACTACATGCCGGACTATCCATGCCCTCCTGGAGAGGACGAAACCTCGTGGTTCATTAAGGAGGTGGAGAAGGGACTGCACTATCGTTTTCCGCAGGGGATACCCGACGATGTGCGCAAGCAGGCTGAATATGAAGTTGGGGTCATCACGCAGATGGGCTTCCCCGGATACTTCCTCGTGGTTGCCGACTTTATCAACTGGTCTAAGGACCATGGCATTCGCGTAGGTCCGGGACGCGGCTCCGGTGCTGGTTCCATGGTTGCGTATGCGATGAAGATTACGGAACTTGATCCGCTCAAACACGGGCTTATCTTTGAACGCTTCCTGAACCCGGAGCGAATTTCGATGCCTGACTTTGACGTTGATTTTGATGAGCGCCGCCGCGGTGAAGTTATTCGCTATGTCACTGACAAGTACGGCGAGGACCGCGTAGCGCAAATTGTTACGTATGGAACCATCAAAGCGAAGCAAGCGATCAAGGATTCTGCCAGGTTACTTGGCATGCCTTACGCGATGGGTGAAAAGCTGACCAAGGCAATGCCACCTGCGGTGATGGGAAAGGATATTCCCCTTGGAGGTATCTTTGACCCCAATCATCCGCGTTATCCGGAAGCTTCGGAATTCCGTGAAGTGCACGCTGCGGATCCGGATGCGCAGCGCGTGGTTGAACTTGCCCGTGGTATCGAAGGGCTGAAACGTCAGTGGGGTGTCCACGCAGCTGGAGTCATCATGTCCAGCCATCCTTTGATCGACATCATCCCCATTATGCGCAGACCGCAAGACGGTGCGGTGATTACCCAGTTCGACTATCCCACGTGCGAGGGCCTTGGCCTGATCAAGATGGACTTCTTGGGGCTTCGTAACCTGACAATCTTGTCTGATGCTCTCGAGAATATCGTTATGAACGGCAAAGATCCTCTTGTGCTTGAGGACCTACCGTTTGATGACCCAGAGACTTATGCTTTGTTGGCCCGCGGCGACACGCTAGGCGTGTTTCAGCTCGACGGTGGCCCGATGCGCGCGCTGCTGCGCCAGATGCGTCCCGACAACTTTGAAGATATCTCTGCAGTTATCGCACTGTACCGGCCAGGTCCTATGGGCATGAACTCGCACACCAACTACGCGTTGCGTAAGAATGGTTTGCAAGAGATTACGCCGATTCACCCCGAATTGGAAGAGCCGCTCTCTGAAGTTCTTGACACCACGTACGGTCTAATTGTTTATCAAGAGCAGGTGCAAAAGGCCGCACAGATTCTTGCCGGGTATTCGCTTGGTCAGGCTGACCTGCTGCGTCGTGCGATGGGTAAGAAAAAGAAGGAGATCCTCGACAAGGAGTTTGTCCCTTTCCGCGAAGGTATGCGGGAACATGGTTATTCCGACGCGGCTGTCCAAGCAGTGTGGGATGTTCTCGTGCCATTCGCGGGGTACGCCTTCAATAAGGCTCACTCAGCGGCATATGGGCTGGTGTCGTACTGGACGGCCTACCTCAAAGCACACTATCCCGCAGAATACATGGCAGCTCTGCTGACGTCAGTGAAAGATGATAAGGACAAGTCCGCGCTTTACCTCAATGAGTGCAGGCACATGGGCATCACTGTGCTGCCACCTGACGTGAATTCATCTGCCGCAAACTTCACCGCAGTCGGCCACGATATTCGGTTTGGATTGACTGCTGTGCGCAACGTTGGTGCCAACGTGGTTGAGTCGATCGTTGCTACTCGTGAAGAAAAGGAAAACTACACTTCGTTCACGGACTTCCTTGATAAGGTCCCAGTCGTTGTTTGTAACAAGCGCACTATTGAATCGCTGATTAAGGCCGGCGCCTATGATTCTCTTGGGCACCCTCGCAGGGGTCTTCATCTTGTGCATGAGCAAGCTGTGGACTCTGTAATTGGTGTCAAGCGTAAAGAAGCGGAAGGGCAGTTCGACCTTTTTGCTGATTTCGGTGGTGCCGATGACGATATGTCTTTCCACATCGACATTCCCGATCTTCCTGATTGGGATAAGAAGCAGCGCCTGCAGTTCGAACGGGAAATGCTTGGACTTTACGTTTCCGATCACCCTCTTTCTGGACTTGAGCACGTACTCGAGCAATCGTCGGATATCTCGATTGCAACGCTTATGGCTGATGAAGTCCGATCTGACGGATCCACAGTTGTAATTGCTGGCCTTGTAACGAGTCTGCAACGCAAAATGTCGAAGCAGGGCAACCCGTGGGCAGCGGTGACCATTGAGGATCTCGAAGGTTCTGTGGAGGTCATGTTCTTTGGGGAGACGTACCTTGCGTACTCGGGCCTGCTCGCCGAAGACCAAGTTGTGGTAGTGAAGGGTCGTGTGAGACGCCGTGATGACACCATGCAACTTCAAGCAATGGAAGTCACTATCCCAGACCTGAGTTCTACTTCTGAAGCACCCATGCTCGTGACCATGCCTAGTTCACGATGTATCGAACCCGTGCTCGACCGCTTGCGTGACACCCTGCGGACGCACCCGGGCAAATCTGAGGTGCGATTGAAAGTCACGAGCCCAGGACGCGCCACGGTGCTGAAGCTTGATGATCGGCTTCGTGTTGAGAAGAACCCAGCGTTGTACGGCGAACTGAAGGCGCTCTTAGGCGCCAACTGCCTGAGTTAAATCGCAAGGATATAGATGATTCACCTCACCCCGGAGCAGAGGGTATTTGTCACGGAGCGGCACTTAGCTACCCTGACCTCGATCCGTGAAGATGGCACACCACATGTGGTTCCAGTGGCATTCACCTGGGATGCAGAACGTGGCGTTGCCCGAGTGACTACTAGGCGTAGTTCGATGAAGGCGCGTAATGCTCGTGGGTATGACGGTCAGCCGCCACGAGTCGCGCTGTGTCAGGTTGATGGCGGTCGCTGGATAACGATTGAGGGAACTTCGCAAGTGATTGAGGATCCAGAGGCGATTGCGAATGCGGTCGCGCGTTATGCAACCAGATATCGCCCACTGGAGTTTGACCCCCAGCGAGTGCTTGTAGAAATTACAGCTGACAAGATAATGAGTTCGGCGTATATGGCCCGCTAAGTAGAGTGTCTGCGGGTCCGCAAGTGCTTCGTCTTAGGCTACCCGTGCCGTGACGATGCCACGCGGAGTGTGTAAGGCGACGACGTCGCCCTTGTTCAGTTGTCGGCCACGTCTTTCGTCGACTTCGCCGTTTACTTCGACTTCTCCAGCTGCGATTACTTCGCGTGCGTGCGCGCCGTTCTCTACTAGGTCTGCGAGCTTGAGGAATTGTCCTAGGCGGATCATGTCGTCTTTAATTTCGATGTCAATCATTCTGATATTTTCGCATGTCTAGTTCCCGGTGCAGCAGGATCACTCGGGGCGCGGATGAGGCAAGGTACCAAACGCCCTGTGTAGAAGCGCGGCCATAGTGGACTATTTGCGGAGCGCAGCGTCCCACGGACCAAAATCCCACGCCATCTTTCCCAGTGCGTGGATACACTTGTCCATGTGATGAAACGTCTTGATTTTAGTGGCCAGTCGCTTTCGCCGCGCGAGTTGCTTGATGCACTTCCACGCGCGGAAGTAAGCGTGGATGACGCAGCTCAGCTCGTGGCGCCGATTCTTGATGGCGTACGTACACGTGGCGCGGCATATATACGAGAACTCTCGGAGAAGTTTGACGGTGTATCACCGGAACATCTGCGAGTTCCTGCCACTGCGCTCTCAGAAGCGCTTGAGACGCTTGATCCTACTGTGCGCTCGGCACTTGAGGAAGCGATCAGACGAGTACGCGCGGTACACGCAGCCCAACGGCCGCAAGATTTTAGCGTGGAGCTAGCAGACGGTGCGATTGTGCGTCAACGCTGGATCCCGGTGCAGAGAGTGGGTCTCTATGTGCCGGGCGGGCTTGCCGTCTATCCCTCCTCGGTGGTCATGAATGTAGTTGCCGCACAGGAAGCAGGGGTGCAACAGCTTGCGGTGACTTCGCCGCCGCAGAAGGCCAATGGGGGTCTTCCACACCCAACAATCCTTGCCGCGTGTGAGCTGCTTGGAGTAACTGAGGTCTATGCAGTTGGCGGAGCGCAAGCAATTGGCATGCTTGCTTATGGAGCACGTGGGAGTGAACCTCAAGATGGTCAATGGTTGTGTGACCCGGTTAATGTGATCACCGGCCCAGGTAACGTTTTTGTAGCGGCTGCCAAGCGAATGGTGCAAGGAACGGTGGGGATTGACGCCGAGGCTGGACCAACGGAAATTGCGATCCTCGCTGACGAGACCGCACAAATTGACCACGTGGTCTACGACTTGGTGAGCCAGGCTGAACATGACCCTAACGCAGGATCAGTGTTAGTAACGACCAGCGTGAAACTCGCCGACGCGGTTGCAGAACGAATTGAGGAAGTTGCACAGGCTACTAAGCATGCGGAACGTGTGCAGGTAGCTCTTGGTGGGCCTCAGTCCGCAATTGTTTTGGTCCGTGACCTAGAGCAGGGGCTTGAAGTGGTCAATGCTTATGGTGCGGAACACCTAGAAATCCAGACCCGGGAAGCTTCAACCTGGGCGAATCGCGTGACGAACGCGGGCGCGATATTTGTTGGCCCATATTCGCCGGTGTCTCTCGGTGACTACATGGCGGGTTCCAACCACGTCCTACCAACTGGCGGCTGTGCGGCGTTTACGTCGGGACTTGGCGTGCACTCGTTCGTCAAGGCCGTGCAAGTAATCGAATACACCGAACGTGGGTTGCAGGATTTGTCCACTCGCATCATCGCGTTGTCTCAAGCTGAGGACCTTCCGGCCCATGGTGAGGCAGTTGCGGCACGCTTTTCCAAGTAAATGCGCGTTTGATGTGGTGTTTGCGTACTAGCATGTGCATATGACCCCCGAATACACACGCCATAATTCAGGTGGCCGCGTCACAGCAACTATGGTTGCGAAACACGCCGGCGTGTCCGTTGCTACGGTATCTCTTGTAGTGAATGACAAATACCGGGGGAGGGTTTCTCCTGCCAATGTTAAGAAGGTGCGCCAGTCAATCGACGAGTTGGGGTACGTGGTCGACAGAGTTGCGAGTTCGCTCTCCAAAGGCTCGAGTGACCTTGTTATTTTGATCGCGCCCGACATTTCCAACCCGTTTTTTGCTGGAGTGATTGCGGGCATCAAGGAAGTAATCGCTGATCGATTTCAGTTGCTGGTGTCGGTGACCGATGACGGCAACTTGCCTCGCGCACAGGAAATACGTGCTTCGCTTGAGTTTCGTCCGTCGGCGCTACTTATTTTTGCGCCCAATGAGTCATTTGTGGATGATGTCCGTGGGCACGCACCCATGGTGCTCATTGACGCGCCCGGTATGGAGCATGTAGCGCCAACTATCAATATAGATATCGATGCAAGTGCGCGGTTGTTGGGCGATCACCTTATCGCCCTTGGCCATCGCTCCTTCGGGTACTTAGACTCGACTACCGGTTCGAAGACCTTTGATCTGCGCAGGGAAGCCCTCATGGACCAAATTTCAGAGGGTGGGGGCTCGCAGTCGGTTTGCGTCTCAGCGCGGTCAGTCGTAGAGTTCGAAGCCGCAGCGAATGCCTTTGAGGCTTCTTGGCCTCAATGGCAGTCCGACGGAGTTACCTGTGTTATCTGCGCTACCGATATACAGGCGTATGGTGTGATCAAAGCAGCACGTGAGCTTGGCTTAGCTATTCCCGGAGACCTTTCGGTGGCATCGTTCGATAACCTCTCCTACTCGTCGATTTCATCGCCAAGTTTGACTTCCGTAGAGCTGCCGTCGGTGGAACTTGGTCGTTCTGCTGCCCGGCATGCGCTGGCCCTCATCGATGGTGAAGCGGTCCGTGTTACACACGAGGTTTTTGCTGGTGAGCTTTACATTCGTGAGTCGACTGCTGCCCCCGCAATCTCGTCCTAGTACTGAGCCAATACGAAGGGCACTACAGCCTGCGCCCCAGCTTGGCGCAGTAGGCTTCCCGCATACGCTAGCGTCCAACCTGTGTCGCAGTAGTCGTCAATAAGCAAGACATTGCGGCCTGTCAGGCCTGAAAGCGCGGCGGGGGAGAGCTCAAGCGTGAGCCGTTGGGCGATTCCCGAAAGCCGCATCGCGGAGTTAACGTCATGGCGGCCAGGCGTTTCATGTCCGTGGCGCGGACCGACTGTTCCTACAAAAGGCTTGTTAAGGAACTGGGCAAGTCCACGGCCTAGGTGCTCCGTCATGGTTGGCCGAGTACTTGAACGAATGAGGACTACGCCATCGAGTTGGGATAACTCGGGCCATTGTGTTATCACCTGCGCTGCCGCATTTCGTAACGGTATAGGTAGCGGTGCATCCGTAGCACCTTGCGCGAAGACTTCACGGAGCAAGGTTGATAAGCCCAGTCCATCGATGCGTGCAATCGCACGACCGCTCTCAATCTGGGCACTCGCAGGAATTTTCCCGCTCATTTCGAGTCCTAGATCACTCATGCCAGCGGGCCACATTTTGCGGGCAGGAAGCGAAATCCCTACCGTTTGTGCAGTAGTCGTGGCAACGGATAGTGCGCGTTCGGAGACGATTGCGGGTAGCGAGATTCCCCCGCAGTTATCGCATCGACCACAGCGGTAATCAGCGCTCAATTCTGGATCGTCGAGTGCTGCACGTAAAAATCTCAAGCGGCATTCGGTAAGGGATGCATATTCAAGCATCGCAGCTTGCTCGTGCTGACGTGCCTGCTCAACTCGCGCATAGCGTTCGCCGTCGTAGTTCCACGGCTCGCCAGTGCTCACCCAACCACCGCTGACGCGGTTAACCGCACCATCTACATCGAGTACCTTAAGCATCATCTCTAATCGAGAACGGCGCAGGTCTACCCGAGTTTCTAGTTGCGCAACGCTGACTGCGTTACCTGATTCACGCCGAGTGTGCTCAAGGTATGACAGGACTTCATGAACCTGCGACTTGGGCGGGAAAGCCAATGAACCAAAGTAGTCCCAGATCTGCCGGTCCTCCTCGCCGGGGAGTAAAACAACACTTGCCTGGGTGACGCCGCGCCCTGCGCGTCCTACCTGCTGGTAGTACGCAATAGGAGAGTTAGGTGCGCCAAGGTGAAATACGAATGTTAGGTCAGGTTTGTCGAATCCCATCCCAAGTGCCGAGGTGGCAATTAGCGCTTTGATCTGGTTGTCTTTGAGGCGCTGCTCGAGATCCTCACGTTCTTGTGGTTCGGTTCCGCCCGTATAGGCAGCTACATCGTGGCCGGCAGCGCGCAACTGTTCGGTGACTTCATGCGCGGCAGCCACGGTCAAGCAATAGATGATCCCCGATCCGGGGATATGTTCCAGCGCGTCGATCAGCCATCCGACACGCGCGCTGAGAGTGGGCAACTTAATCACTGCGAGGTGAAGTGACTCGCGGTCTAGGCTTCCACGTAGGACAAGAACTTTGGATTCTAGAGGATGCGCAGCTGTACTGAGTTGCTCGGCTATGTCTTGCGATACGCGGGCGTTAGCCGTAGCTGTTGTGGCAAGAACTGGAATGCCTGGTCGTAACTGTTCCAAGAGCGTTTTAATTCGACGATAGTCTGGACGAAAATCGTGGCCCCAGTCTGAGATGCAGTGCGCCTCATCAATAACCACAAGGCCTGACTCTTGGCTTAACTGTGGCATGACCTGCTCGCGAAAGGCCGGGTTGTTTAGCCTTTCGGGTGAGCAAAGCAGGACGTCCACATTGCCGGCAAGGATCTCCGCATTGATTGAATCCCATTGCGTTGGGTTGGTGGAGTTTATAGTCACTGCTTTGATTCCGGCTCTCTGAGCCGCGGAAATCTGGTCACGCATGAGTGCCAACAGCGGGGAAATGATAATCGTAGGGCCTTCACCTCGCGTTCGCAGCAGTGCTGTGGCTACAAAGTAGACGGCAGATTTTCCCCACCCCGTCCGTTCAACCACGAGGGCTCGTGCGCGGTCGGTTACCAGTGCCTTAATTGCGGTCCATTGATCTTCTCGGAGCGTGGCATTTTTATTACCGACGAGTTCGCGTAGTTTCGCTTCCGCCTCACTTCGTAGGTCGGCCTCGTCATGTGCGGCAGCGCTGACCTCTGGTTCGGTCGGACTTGACGACGCGGCAGGACCGTCATGGAATGTCAGTGTTCCATCGTGGATGTTAGTCGATGTCATTTGCTCGGCTGCATCGTAGCCGGCATTTTCGTCACCAAATGGATCATTATCAGGCT
>Ga0222423_1000994_pt1 | contig 14627 bp, 13 predicted proteins | sample 3A0metagenome_FD_182472 | JGI IMG/M metagenome (GOLD analysis project Ga0222423, IMG submission 182472) | Enriched microbial communities from leaf-cutter ant dump, University of Wisconsin, Madison, United States - 3A0 (version 2) | ecosystem: Environmental > Terrestrial > Nest > Insects nest >...
CCGCCACACTCGAATCTACCCCGCCAGAAAGCCCTAAAACCACTTTATCGTTCCCTAATTTGGCTTTTAGTGCAGCAATCGTTGTTTCTACGAAGGCCTCTGAAGTCCAGTCTTGTTTACAGCCGCAAATATGCACCAAAAAGTTTGCCAATAAGGTTTTTCCATCCGTACTATGCGTTACTTCCGGGTGAAACTGAATGGCATAGGTCGAGGTGCCTTTTACATGATAGCCCGCTACTTTAACATCAGCGGTGCTGGCAATAATTTCAAAATGCTCTGGAATATGTGTAATCGTATCGCCGTGGCTCATCCATACCTGCGAATCTCCGGGAATACCCTGAAACAATTTGTTCCCCGGCTCCACAAAATTGAGATGGGCTCGACCATACTCGCGTGAATTGGAAGCCTGTACTTCGCCGCCGCTTTGCTGCGCTATAAACTGCGCACCATAACACACCGCTAAAAGCGGATAGTCCTTAAATAAGTTCAAATCGACAAAGGGTGCGTCGTCTTGCCGTACGGAATAAGGGCTTCCCGAAAGAATGATCCCTTTTACGCTGGCGTCGAGCTCCGGAACGTGATTAAATGGATAAATTTCACAGTATACGTTTAACTCGCGAACACGACGGGCAATCAGTTGTGTAAATTGCGAACCAAAATCGAGAATGATAACTTTTTCTTGCATTCGCAAAGTTAGGCATTCGCACCGACATTTTAGGGCTTATCGATTAAGTTTTATGCACATGTTGTAAGACTTCTACTCCAAAGCGACGCAAAAAATCGACACCCTCGTCGCTGGGGATACCTTTATATGCAGCATAAGAGTCCTTAAAAAGCACTTTTTTGATACCCGACGATAAGATAAGCCGCGCACAGGCAATACAGGGCGACAAGGTGGTATATAAGGTAGAACCAGCAATATTCGAGCCATTTTTTACAGCATACAGAATCGCATTTTGTTCGGCATGGAGTGCCAGTGAGCAGCTCCCTTTGCTATCCCGGTCGCAGCCCTGCCCGGGCCATTCCTCATCACAGTTATGCGTACCCGAAGGCGGCCCATTATAGCCAATAGAAATAATACGGGTATCTTTGGTAAGAACGGCCCCGACCTGCGCACGCACGCAATGCGAGCGTGTCGACAGGTCGGATGCCAGATTCATAAAAATATCATGAAACGAGGGCTTCATTAATGACCACCCTCCGCCTCAATATGTTCCACATCAATACCTTGTTTTCTCAAAATACCACTTACGCTGAAAGCAAAGAAAATCAAATAAATAAAGCCGACTACCGGAACGATGTAGGATACGTGTATATTGAGATTATCGGCCAGTTTTCCCTGAATTGGAGGGATAATGGATCCGCCTAAAATCATCATAATCAAGAAAGACGAACCCTGACTGGTATATTTACCCAAACCTGTAATCGACAATGCAAAGATAGAAGGCCACATAATAGAGCAGCATAAACCGCCTGTTACAAAAGCGAATATAGCGACTTCCCCGCTGGTAAATAAACCGATCAGCATAGCAGCTACACCAAATACACCAAAAATAGCCAACGTTTTAGCTGGTTTTTCTTGTCCGATGAAAAAGGCAATGACCATAATCGCGATAGAAACCGCATAAATATACAGATTGCTCACATCTGTGCCCGTTGCATGGTTAACAAGTAATACAATAGCAAAAGCCACAAAAGGTACCACCACAGTGAGAACGTTCCGGGTCATTTTCGACAGGTTAAAGGCACTTACCGCGCCTGTCCAACGGCCAATCATCATACTTCCCCAATATAAGGAAATGTATTGTTTAATCGACGATTCTTCAAAACCACCAAAATCGGGCAATTTTAAGAGCGCACCTAAATTACTTTGAATCGTCACCTCAACACCCACATAAACAAAAATAGCCAGCATGCCCAGTACCAATTGCGGATATTGCATAGCACCCCATTTAGCCGGTTCACTTTTCTTGGCCGCATAAGCATAAATTAACGCCGCGATAATAATGGCCAATGAGGAATACACAAAAACACCTTCCGACACCCCTGTCCAGTTGCTTAAGGAAGGCGCGACCAAAATCATCAGGAAGCCGATAAACATAATTAATAAAGGGCCGTTCGATTTAGAACTGCTCTCCATTTTTTCGTTGCTTGTTACTTCAGGCAGCTTAGAAACGGCATAAAAGATAGCCACCGCTAAAAATAAGCCAGCAAGAATATAATACAGATTATTGATCGAGGTAATATCCACATCACTGGTTCCCGAGCCTGCAGCAGTACCAAAAAGCAATACACTCACAATGACCGGTCCCATGAGCCCACCCAGGTTGTTAATACCACCCGCTAAATTAAGACGATGCGTACCACTTTCTTCTGGCCCCAAAGCCACCACAAATGGCTGTGCCGCCGTTTGTTGCAGCGAAAAACCAATGGCAATGATAAAGAAAACCAACAAAATAAAACTGAATAAGCCCGAATGCACGGCCGGAATCATTAATAAAGCGCCTGCGGCCGAAATGACAAGCCCGGCTATAATTCCTTTTTTATATCCTATCTTATTCAGGATATCGACCTTCTTTGCTTGAGAAGCAAAATACAAAATAAGTGAGCCTATAAAATAGCCCCCATAAAATGTAAAATCGATTAATTGCGATTCAAACTGGGTTAAATTAAAATGCGCCTTGCAAAAAGGGATAAAAATCCCGTTCGATGCGGCTACAAAGCCCCAGAAAAAAAACACCGTTATAATGGTGTAGAGCGCGGTTCCATAGTTCTTTTGTCCTTGCTGTGTCATGTGTTGGTTAATGGTTAATTCGTTTGTTAAACATAAATAAAAAAATCTGTTCACACAAAAACGCAGGATTTTTTCGTTAAAAATTGCATATTAGCATAAAAATTAGGCACACGAATGTTTGAAGCGATATTACTGGGAATGGTTACGGGGCTGATTTCTTCCTTTATTACAGGCCCCGTGTTTTTCTCCATGATTAAAACCAGCATTGAAAAAGGCTTCAAAGCCGGCTTTTCCTTAGCCGTTGGCGTGGTTGTTGCCGACATGATTCTGATCAGTATTGTTCTTTTCGGCAGCCAGTTTATCGAATATAAAGAAGATTTTGAGAAATATATTGGTGTGTTTGGCGGTTTTTTCCTGTTGGCTGTAGGGATGTACTACTTTTTTTCGCGAATCGCCGTGCAGTATAAAAACGATACATTGCAAAAAGTGAGTAAACGGGGCTACCTTATCAAAGGTTTCCTGATGTGCATGCTCACCCCCTCCACCCTTATGTTTTGGTTTATTGTGAGTGGTTTTGTTTCTATCCGCCTCAATAACCGTTTAGATGAGAAAATACTCTGTTTTTTTATTGCCCTAAGCATGCAATTATTTTTAGATGGCGGAAAAACTTTCTATTCGAGCAAATTGCGTTACCGTATAAAAGAAAGCACCCTCGCTTTATTAAACAAGGGTGCCGGTATTATTATTATTCTCTTTGCCCTGTGGCTCATCGGAAATACCTATATGAAATTTTACCGTTAATTGTCTTTAAAACGGCTCCTCGGAGTTTTTATTCTTGTCCTTTTTTTCGGCAAGCAGCGTTTTCAATCCTTTAATAAGCGCGCTGATTATTACCCTCTTTCCAATTAATAAAGGCTTTATTGACCACTTTATTGCCGCCCGGGGTCGGGTAGTTACCGGAGAAATACCAGTCGCCACGGTGCGCAGGACAGGCCTCATGTAAATTATCTAATGTCTGATATATCACCTGCACCTCTGCACGTGTATTTTCGGGTGTAATAATTTTAGCGATACGATCAGAGATTTCCTGCTGCGTAAAAGGACGATAGATTTCTTTAACGTGATTAACAATCTCATCTTTTGGCAATAATAAAGAGGCGAGACATTTTTGATAAACCTCCTCAATAATATGTGCCATTCCACGTTCTTTGAGTAATTGTACAGCCGCGTCAAAGGCAACAAATTCGCCCATTTTAGACATATCAATACCATAACAATCCGGATAACGGATTTGCGGTGCAGACGATACAATCACAATCTTTTTAGGATGCAGGCGATCGATAATTTTGATAATGCTTTGCTTCAGGGTCGTGCCTCTTACAATCGAATCGTCTACGGCAACGAGGGTATCCGTATGATTTTTGATAATACCATAGGTAGTGTCATAAACATGCGCCACCATCTCACTACGGTCGGCATCTTGCGTAATAAAGGTGCGTAATTTGACATCTTTAATGGCCAGCTTCTCTACCCGCGGGGCCATCGAGAGCAACTCCTCCATTTCGGCATCACTCATTGGTGTTTTTTGATGCAACAGCGCCTCTTTCTGGACATCACGCACGTGGCGATGCAGGCCTTCGACCATCCCGTAGAAGGATACTTCGGCGGTATTCGGGATAAAAGAGAAAACCGTGTTTTTAAGGTCATTGTTGGCAGCAGCTAATACCTGCGGAATAAGCAATTCGCCAAGCTTTTTTCTTTCCTTATAGATATCGGCATCGCTCCCTCTCGAAAAATAAATACGCTCAAAAGAACAGGCCTTCTTCTCGCCGGGCTCCCGGTACATTTCCTGCGATACGGCCCCGTTTTTCTTAACGATAAGCGCGTGTCCGGGTTCAATTTCTTTTACCTCGCCAATCGGAATATTAAATGCCGTTTGTATCGCCGGACGCTCGGAAGCCGCCACTACGATTTCCTCATCGGCATAATAAAATGCCGGCCGGATGCCCGATGGGTCACGCAGCACAAAGGCATCCCCATTTCCCACAATACCACAAATGGTAAAACCGCCGTCCCAGTTTTTCGCTGAGCGGCGAAGTATATTGGCAATATTTAGATTTTTAGATATCTTATGGGTGATCTCGACATTACTCAAGCCCTCTTTTTTATACTGATCAAAAAGATCCTGATTCTCGTCGTCGAGGAAGTGACCAATTTTCTCTAATACGGTTACCGTATCGGCTTTTTCCTTGGGATGCTGCCCTAATTCATAGAGCTGTTCGAGCAACTCATCCACATTCGTCATATTAAAATTACCGGCAATGACCAGATTACGGGTCATCCAGTTATTTTGACGCAAAAAGGGATGGCAATTTTCGATACTATTTTTACCATGCGTGCCGTAGCGCAAATGCCCCATCAAAACTTCGCCTACAAAACTGACATTTTGCTTTAACCACTCAGCATCCTGCATACGTTCGGGTGTTTCATTTTGAATACGCACAAACTTGTTCTGCACATAGCCAAAAATATCGGCCACGGCATTCTGCGCCATCGAACGGTAACGGCTGATATAGCGGTTGCCGGGTTTCATATCCAGCTTAATGGTGGCAATACCTGCGCCGTCCTGGCCCCGGTTATGCTGTTTTTCCATCAGCAGATAGAGTTTATTGAGTCCGTAAAGGGTGGTGCCGTATTTTTCCTGATAGTATGAGAGGGGTTTTAACAGGCGGATAAAGGCGATTCCGCATTCGTGCTTGATCTGATCACTCATGAATTAATGATTGGAGCTGCAAAGTTACTCTTTTAAAAAATGAAAACCTAACAGGAAATGAAGCACCCGGACTAAAAGAATCGGGCCTTAACAAAAGCCGGCGAGGCGAACTAAAAACCCGCCCCTTTTAAGGATATCAGGAGTTTAGCCGAAAGGGATATTTATTTAGTGGAAGAGTGGTATGTTTTGCTTCTATTTCTTTTCCTAAGAACACAGAGGCCTGTGCATTAAACGTATGCGCATCACCGGTGGTAAAAAACTGCTGTTTTATTCCTTTTTCCAGTCTTTGCGTTATTTCGGGATGACGGGAAAGATAATCCTGCAAACTCGCGGCCACGATATCACCCTGCGTCAGCAAACGGATAGCCCCGGGGAGCCGGCCCGCAATTTTAGGGAGGAGTAAAGGATAATGCGTACAAGCCAACAAAATACAATCGATGCCCTTAGCCTGCATCATTAAGGCATCAAGGTATTTTTGCACGAAATAATCAGCGCCGGGGTCAAGGTGCTCGCCATTTTCAATTAATGGCACCCACATGGGGCAACTCTGCTGAAACACGTCAAGCTGCGGAAAAAAATGCGCAATTTCCAAGCGATAGGAATCAGAGTGAATGGTACCGCGGGTACCCATAACGCCAATTTTGCCGCTTTGGGTGTATTGACCGATAACTTCGGCCGTAGGCCGGATAACACCCAGAACGCGCCTATCCGGATATTTTAAGGGCAGCACCTGTTGCTGAATACTGCGCAGTGCTTTGGCAGAGGCCGTATTGCAGGCCAAAATAACCAAACGGCAGCCCTGTGCAAAAAGCCATTCCACACACTCCAGGGTATACTGATAGACCGTTTCGAAACTGTGATCACCATAGGGCGAACGGGCATTGTCGCCCAAATAGAGATAATGATAATCTGGCAGACGTTCTACAATCGACTTAAAAACCGTTAAACCGCCATAACCGGAATCAAAAATACCGATGGGTGTACCCGATTGCGATGCTGTTTCCATACAATATGCTTTAAGCGGAGGGCTTTGTATAGGCGGTTTTTACACCATAATCCTATAATCTACGAAGATATAAAAAAAACGGAACAAGCGCGCTTGTTCCGTTTTTCTCTCCGGTAAAGAGATTATCCACTACCGGGATAAAACCGGTCTTATTTTTTTGGAGCAGGGCTTGCAGGCGTAGCCGGAATACCCAGTTTTGCTTTTACAGCCGCGCTGATATCCTCTCCGCCGTCAAAATAAAGCAAATTATTAAAACCTTGATTAATAGAGGTATCAAAAACATAAGCTAAACCTTTTTCTTTAGCAACGGCCTGAATGGCTGTAGTCAGCTTTTTGTTTACCGGCGGAAATAATTCGGCCTGTTTAGCCTGAATATCATTCGTCGCTTTTGTCTTTGCGTCTTCTATACGTCTCTGAAAATCCTGAAGATCAATGCTGGCCTGTTGCAACTCTTTCGTTAAAACTTCGAGTTCTTTTGTCACAGTCTCACGATTGGCTTCGCTCATATTCCGTTGTTTTTCCTGCGCTACTTTTTCTTTATCCTGAGCCGCTTTCAGCTTGCCCTGATATTCTGTAATCATTTTTGTAATCTCATCTTCTTTGGTCTTGCTCAAGGTTTCTAAAGCAGTCTGCGCTGTTTTTGCTTCTGGCATCACATCGTACATCTCATCGGTATTCAGGTGACCAAATTTTTGTTGCGCAAACGCCATATTTGCAGAAAGCACTAATCCCGCTGCAACAAAAAACACGTTAATTAATTTTCTCATTGTCTATTTTACTTGATTGTTGTTTGTATACTATTTGATATATTGTTGGATATATAACATTTATTGTGCCAAAATTATTGTTGTGTCAATGTGCCCGGTTTATAACCTAAACGGATAATGACATCATTACTGATATCGTAATTGCTGCTGGCATAAATCATCATGGTCGATTCACTGCTTTTATCAAAAACAAAATCAATAAATTTACTCTTTGCGGTTTCGGCCACTACCGAAGCAATTTTCTCCTGAATGGGCTTCAATAACCTGGCACGTGTTTGAAAAAGCTCGCCTTCCGGACCAAATTTACTGCGTTGCAATTCTTTTGCCTGTTTTTCTTTTTCGATAATCTCATTTTCACGACGCTTACGCATATCGTCGGTGAGTAAAACCTGATCCGCCTGATAGCTTTTATACAAGCGATCTACTTCGGCAAAACTGGTCTCTACCTGCTTCTGAAACTGTTCCGAGAGCCCGTCAATCTGCGCCAGAGAAGAGGTATATTCGGGCATGTGTTTCAGAATATATTCGGTATCAACATACGCAAATTTTTGCGCCGATGCGCCCAAACCCAAAAAGAGCAATAGACTGAGTACAATATATTTCCTGATCTGCATGCTATAAATATAAGAATTTTAACAGATTAATTAAAGCCTCCGATTTGCTGCGCAATACTGAAATGGAATTGTCCTTTATTGGCATCAGGCAAGCCGGGGATTTTATCAAATCCATAGCCGTAATCGATGCCGAGGAGTCCAAAGATGGGTAAAAATATCTTTGCACCGATACCTGCCGAACGACGCACGTTAAACGGATTAAAATCTTTAAATGAATTCCATGTATTTCCGCCTTCCACAAATGCCGTTAAAAAAGCCGTTGCCTGCGGGTTGGAAATCACCGGATGGCGTAACTCCAGCACGTATTTGTTAAAGATCGGGCTACCCGAGTTTTGCGCAATCAAAGGATTCGAACCTACCGGAATCACCGAGTTATTTGAATAACCCCGCATCGCTATTAATTCGGAACCTTGTAAAAAGTCGAAACCCTGCATTCCGTCGCCGCCTAATTTAAAACGCTCAAAGGCCGATTCGCCTACCGCTTTATTATAGGTTCCTAAGAAACCAAATTGTGCCTGCGCCTTTAAAACGAGTTTTTTATACACCGTTAAAAACCACTGCGACTCAAATTTCCATTTATGATATTCGGTAAAACGATAATGCTGCTTATCGGAGGCAATCGCGTAATTCACATTATTAAGGAGGGAATAAGGCGGCGTAGCCTGCACTGTAAATTTAATATACGAACCACCGGTCGGGAAAATAGGATGATTCCGCGAATCACGACCAATTTCCTGTGTCAGGTTAAAGTTGTATGAGGTACCCGTACTAAATAAATAACCCGGATAATTATTCAGAATATATTGATTTAAACTCAGTGTATGTGATATGGTAAACCAGTTATCCGGCCATTTTACCTTACGTCCTAAACTCACGGCTACACCGTTGAGGCGTATTTTCTGGAAGTTTGGATCGCTGTTAGCATAACCATTTGACTGCAAAGATGTAAAGGCGCTGATACCAAAGCTCACCGGCTTTTTACCGCCAAACCAGGGTTCAGAGAAGGAGAAACTATAGGATTGATAATATTTACCGTTGGTTTGCCCTCTCAAACTCAATTTTTGTCCGTCGCCCTTTGGCAGCGGTTTATAGGCCTCGCCATTAAATAAATTCCGTAAAGAGAAATTATTAAAGGTTAAACCCAAAGTACCAATTACCCGGCCACCGCCAAAGCCGCCCGACAACTCGACCTGATCCGAAGGTTTCTCCTCCACCTGATATTCGATATCCACAGTACCGTCGCTCGGATTAGGTTTAGGGATCGGATTGGTTTTTGTATCATCAAAATTCCCTAACTGTCCAATTTCCCGAACACTTCGTACTAAAAGTTCTTTCGAAAACTTCTCACCAGGCTTGGTATAAATACTGCGTAAAACCACCCGGTCGTTGGTAATGGTATTACCCACCACGGTGATTTTGTTATTGGTATATTGTGGGCCCTCATAAATACGCAATTCCAAATCCACAGTATCATTATAAATACGGGTCTGCACCGGATCTACAGTAAAGGTCAGATAACCGTCGTTTAGATAATAACTTGATACGTCATCGCTATTTTCGCCGCCATGCAATTTGGCTTGAAGTTTCGCTTCACTAAACAATTGTCCTTTTTCTATACCCAATATCTTGGATAAATCTTCTGAACTATATTTAGCATTACCCAACCATGTAATATTACCAAAATAATATTTAGGCCCCTCGTGTACCTGAATATCGATACCGATCGATTTATGGTTATATTGATAAATACTGTCACGAACGATAGCAGCATCACGATAGCCCTCCTCCTGCATTTTAGCGACCAGCTTTAACTTATCCTCTTCATATTTTTCTTTGGTAAACTTGCCGCTCCCCAAAACTTTATAAAAGGCCTGCTGCTTTGTCTTTTTCAAAAAGCGATGCAACTTTCCGGAACGATAGGCTTCGTTACCCGAAAACTTGATTTTATGTACTTTTACCCGATGTCCTTTATCAATCAGCACCTCCAAAATCACGTTGTTTGCCTGCGTGGTATCCGGCTTCTGCTCAAAATTAACGGTGGTAAAAAAGAAGCCCTTATCCAACAGGTACTTTTTTACGATTGATGTGGTCGTATTATATAAGTTTTCGTTGATAATACTTTTCCCCACTTTATCCGACAGTTTTTCGGACAAATCCGTTTGCTGCGATTTGCTGATACCGATAAACTTCATACCACTTAAGCGCGGGCGCTCCACTACCTGAATTTCAAAATTGACGGTATCGCCACGAATACTGGAAATATTTAGCTTGATATCGTCAAACAAACCCTGATCCCATAGCTTTTTAATCGCTTCGGCAGTAGCCTCGCCGGGGAGGGTAATCATATCGCCTTTATTTAATTTGGATAGAATGACGACTACGTCCTTATCCACATATTTTGCTCCAGTGAGGGTAGTTTCGCCGATTATATATTCTCTAGGTTCAAAATAATCGATATCCAAACCCTTAACCGTTAAACTAGGTCTTGCCGGGACAGGGGTTCGGATTTGCGCTAATGCCGGAAAACCGACACATAACAAAACGAGGAGGGAGTATATTCTATTCTTCATTACAATCTAAAAAACGTTGCTAAGTTAATTTAAACACATGTTAAAAAGTGTTAAAAGAAAAATTAGTTCAATTGTTCACTGGTTTTCCCAAAGCGACGTTCACGTTTCTGGTAGTCTACAATGGCTTCAAAAAGGTGTTCTTTTCTAAAGTCGGGCCATAGTGTTTCGGTAAAATACAATTCGGTATAGGCTATTTGCCAAAGGAGAAAATTACTAATCCGGTATTCGCCGCTGGTACGAATTAAGAGCTCGGGATCGGGAAGATTAGCCGTTGTTAGCTCAGAAGCAAAAGCGGCTTCGTCGATGGCATCCGGTTGCAAGCTACCTGCCTGCACTTTTTCTGCAAGGCGCCGCGCGGCATCCGTGATTTCCCATTTCGCACTATAACTCAGCGCAATAGTGAGCGTACAGCGGTCATTTGCTGCCGTAGCCTGCATCACATTCGCTAAATCGTCGATACACTTTTGAGGTAACGAGGCCAGATTACCAATCGCATTTAGCCTGACGCGGTTCTTATTCAGCGTTTCGGCCTCATTATTAATGGTCGAGATCAGGAGTTCCATCAGGGCATTCACCTCTTCTGCGGGCCGGTTCCAATTTTCGGTAGAAAAAGCATATACAGTAAGGTATTTTACACCAATATCCAAACAGCCCTCCACAATATCAATTAAGGACACCACACCACTTTCATGCCCAAAGGCTCTGAACTTCCCCTGACTTTTTGCCCAGCGCCCATTCCCATCCATAATAATGGCAACATGCCCCGGCAAGCGATCTGTATCAATTTCTTCTTTAAAACCCATGTTATGCTAAGCCTAAAACGTAAAGCATTTTTCGCCCACAAAGGTAAAAGATATCCCAACATTTACAAAGAGATAGGCATCGAATTTTCTTGAATCGCCGCGTTGGTCGCCGGGCTTGAATTTTCCGGGTTTACCCGCGATACCGGAGCGGTCGATAAGTGGCAGCGGCTTCCCATCTTTATCATAATAGCCTCCTTTGTCTTTATCGTAGCCCGCTACCGGGTATACCCCACTCACATCGTCCAGATAATCGGTAAACGAGGCCCGGTAGCCCACTTGTCCAAAAATAGTCCAGTTATCATTCTTTTTATATTTAATACCGACACCATAGGGCAAGACAATGGTATAACGCATATAGGGCACCGTCCGGCCTTCGGTCGAATAATAGGTTGTATCGCCGGCAGCGGTATATTTAACATAACGCAAAGCCACTTCCTTGCCATTGGCATCAGGCGTCGTCGGATTAAAAATAACACCCCCCAAGCCCGCAAACAAATAAGGGCTAAAGCGTTTTTTACTGCCATTCATGTACATATCAAAGAAATTAAAATTCCCGATAAAACTAAATTCATGCAGCTTATTCGAAAAATTCAGGTTGCGATCCTGAAAGGCCAGATTTTTCGCCTTATTATCATTAGCACCAATTTTTCCGTAGTTATAATGAATACCCAAACTCCAGTAAGGATCAAAATTTAAGCGAACAAAAGCGCCGAAAGAAGGGCCGTTTACAGGAAGCACGTTCGATGGGTTTAGGTCGCCGATATAGCCAGCAGTCCCCATCTGCGCCCCAATTTCAAAGCGCTGCGCGCGGGCATCAAGTAGCACCATACTCACAAAAAAGGTACAGAGAGAATATAAAAAAACCGTTCGGACATGGCCCGAGGAAATCACGTTCTTAACAAAATGCATCTTAATAATTCCGGGTGTCAATGCCCCATAGTAACTTATTCCTTAACGTCGTCAGATAGCTTTCATTGTGGAGGCGTATTAAATTAACCTCAAAATCGGCTTTACTAACGGTCAGCTTCTCCGAACGGCTAACCGTTTCGGTACGCGAGTCGCAAGATACCAAAAATTTCTTACTCCGGGCATCAATCTCAAAAGTCAATGTAACATGATCGGGCACAATAACAGGGCGTACATTCAAGTTATGCGGCGCCACAGGGGTAATTACGAGGCTTTGCGCATTTGGAAAAATAATCGGCCCGCCACAACTCAGCGAATAGGCTGTTGAGCCGGTTGGCGTCGAAATAATCAGCCCATCAGCCCAATAAGAGTTAATAAATTCGCCGTCCATATAGGCGTGAATAATCATCATCGCCGAATTATCGCGCCGGTGAATGGTAATATCATTGAGCGCAAAGTTCTCGTTCTCAAAGAGGGTATGCTCTGATTCTAAGTTGAGTACGCTACGCTTATCGAGCGTATATTCTCCATTTACGAGTGCCTCGATTGCCTTACGGATGTCGCTTTTATTGATGCTGGCTAAAAAACCCAAACGTCCAAAATTAATGCCGATAATAGGTATACGGGCATTTCTTACCAAAGAAAGCGTGTCTAACATGGTGCCATCACCACCAAGGCTCAGCAAAACATCGGCCTGTGAAAGCAATTCATGATGATCATTAAAAACACGGATCGCATCCGGTAACTCTATTTTATGCTGTATAAAGGCGTGAAATTTCCCGTAAATCAGGAGTTGGATGTCGTAGCTGGCCAGTACAGCAAATACTTCGCGGGCATAAGGCAGCACACTATCATTAAATTCACGACCGTAAACAGCTATTCTCATGCCAACTAAACGTTTAAATAATTCATAAAAGAGTCAAAACGATCGCTGGCATCATCTGCTGAGCCACTATGATGATAGGCGGCTTTTATTTCATAGCCATAACGTTCAAAAGTGGCTATAATTCCCGAAAGATCAGTGCGGTTTATTTTCAACGTGATTTCGAGACGTGACGACTCGGGAAAAGCCCGGATATAAGAGGAAAGTATCTGGGCATTATCAGCTTCCACGATTTGCGCAATATGTGCCATAGAATTATCTCGCAGAAGAATACTTAAAACCAAAATAGCTCCCGCTTCTTTTACCGAATACATCTCGGCAGCAGCCGACAAAACATGATGATTCGAAATGAGTCCGGTATAATGCCGGTTTCGATCCAATACCGGCACCGCCGATAAATGCATTTCCTGCATCAATTGCAGCACATCATAAAAATGGGCATCATCAAAAACAAAAGAATTTAAAAGCGACAGGGATAAAGCACCTAAGGCCATTTTTGGATCGCGCACTTCGATCAGTTCTTCTTCCGAAACCAAGCCCAAATACTGGTGGCCTTTAACCAGCGGCAAATGAAACAGTTTAAACTCATTCAGGCGTTCTAAAGCCTCCTGCACCGTATGTTCGGATTTAAGGGGCGGTATCACCTGCGATATCAGTTCAAAAGCCTGCATTTATTTCAATAAAATCCGGTTTAAAAATTTGTCTAAAATATCGTTAAAGGTATCGGGGTGTTCCATCATAGGGGCATGCCCACATTTATCGACCCAATTTAACTCGGAGTTGGGAAGCAGTTCATGAAATTCGACCGCTACTTCAGGTGGCGTAATCTTATCCTGACGCCCCCAAATCAGCGATACCGGAATCGTCATTTTGGGCAGATCTTTGGCCATATTATGGCGGATAGCCGATTTGGCCATGGCTAAAATCCGAATTACCCGCGAGCGGTCGTTAATGGTACTAAATACTTCATCAACCAGCTCCTTAGTCGCCGTTGCCGGATCATAAAAGGTAAATTCCACTTTTTCGCGCACGTAATCATAGCTTTCGCGCCGCGGAAAAGAGCCGCCGAAAGCATTCTCATATAAGCCGGAACTGCCCGTAAGCACCAGCGCCTTTAAATATTCCTGATGCGCCGCCGTAAAAACCAATCCGACGTGTCCGCCGAGGGAATTCCCCACCAGTACCACCTGGTTAAATTGTTTAAATTTAATAAAGCGCAGCACATATTTAGATAAAGCCTTGACGCCCAATGTTAAAATCGGCAAATCGTAAATTGGCAAAATCGGAACTACTACTTTATAACGTCCCTTAAAGTAATCAATAGTGGCCTCCCAGTTACTCAGCTCGCCCATTAAGCCATGAAGTAGCACGAGCGGCTGTCCTTCGCCGGCCTCTATATATTTAAAACCTTCTTCTTCGATTACATCGTACTTCATGCGTTTCTTGATTAGGGGTATATGCGCGTACTAAGTTAGTGGAGTAAAATGAATTTCATAGAAATAAATGAATAATTTTTAAGCTAACAAGGCTTTTACTACTTCTCCAATTAATTTCCCGTCTGCACGACCCGC
>Ga0222423_1000996_pt1 | contig 14623 bp, 13 predicted proteins | sample 3A0metagenome_FD_182472 | JGI IMG/M metagenome (GOLD analysis project Ga0222423, IMG submission 182472) | Enriched microbial communities from leaf-cutter ant dump, University of Wisconsin, Madison, United States - 3A0 (version 2) | ecosystem: Environmental > Terrestrial > Nest > Insects nest >...
TCGAAGGCGCCGGAGGCGCCAGCCCAGGCCACGGTGGCGTCGTTGCCAACGATGCGGGCACACACCATCAGCACGGCCTCCGGGATCACGGGGTTGACCTTGCCGGGCATGATCGACGAACCTGGCTGCAGGTCGGGCAGGGCGATTTCTCCTAGCCCCGTGTTGGGGCCCGAGCCCATCCAGCGCAGGTCGTTGCAAATCTTGGTCAGTGACACCGCAATGGTGCGCAGCACTCCGGACACTTCCACAAGTGCGTCACGCGCGGACTGCGCCTCAAAGTGGTTGCGGGCCTCGGTGATGGGTAGGCCGGTGTCCTCGGCGAGCAGGGCGATCACGCGTTGCGGGAAGCCCGTAGGCGTGTTGATTCCAGTGCCTACGGCGGTTCCGCCGAGCGGAACCTCGGCCAGGCGAGGCAGGGCCGCCTGGGCGCGCTCGATTCCGAGGCGAATGCTGGCGGCATAGCCACCAAACTCTTGGCCAAGGGTCACCGGAGTGGCGTCCATCAGGTGGGTGCGCCCGGATTTGACTACCTCGGCAAACTCGGTGGCCTTGGCTTCCAAAGCGGCGGCCAGGCTATCCAGTGCGGGGAGCACGTCGTTGACGAGTGCGGAGGTTGCGGCCACATGCACGGAGGTGGGGAACACGTCGTTGCTGGACTGTGAGGCGTTGACGTGGTCGTTGGGGTGGACGTCGGCCCCGAGGCGTTCCGTGGCGAGGGTAGCGATTACCTCATTGGTATTCATGTTCGATGAGGTCCCCGAACCCGTCTGAAACACGTCCACCGGGAAGTGGGCGTCGTGGTCTCCGGCGGCAACCTCGTCGGCGGCTGCGGCAATGGCACCGGCAATGGCTGCGTCCACCACGCCCAGTTCCGCATTGGCCAAAGCGGCGGCCTTCTTGATGCGTGCAAGTGCTTCAATGTGGCGGCGCGTCAGCGTCAGGCCGGAAATGGGGAAGTTCTCCACGGCCCGCTGGGTCTGTGCGCGGTACAAGGCGTTGGCGGGGACCCGCACCTCGCCCATGGTGTCGTGCTCAATACGGAAATCCATACGCGCCATTGTGTCAGCCTCGCGATTGGCTCTTGAGTTTTTGGTGTGACATGCGTCATAGTGGGGTGTGACATCCGTCTCATTGGATGCACACACCACGCCGTTCGGGCCGGCAACGAAGCGTAAAGGGTTGAAGACATGTCGCGACGAGACGCACTGCGGGCGGTAGCCCTGGTGGCGGCGCGAGCTTCCGTTGAGGCTCAGATCACGGTTGTTCAGGCGGCAACCGCCGTTGACTCCGTGTGGCAAGACCGCATTGACTCGCGACTGACCGCATACCGCGTGGCGCTCACACAGGCACGTTCGCGTGCCGCCCAGGCGTGACATACGCCGCACAGATTGGGTCTAGTGCCCCGGAGATATCCGGGCTAGACTGACCGAAGTTTCACAGCTTTCATCCGTCAAGGACGACCCCCAACCAGCGGAATACCGCGGCTTTGGTCGACCCCGACGCCCCACCCCCGCCTGAGTTTGGGGGACGTGCGCAACAGGCATGATGCCGCGATTTGGGGACGTAATGGCTCTGACCGATATTCCGACTGACAAGATTGCCGACGCCTTGCGTGAAGGCGAGGACGCATCGGCCGCCGAATTTCTCGCTCTGACCACCACGCGTGACGTGAAGATCCGCGAAAGCGTCGCCGCCCGTACCGATGCACCCCTGAGCGCACTGGTGCTGCTGGCACAGGACACCAAGGCCTCCGTTCGTATCGCTGTGGCGGGTAACCCAGTGATTGGCATCATGACGTCGGTAGTCAGCATCTTGGTCAGCGACAAGGATGCCGACGTGCTCGTCGCCTTGGCCGAAAACGAGGCAGTGCCGGTGGTGGCGTTGGAGGCACTGAGCGTTCACGGTAAGAAGCGTGTGCGCCTTGCCGTTCAGGAACGGCTGGGTGTTCCCTCCGGCGTTTAGTGCTGACCTGCAGGCGTCTTGCCGAGGTCGGCCAGGGTGGGTGGATTCGCCCCGGCACGCGAGACGGTGACTGCCGCAATACGCGCGCATCGACCCATGATCGTGTGTAGCGCGCTCGGGTGCATGTGTGCCAGATCGCCGGCCCGGCCGCGTCCAAGGACACCCGCGCTCCACAACCCGTCGATCAGGGCCGCCATGAATGAATCTCCCGCGCCTACCGTGTCCACCACGCGGACGCGAGTGGCCTCAACCTCGACCACATGCGTGCCGGTGAGCGCAACAGCACCCTGAGCACCGCGGGTGACCACCACGATGGCTGGGCCACGCCTCAGCCAGTCGCGCGCTACCTCCACCACGTTCGCTCCCGGCGCATACCAGGCAAGGTCCTCATCGGAAGTCTTCACCACGTCGGCCACGTCAATGCACGCCTCAATACGTCCGCGCGCGGTGGCGGCATCGTCAATCAATGCAGGGCGGATGTTGGGGTCGTAGGTAATCGTGGCGCTCGCACGGTGCTGGGCAAGCGCCGCTGCCACCTGGGCCGCGCCCGGTGAGGTCACAGCGGCAATGGAGCCGGTATGGACCACGGTGGGGTGGGGGGTGACGGCGGCATCGGCGCTCATGTCCCACGTGAGGTCAAATTCGTAGGTGGCAGTTGCGGCTGCATCGAGGTGGGCGGTGGCCACGCTGGTGTGGCTGGCAGGCACGGAAACGATTGGTGTGACGCCTGAGGCTGTCAGGTGGCGACGGATCAGGTCACCGTGGGCGTCGGCGCCCAGGTGAGTGAGCAGTTCCACGCGCCGGCCCAGCCGCCCCAGGCCCAACGCAACATTCGCGGGCGAGCCGCCTGGATGGGTGGCGGTGGTGCCGCCCGGGTGGTGGACGACGTCGACGAGCGCTTCCCCAATGACGAGCGCGTGCTCAGTCATCCGCCGGTTCCGTGGCCGCGGCGATGGCCTGTTCGGCACCCGTGAGAAGTTCCTCGCATCGACGGGCCAGCGCTTCGCCGCGCTCCCACAACGCCATCGACTCATCAAGGGTTGCCGTGCCACCCTCGAGCGCGGCGACAATCTCGGCGAGCTCATCCCGCGCTTGCTCGTAGGTGAGGGTGCTGGGTTGTGGCGGCGTCTTTGTCACGGTGCCACGCTATCGCGTCATAGTTGCCACCCAAACTCCTCTCATTGTGTGTCGGTTGGTCGATGAGACCGGTACGCCGGCAGTTGATCACAATGAGGTGATACACAATGTTCAGTGACAGCAGTCAAACCGGGGGCCTCGATCCCAGCCTCTCGGACAGTGACTTGGCCCAGTTGGCTCGTTCGGACGAGGCGAAGGTGCGTGCTAGCGCCGCCGCTCACCCGAATACGCCACTCACGCTTCTTCTTCAGCTCGCACAGGACGAGGCTCACTCGGTGCGTGCTGGCGTAGCGCGTAATCCACGCAAGGACATCCCCGAAGAGGTGCTCCGGGAGTTGGCAAATGACCGTGCGGCGGACGTGGTGTTCGCCCTGATCGCCAACCCGTCCGTGCCGGATTCGGTGATTGCTCGCGTGATGCGTGGGAAGCACAAAGACGCGATTGCTCCGGCGAAGGCGCGCCTGGCCCAAAGTGGAGTCAAGACAGGGCTCCTGGGCGGCTTGGCTGGTCTGCGCTCCTAAAGACGGGCGCCGCGTGCGACGGCGGGGTTCGCCCCGACCGTCGTACGTGGCGTGCCTGCGCCTGAGCCCGGTGCGCCCGTAGAACGCGGCGCGCCACTAGTGGGCGGTGGCGTCGGGGGCGCTGGTAGCGTCGGCCGCGTCTGCGGTGTCCACGGGTGCGGGTGCGCTGACGTCACTGACGAGCGCCGTTAATGCTCCGGACGCTAGACGTACCGATAGGTGGTCGCCCACGGTGACGTCACTGTGGGAACGCACCACGGCACCATTGCGGTGACGCACCACCGCGTAGCCGCGGTCCAAGGTTGACTGAGGGCTAAGTGCTCGAAGCGCTGCCGTGTGCGAGGTGAGGATGGCGCGATGCTGTGCCAAGGTGTGAGATGCCGTGGTGCGTAGTGCGCGGCGCAGGTGGGTCAGCGCCTCGCGGTGCACGCTCACCATGCGTACGGGGTCGGCCATGACGGGGCGGGCGCGCATCATGACGAGCCGTTCGCGCTCGCGTCGTACCCGCTGTGTCACAGCGGCGACCATAAGTTGACGGGCCCCGGCGAGCCAGCCCAGTTCTGTGGCAAGGTCGGGCACGATCGACTTGCCGGCATCGGTGGGGGTGGAGGCACGGAAGTCAGCCACCAAGTCAAGCAGCGGCGCGTCCAATTCGTGGCCGATCGCGCTGACCAGCGCGGTGGCGATCTGGGCCGCTGCGCGCACCAATGCCTCGTCGGAAAACGGCAACAGGTCTTCGAGTGAACCGCCGCCACGGGCAACCACGATCACGTCGACCTCCGGGTGGGCATCCAAGTCACGCATGGCGGCCACGACTTCCGGCACGGCACGCGGGCCTTGAACGGTCACGCGGCGAATCTCAAATTGGGCCCGAGGGAAGCGAGCACGGGCGTTGGTGACCACGTCATGTTCGGCGTCGCCCTGGGTGGCAACAACCAGCCCGATCAGGCGAGGGATGACGGGCAACGCCACCTTGCGCTCGGCGGCAAACAGACCTTCGCGAGCCAGCACACCCTTGAGCGCTTCGATCCGGGCCAGTAGGTCGCCAATACCAACGGCGCGCACCTGGTCCGCGACCATCTGCAGGTCCCCGCTACGCATCCACCATTGCGGCTTGGCATGGATGACTACCCGTGACCCCTCGGTCAGGTCGAGCCCGAGTGCGTCGGCCTGCGCCGCAGGAATGGTGGCTCGTAGCGACATCGTCTCCTCGGTGTCGCGCAGGGTCACAAAGAGCAGGTGCTTCCACCGCTTGACGTTGAGAAGCTGCCCTTCCACCCATACGGGGCTCATGCGGGCGATGTAGTCGCCAATCTTGGGACTGAGGTGGCGTACCGGCCAGGGCCGCTCCGGGCTGGTTTGGGCGGCGGTGGCTGGTAGCGTCGCCGACGCTGTGGGCAATGTCTCGGGCGACCCGTGGCGCATGCGGCCTGATCCAGGCTGGTCGGACGTGGCTGAGGTGGATTCAGCCCGGGTGGATTCAGCGTCGGTCACCTGCTCAGCCTGCCACGTAGGATGGACGATATGTCTGCCTCAGGTTCCCCGCGCGTCTTACTGGCTGCCCCACGCGGCTACTGCGCGGGCGTGGATCGTGCCGTCATTGCCGTAGAGAAGGCGTTGGAACTGCACGGTGCGCCTATCTATGTGCGCAAGGAAATCGTCCACAACAAGTTCGTGGTGGAGACCCTCAGTGAGCGCGGCGCGATCTTTGTCAACGACACCGACGAGGTTCCCGAGGGCGCGCGGGTGGTGTTCTCGGCACATGGCGTTTCACCGGCGGTGCGTGAGGCGGCTGCCCAACGTCACCTGTCCACGATTGACGCGACCTGTCCCTTGGTGACCAAGGTGCACAAGGAGGCGGTGCGCTTTGCTCGAGAGGGTCAGACGATTTTGCTGATTGGCCACTCGGGTCACGAGGAGGTCGAGGGCACGGCAGGTGAGGCACCACAGCACACGGTGATTGTGAACTCGCCCGACGACGTGGCCACCATTGAGGTGCCCGACCCGGACAACGTGGTGTGGCTGTCGCAGACCACGTTGTCGGTGGACGAGACGATGGAGACGGTACGCCGCCTACGCGAGCGCTTCCCGGCCTTGCAGGATCCTCCCAGCGATGACATTTGCTACGCCACGCAAAACCGTCAGGTGGCCGTCAAGAAGATGGCGCCCGAATGTGACGTGGTGATTGTGGTGGGGTCGGCAAACTCATCGAACTCGGTGCGTCTGGTGGAGGTGGCGCTGCAGGCTGGCGCGGGCGCGGCCCACCGCATTGACCGTGCGCGGGAACTGGACGATGCGTGGTTTACGAACGTGACGACTGTGGGGGTGACCTCAGGTGCGTCCGTTCCAGAGATTCTGGTGCGTGACGTCCTGGATGCGCTGGCGGAACGTGGGTATTCCACGGTTGAAGAGGTACGTACCGCGACCGAGGACCTCATGTTTTCGCTTCCGCGCGAGATTCGTGCGGATATGAAGGCTCGCGACGCGGCCGCCGCAGTAGATGGCGCGGTCAGCCCGTCAGCTACTGCCCGTACCGTCTGACGCCACGCTGGACTCGTCGATGGGCTCGTCTACTAGGCCGTGAGCTGCCTCGATCTGGGCAGCGGTGTTCCCGGCGGTCAACTCGGGTGCAGCCAACGGCCGAATGTCTGCCGAGATGAAGGATGCTTCCGGTAGTGGTGCGGTGATGTGTTGGAGTTCACCGAACCTGCGTGCCGTGACCAGCACGCGCGACTCCAGTGATGACACGGCAGCGTTGTAGGCCCGCCCGGCCTGCTCGATACCCTTGCCCACTTTGGTGAAGTGTTCGCTCATTACGCGCAGCCGATCGTAGAGCTCCTTGCCCGTCATCAGCACGTTCTGGGCATTCTTGGCCAGGGCCTCTTCTTTCCAGGCGTGGGCAATGGTGCGCAGCATCGCCACCAAGGTGGTGGGGGTGGCGATAACCACGCGCTTGTCGAATGCGTACTCCTGCAAGGTGCTGTCTTGTTCGACCGCGGCCTGATAGAACGCCTCGGACGGCATGAACATGACCACAAACTCGGGCGCGGAGTCGAACTGTTCCCAATACTTCTTGCCGGCAAGGTCGTCAATATGCCGCCTCACGTCGCGAGCGTGGTCGCTTAAGCGCTGCGCCCGGACGGTCTCGTCGTCGGTGGCAAAGGCCTCCATCAGCGCATTGAGCGCCACCTTCGAGTCCACCACAACGGTGCGCCCACCTGCGAGCTTGACGGTCATGTCGGGGCGCAGGTTCTTGCCCTCGGTGTCGCGCAGTACCTCTTGTTCTTCAAAGTCGACGTGTTCGAGCATTCCGGACAGCTCGGCCACGCGCTTCAGTTGCACCTCACCCCAGTTGCCACGCACGTCGGAGCGGCGCAGGGTATTGATGAACTCAGAGGTCTTCTTGTCCAACTGTCCAGAGGCCTCGACCATGGCACGCACCTGCGCAGTCATGGTGGCCTCACTCGCAATGCGGGCTTGCTCTACCTGAAGGGTCTGCCGTTGGACCTCGGCAAGGGCCTTGGACATCGGCTCAATGAGGTTCTGAACCGCCTTTTCACGTTTGGCAAGTTCCTCGGAATTCGCCTGGCTGGCTCGTGACAATCGTTCCTCGGCCAAAGTCAAGAACGCCTGCTGACTGGTGGTCAGCACCTCCGCAGAAATTGAACGGAATTGTTCGCGCAGTGCCGCTTGGTCAGCGCGAATCTGTTCCACGTACTGCTCATGTGAGTGCACCAAGGCGGCTTCACGCTCCGCCGCAGACTGTGCGGTCTCCTGGAGGCGTCGTTCCAGTTCCGCAACCCTGCCACGGTCAGCGTCGGCCGCACGAGCGACGCCGGCCGCGCGCAACGCACCGATCAATAGGCCGATGCCCACGCCCACTACTGCGCCTACCGCGGCATACACGAGTTCCATGCCGACCACTCTTCCACGAGCCACTGACACGTGTCGATCGCGCCACACCAAAGGTCCTACTGCCCAGTAAAAGGCCGCGAAATGTGATGCAGATCACACGCTCTTCGCGTCTCATTTCCATATCGTTATGGCGCAATCGGTGCAATGTCGCGGTGATCTCTTTAGCATGGGTTGATCGTGAAGAAACTCTTCACGACTCATCGTGTGCTCGCGTTATCTCACAGAGGGTGGCGTGGTGTGTCACGAGCAATGAAAGGAGGCCGGGTATGCGACTCGGCACGATTGGTAAGGGCATTGCGCTGGCTGCGGCCGCGACGCTGGTCCTGGCTGCGTGTTCCTCTGACAGCGGCTCCGGTGGCGGTAAGGGCAACTCGAACGTCATCGTGGCCAACGGTTCGGAGCCTCAGCACCCCCTCATCCCTGGTAACACCAACGAGACCGGTGGTGGCAAGATTGTCGACCTGATCTTCGCAGGCCTGGTGTACTACGACGGCGATGGGGCTGCTCACAACGAAGTCGCCAAGTCCATCGACGTGGTGGATCCGGAGAACATCACCGTCACGCTGGAAGACGGGTGGACCTTCACCGACGGCACCCCCGTGACGGCTAACTCCTTCGTGGACGCGTGGAACTACACCGCAAACGCCGCGAACAAGTACCTGAACGCATACTTCTTCGAGGACATCGTGGGCTTCTCCTACGATGAGCCCGTTAAGGAGCTTGAGGGCCTGAAGGTGGTCGACGACCACACCTTCACCATCACCCTGGACAAGCCCGCCTCGGACTTTGCACAGCGGCTGGGCTACTCAGCCTTCTACCCGCTGCCGCAGGCGTTCTTCGACAACCCGGACACCTTCGGTGAAAACCCGATCGGTAACGGCCCGTACAAGTTGGCAGGCCCCAGTGCCTGGCAGCACGACGTGCAGATCGACCTGGTCACCAACCCCGACTATCACGGGGACCGTGCTCCGAAGAATGGTGGCGTGACGCTGCGGTTCTTCGAGTCGCAGGACGCGGCCTACGCCGCACTGCAAGGACACGACGTCGACGTGATTGACGGCATTCCGGACTCGGCACTCGCCACGTATCAAAACGACCTGGGTGACCGTGCGGTCAACCAGCCCGCTGCGATCTTCCAGTCCTTCACCATCCCGGAGCGCTTGAAGCACTTCTCGGGTGAAGAAGGTCAGCTGCGTCGTGAGGCGTTGTCCATGTCGATCAACCGCGAAGAGATCACGCAGATCATCTTCCAGGGCACCCGTACTCCTGCCTCAGACTTCACCTCGCCAGTTCTGGACGGATGGAGTGATTCGCTCAAGGGTGCCGATGTGCTGGAATTCAACCCGGAAAAGGCCAAGGAGTTGTGGGCCAAGGCCGACGCCATCTCCAAGTGGGACGGCAAGTTCCAGATTGCCTACAACTCTGACGGCGGCCACCAGTCGTGGGTCGACGCCACGGTGAACTCGATCAAGAACGTGCTGGGCATCGATGCCGAAGGCAAGCCCTACGCCACGTTCAAGGAGATCCGTGACGAGGTAACCTCCGAGACCATCGACTGCGCATTCCGTACCGGATGGCAGGCCGACTACCCCGGTCTGTACAACTTCCTCGGCCCGCTTTACGCGACCGGTGCTGGCTCGAACGACGGTAAGTACTCGTCTGAAGAGTTCGACACGCTGCTCGACGAAGGCATCTCGACCGCGGACCACAAAAAGGCGAACAAGCTATTCCAGCAGGCGCAGGAGGTCCTTCTGAAGGACCTGCCCGCCATCCCGCTGTGGTACTCGAACGTCAACGGTGGATATGACCAGGGCGTCGGCAACGTCGAGTTCGGTTGGAACTCGGTGCCGCTGTACTACCTGATCACCAAGAACTAGGTACAACCAGGCAGGCCCGCCCCAGCATACGCTGGGGCGGGCCGTCTGTCTGCTGAGTGCCAAAAACTATCGCTGTAGCATGAGGCCACGAATGTCCACCGAATCCACCACCGCTGAGGATCCTCGATGCTGAGATATATTCTCCGGCGTCTTCTCCAGGCGCTCCCCGTCTTTTTGGGGACGACGTTCCTGATTTACGCCCTCGTTTTTGCCATGCCCGGTGATCCGGTCCTCGCGCTGTTTGGCGAACGCACCCCGAACCCGGCCCAGTTGGAGTCGCTACGTGCGCACTACAACCTGGATAAGCCGTTCATCGTGCAGTACTTGCTGTACCTCCAGGGCATCGTCACCGGCAACATGGGAGAGACGTTCTCTGGCCGGTCAGTCAGCGACGTTCTTCACGCAGCCATGCCGGTCACCGTCAAGTTGGTGATCATGGCGGTGCTGATGGAGTTCGTGCTGTCGGTCGTCATCGGCATGATCTCTGGACTACTGGCTCGCAAGGCCGCCATCGTCGACTACATCAACTTGATCATCGCGCTGGTGTTGAACTCGGTGCCCGTATTCGTTGCCATGTTCTTTGCGCAGTACTGGATAGGTATTAGGAGGGGCTGGGCCCCCGTCACCGTGGGGGGCAATGCCACCTGGGGGGCGATGTTCTTACCCGCCTTGGTGATTGCCCTGACCATTTATGTCACCGGTATGCGCCTGATGCGTGGAACGGTGGTGGAGTCGCAGCACGAAGATTACGTGCGCACCGCATACGCCAAGGGGCTACGCCCCAGCCGCGTCATCCCCGTTCACATCCTGCGTAACTCACTCATTCCTGTGGTAACCAACAGCGCGGCCAGTTTTGGCTACCTCATCGCCAGTACCACGGTGACCGAAGCAATCTGGGATATCCCCGGCGTCGGCAACACGCTCTATCAGGCGATTTTGCGCGGGGAAGGACCCACGGTGGTGTCCTTCGTGACTGTCCTGACGGTCGCCTATGTGGTGCTGAACATTCTGGTTGACCTCTTATACGCCGTCCTTGACCCGAGGATTCACTATGTCTAGGCCCGAACCTGAGCACTACGTCGCTCCCATCGAGGAGGACGAGCTAAACACGATGGACGCGTCCGAATTGCCGGATCGCCGCTCCAACTTGTGGTTTGACGCATGGCGGGACCTGCGTCGTCGTCCGCTGTTCTATGCGGCAATGGCGATCACGTTGGGGGTTGTCGTGATGGCGGTGTTCCCCACCTTGTTCACCTCGGTCCCTCCCAACGACAACTGTCAGTTGATGCTGGGTACGCGTGGCCCAGACTTGGGTGCTCGCGCTCCCGGCCACCCCATGGGCTTCACCTTGCAAGGTTGCGACGTTTATGCCCGCGTGGTGTGGGGTGCGCGTACGTCGCTCACCGTTGGCTTGCTGGTGGTGGCGATCTCGGCCATTATCGGCATCCCCATGGGTGCGCTGGCGGGCTTCTACGGTGGCTGGGTTGACTCGGTACTATCGCGCATCGGTGACATCTTCTTCTCGGTTCCGTACTTCCTGGCTGCCGTGGTGGTGATGACGGTGATGTCGAGCCACAAGAACGTCTGGGTGATCTCGCTGGCCATTGGTGGGTTTGCGTGGGCGTCCCTGGCGCGCCTACTAAGAGCAGAAGTACTCCAGGTAAAGAACAAAGAGTTTGTCGCCGCTTCCGAAGCATTAGGGCGGTCCAAGTTCTCTACCTTGATGCGACACGTGCTCCCCAACTCGCTGACGCCGGTGATCGTGTCACTGACCGTGTCTTTGGGCGGAGCGATCGTGGCCGAGGCGACGTTGAGCTTCCTAGGCGTGGGTCTGGGATCGTCCGTGATGTCCTGGGGTAACGACATCTCCGAAGCGCAACAGACCATCCGCACGGCTCCCATGGCACTGTTCTGGCCATCGTTGTTCCTCACCGTGACGGTGCTGGCGTTCATCATTCTGGGTGAACTGGTGCGCGACGCGCTTGACCCGAAGGCGAGGGCTCGTCGATGACGACCAAGAACAACGCACCCGAGGCGGTCGTCGACGCTCCTGACCAGGAGGTCGTGCCCGCCGACGCTGTCGAAGAGTGGGCCGCCGATCCGGACGCACCCCTGGTGTCCGTGAAGAAACTCGAGGTGGAATTCAAAACCCAGGCAGGCGTCGTCCAGGCTGTTCGCGGGATCTCTTTTGACATCTATCCGGGCGAGTCAGTGGCGATTGTGGGCGAGTCCGGATCGGGCAAGTCGACGACCGCCACGGCAATTATCAAGCTCCTGGCGGGTACGGGCGAGATCGTCGGCGGTCAAATCAAGGTCGAAGGCCGTGACATTACGGGCTACTCACGTACCCGCATGGCAGACATTCGCGGACGCATCATCGGTTACGTGCCGCAGGACCCGATGTCCAACCTCAACCCGGTGTGGTCGGTGGGCTTCCAGGTGGAAGAGACAGTCCGCGCCAATGGACTGGCATCCACCCGCAAAGAAGCACGGGCACGCGCCATTGAGGTGCTTAAGAGTGCCGGACTGGGCGACGCTGAACGGCGCATGAAGCAGTTCCCCCACCAGTTCTCCGGAGGTATGCGCCAGCGCGTACTCATTGGCATTGGCCTGGCCGCCAACCCGCGGCTACTGATTGCCGACGAGCCGACATCCGCGTTGGACGTCACCGTCCAGAAGGTGATTCTTGATCACCTCGAAATGCGCGTGCGGGAACAGGACGCGGCACTCCTGCTGATTACCCACGATCTTGGTTTGGCGGCAGAGCGGGCCAGCAAGCTCATCGTCATGCACAACGGGCAGATCGTGGAGGCGGGCCCGAGCCTGGAAGTGTTGCGCAACCCCCGCCACCCCTATACGCGCACGCTCATTGCCGCCGCGCCGTCGTTGGCGTCGCGACGCATCCGCGCCACCACCGCGCAGGTTGCGCCCCCGGCGGTAGCCGAGATCGATGTGGCCCGCCTAGTGGTCAAGCACGAAGACGAGCAGCATCGGCACAGCACGGCACCGGCTGCCATCGAAGTCAGTGACCTGACCAAGGTCTATTCAATTCGTCGTGGTAGCTTCCGCACAGAACCGCTGACTGCTGTTGACCACATCAGCTTCTCGGTCCACAAGGGCACGACGCTGGCGCTCGTGGGTGAGTCCGGGTCGGGCAAAACCACCGCAGCCAAGATGATTCTTGGCTTGGAGAAGCCCACCAGCGGTGACATCACGTTGATGGGCACCTCCATGCGTGGCTTGGGCCGCAAGGGTCTGTTTGATTTGCGTGCCCGCATGCAGGTGGTGTTCCAGGACCCGTATGCCTCGCTTGACCCGCAGCGCTCCATCGCGGCGATCATTGCCGAGCCGCTACGAGTCCACGGGGTGAGTAACCGCAAGGAGCGGGTGGCGCGGGTCAATGAGCTGCTCGATCAGGTGTCTTTGCCGCGTTCCATGTTCCACCGCTACCCCAATGAGCTCTCGGGTGGTCAGCGCCAGCGCGTGGCGGTGGCGCGTGCCTTGGCTTTGAAGCCCGATGTGGTGGTGCTGGACGAGGCCGTCTCCGCGCTGGACGTGGTGGTTCAGGCGCAGGTATTGCAGCTGTTGGCAGACCTGCAGGAGGAACTGAACCTCACGTACCTGTTCATCACGCACGACCTCGCCGTCGTGCGGGTGGTTGCCGACGAGGTGGCCGTGATGGAGCAGGGCAAGATCGTGGAGACGGGCACAACGGACGACATCTTCGACAACCCGCGTAAGGAGTACACGCAGCGGTTGCTGGAAGCGATTCCGGGTGCGGGTCTGGACTGGAGTGGCGTCTAGGAGGTAGCTCGGTGCGGGTTCTGCCCGCCCCGAGGCGCCGCCTGCGCCCCAGTAGACTGGTCGACCGTGGCTCTCACTATCGGCATCGTCGGCCTGCCCAACGTCGGCAAGTCCACCCTGTTCAATGCGCTGACCCGCGCCAGCGTGCTCGCGGCGAACTACCCGTTCGCAACGATTGAACCCAACATCGGCGTCGTGCCGCTGCCGGACGCACGCCTGAACAAACTGGCGCAGGTCTTTGGCTCCGAACGGGAACTGCCTGCGACGGTGTCGTTTGTGGATATCGCCGGGATTGTGCGTGGCGCGTCGGAGGGCGAGGGCCTGGGCAATGCGTTCTTGGCCAATATTCGTGAGGCTGACGCGATTTGCCAGGTGACGCGCGCGTTCGCGGACCCCGATGTGGTGCACGTGGACGGCAAGGTGGACGCGGCCAGTGACCTTGAAACCATCAACACCGAGTTGATCTTGGCGGATCTGCAAACGGTGGAGAAGGTGATTCCGCGCTTGGAGAAGGAAGTGCGGGCCAAGAAGGCCGAGCCAGCGCGATTGGCAGCAGTGGTCAGTGCCAAGGAGATACTGGAGTCCGGACGCTTGCTCAGTGCAGGTGCGGCCGACGCGGGACTGGACTTGGCCGATGTGCGCGAGCTCAACCTGTTGACGGCGAAGCCGTTCCTGTACGTCTTTAATGCGGACGACGCCGTGCTGGCCGATGCGGACAAGCGGGCCGAACTGGCGGCGCAGGTGGCACCGGCCGAGGCGATCTTCTTGGACGCGAAGTTTGAATCCGAGCTGGTGGACCTCACGGAGGATGAGGCACGCGAGATGCTGGAGGCTAACGGCCAAAGCGAGTCCGGCCTGGACCAGTTAGCGCATGTGGGGTTCGCGACTTTGGGGTTGCAGACTTATTTGACGGCCGGACCGAAGGAAGCGCGCGCGTGGACGATTCGCCGCGGCGCAACTGCGCCCGAGGCAGCGGGCGTGATTCACACGGACTTCCAAAAGGGCTTCATCAAGGCCGAGGTGGTCTCCTTTGACCACCTCATTGAGGCCGGCTCCATGGCCGAGGCAAAGGCGCGCGGCTGGGTGCGGATGGAAGGCAAGGACTACGTGATGGCGGACGGTGACGTGGTGGAGTTCCGCCACGCGACCTGACCGCTGCCAGTAACTGCACTGTCGATGGTTTGGGGAGATGGACTTTCCAAATTCTCCACGTCGCCAGATGGTGGTCGTGGATTGAGCCTGCTACAGTGGTACCAATCGACCCCCTCCCAAGCCTCTCGCAGAAGCTCAAATGGGAGGGGCCTCTTTCTTTCCGGGGTATCGCATGAAGCCGTCACTGTCCTGGGACGAGCAGGTCGCCCTGATGGTAAGCAGGGGCCTCGCAGTCCGCGACGCGGACGAGTGCGC
>Ga0222423_1000997_pt1 | contig 14609 bp, 14 predicted proteins | sample 3A0metagenome_FD_182472 | JGI IMG/M metagenome (GOLD analysis project Ga0222423, IMG submission 182472) | Enriched microbial communities from leaf-cutter ant dump, University of Wisconsin, Madison, United States - 3A0 (version 2) | ecosystem: Environmental > Terrestrial > Nest > Insects nest >...
GGTCATCATGATCCTGCAGCAGGCCAGCGGATACTTTGTGCGCTCCGCGTCGCAAAGCGCAGTGCTGGCACCTTTCGCCGCGATCATCGCGCTCATGATCTTCGTGGACTTCACCACGCGCGTGCTGCTGATTTCGGCTGCCTGGGTGGGGGCCGCGGCCGGTGGCCCGGTGGGTTCCTCCACGCACCTGCTGCCCGCTCCTGGCCGACGCCGCCGTGGGTCCGTGACGACGCGCAGGGCCGCGGGGAGTGCCACTCGAGAGTAGGCGCACGGCGCCCGAGCCTCCTTGGCGCCGAACCGCGTGAAGGAACAACGGGCGGCTGGTCCCTCCTGAACGTGAAACGGGCGCTCCACGAGGGACGCTGTGCGTTCTCATCCCTCAGAACCGACGGTGCCGTGCGTTCGCTGGCACGGGCATGTGACACAGGAGTCAAAGATGAAGCGGTGTGCACCTCTTCCGGTTGCAGCGTCGGCCTGAACGTCCTAGGGTCGTCGTAGCGGCGTCGTAGCGGCATCGCTAATTCGATGGGAGGTATCGAGTGAAGCGACGAGAAAGAATTGTGGTTGCCGCAATGGGACTCGCACTGGCCGGAGCGTTGGTGGTCGCCACGCAGGCCGGTGCAAACAACGATTGCCAGAGTTATGGCTCCATTACCTTGCCGGCTCCGACGCAAATCATGGCGACGTTCTCCGATCCGCAAGGTTGCGCTCAGGTGAAGGCAGCCGTCCGCAACTGGCCGACCGGCGCTACCGGTTGGGATACGTATCCCACCAAGTCAGATTTCATACCGGCTGGAAGTTTCTCCATCTATTCACAGAATGTGTCGAGTTCACAACTGCGCGCGTACCGAGGGTGCACGGTGCCTGGTGGAGTTCCCGTGGCCTGCACACTTGGGCTATGGAAGACCAACTCCGTAGGAAGTCAGAGTTTCTAGGCCCCAAGGCATGCGCGCGCGGATGGCCACGTGGGCCGCCTTGATTGTGCTTGCAGCCTCGGGGTGTAGTTCTAGTGCCTCGCACGTGCCCGAGGCATTCGGCGCGACTCGCGACCCCTCGGCCTTCACCATGCAGGACCTCCGCGTATTGCTCGATCAGGAGGGCATGAGCGAAGAGCAGCGCGCGATCGTTGAGCGTGCGGGCGAGACGGGTTTCGTTGCCTTTGATGACTACCAGCAGGCAGTGATGGCGAACCTTGAGTGCCTCAGGGAAGCTGGTCTCAATCCGCACGACGTCGAGACGATCACTACGGGTGGCCAGCCACTGATCACGTACGTAATCGGGTCGAATCCCGCCCTCTCGGAGGACGCCAACCAACAGTTGATGGATGGTTGCACCCGCGCCAACTCGGATGCGGTCGAGCAGCTGTACTCGAGGAATCCCGGCGCCGCGCAGCGCTCCGTCGAGGCTCAGGACACGCACTTTGCACAAGCGGTCACGGATTGCCTCGTGGCCGCTGGCTACTCGGTCTCAGACGAGGAGGGCAAGACGTGGCGCGACGTTGCGGGCAAGGTGCTCTACGAGCAGACGGACAACGCGACGGTCGTGTGCATCCTCAACACGGGTGTGGCCGAGAACGGCATAAACCTTCCGATACCCGAAGGCTCATGACCGGCGCAGCCTAAATCTCCCCAGTCGTCAGCGCCTTCTTGACCTCCGAGATCGCCTTGGTGACCTCGATGCCGCGCGGGCAGGCCTCCGTGCAGTTGAACGCGGTGCGGCACTTCCACACGCCAGCCTTGTCGTTGAGGATCTCGAGGCGCTCCCACTGGCCCTCGTCGCGGGAGTCAAAGATGAAGCGGTGTGCGCCAACGATGGCCTGTGGGCCAAAGTACTGGCCGTCCGTCCAGAACACGGGGCACGCGGTGGTGCAGGCGGCGCACAGGATGCACTTGGTGGTGTCGTCGAAGCGCGCGCGCTGTTCGGGGGTCTGAAGGCGCTCGCGCTCGGGTGCCGTGCCGGACGTGATGAGGAAGGGCATGATCTGGCGGTAGGACGCGAAGAACGGCTCCATGTCCACGATGAGGTCCTTCTCCACGGGCAGCCCCGCAATGGGCTCAATGGTGATGGGACGCGCGGGGTTGAGGTCCTTCAGCAGCGTCTTGCACGCGAGGCGGTTCTTGGCGTTGATGCGCATCGCGTCGGAGCCGCACACGCCATGTGCGCACGAGCGGCGGAAGGCGAGCGAGCCGTCTTGCTCCCACTTGATCTTGTGGAGGGCGTCGAGCACGCGGTCCGTGGCGTGCGCGGCCACGGTGAACTCTTCCCAGTACTGCTCTCCGGGAGCGTGGTCTGCAGTGCCGTCAGGGTTCGCGCGCAGGATGCGCAGCGTCACGTCGATTGTCGCCACCACGTCAGTACTTCCTTTCCATCGGCTGGTACTTGGTGACCACCACGGGCTTGTAGTCCAGCTTCACCCCGTCCGACGCTGCATAGGCCATGGTGTGGACCATGAAGTTCTCGTCGTCCCGAGTGGGGTAGTCCTCGCGGAAGTGACCGCCGCGGCTTTCCTTGCGAGCAAGGGCGCCGGCCACGACCACCTCGGCAAGGTCAAGGAGGAAGCCGAGTTCGATCGCCTCAAGGAGGTCGGTGTTGAAGCGCGCTCCACGGTCGTGAATCGCGATGCCCGCGTACCGCGCCTTGAGGTCCGCGACCACTGCGGCGGCCTCCGTCATGGATGCCTCGTCGCGGAACACCTGGACGTTGCGATCCATCGTCTCTTGCAGCGCCTTGCGCAGCTCGGCCACGCGCTCGCCGCCCGTGCCTACGCTCGCCAAGAGGGCGGCGACACGGGACTCAAGGCCCGCGGCAGCGTCGGCCGGGAAGTCAGGAGCGGAAGCCGTGGCGTTGGCGTAGTCCGCGGCGGCAATGCCCGCGCGGCGGCCAAAGACGTTGATGTCCAGCAGCGAGTTGGTGCCCAAGCGGTTGGCGCCGTGCACGGACACGCACGCGCACTCTCCGGCCGCATAGAGCCCGCGCACGACGTCGGTGTTGTTGCGCAGCACCTCGCCCTGCACGGTGGTGGGGATGCCGCCCATCGCATAGTGCGCCGTGGGGTAGACGGGCACGGGCTCCGTGTACGGCTCTACGCCCAGATAGGTGCGGGCAAACTCGGTGATGTCTGGCAGCTTCTCGTCGATGTGCGCGGGCTCAAGGTGTGTGAGGTCCAGCAGCACGTAGTCCTTGTGGGGACCGGCGCCGCGGCCTTCGCGCACCTCGTTGGCCATGGCGCGCGCCACCATGTCGCGGGGCGCGAGGTCCTTGATGGTGGGCGCGTAGCGCTCCATGAAGCGCTCGCCCTCGGAGTTGCGCAGGATGCCGCCCTCACCGCGAGCGGCCTCGCTCAGGAGGATGCCCAGGCCCGCGAGGCCCGTGGGGTGGAACTGGAAGAACTCCATGTCCTCAAGCGGAAGGCCCGCGCGCAGCGCAATCGCCATGCCGTCGCCCGTGAGCGTGTGCGCGTTGGAGGTGGTCTTGAAGACCTTGCCCGCACCGCCCGTGGCGAAGATCACGGCCTTGGCGCGGAAGGTGTGAATGGCTCCCGTGGCAAGCTCGAGCGCCACCACTCCGGCAACCGCAACGTCGGCCCCAGGGGCGGCAGACTGGGGATTCTCCGTCAGGATCAGGTCGAGCACGTAGTACTCGTTGAAGAACTCCACCTCTTGCTTGATGCACTGCTGGTAGAGGGTCTGCAGGATCATGTGGCCCGTGCGGTCCGCGGAATAGCAGGCGCGACGCACGGCCGCCTCGCCGTGCTGGCGAGTGTGGCCGCCAAACCGGCGCTGGTCGATGTGACCGTCTTCGGTGCGGTTGAACGGCAGGCCCATCTTCTCGAGGTCGAGCACCGCGTCAACGGCCTCGGTGCACAGAATCTCCGCGGCGTCTTGGTCAACGAGATAGTCGCCGCCCTTGATGGTGTCGAAGACGTGCCATTCCACCTTGTCGTCTTCCACGTTGCCGAGCGCGGCGGCCATGCCGCCCTGTGCGGCGCCCGTGTGGGATCGCGTGGGATAGAGCTTGGTGATCACCGCGGTCTTGGCACGCTGCGACGACTCCAGGGCCGCCCGCATTCCCGCGCCGCCGGCGCCCACGATGACGACGTCGAACTCGTGCTCGGTCATGAACCGTCCTTACAGGTCTGCGCAGAAGCTGGGAATGATGGAGGGATCCACCCCAGTGGGGCAGGGATCAAAGGTGAAGATGACGAGCGTGCCGAGCACGGCAAGCGCCACAAGGGAGATTCGCAGCGACCAGTGCAGCACGTGGGGCATGACGCGCCCGTGTGCGTAGTCCTCGATGATCATGCGCATGCCGTTGCCGCCGTGCGCGAGAGCGAGAATCAGCAGCGCGAAATCCCACCACTGCCATAGGGGCGCGGCCCACTTGCCGGCAACAAAGCCAAAGTCGATTTGGCTCACGCCGTCACCGAGCACCAGGTTGAAGATGAGGTGCGTGAACACCAGCACGATGAGGATGAGCCCGGACAGCCGCTGGAACATCCACGACCACGGCTGCGCCTTGCCCATGGTGCGGCGCGAGGGGATGGGGGTGAGTGCGGGTGCGGTGGTCATCATGCGCCTCCGAACACGTTCATGAGGTGGCGGGGCAAGAAGCCCGCCATGAGCACCACAAAGATTCCCCACACGATCCACGTGAGCATGCGCTGATGCCGCAGTGCCCACGTCCACCGGTCAACGAGGATGATGCGCACGCCGTTGAACGCATGCAGGATGATCGCGGCCACGAGGCCCGCCTCCACGATCCCGTACAGGGGGGTGTGATACGAGCCGATGACGTAGTTGTAGTCCTCCGGCGAGATCCGCACGAGCGAGGTGTCAAGAATGTGGATGAGCAGGAAGAAGAAGATCGCCACCCCGGTGGCTCTGTGAACCACCCACATCCACATGCCTTCGCGGCCGCGGTAGAGCGTCGGCATCGACGACACATTCTCTCCCTACAGGTATAAGCCCCTTGTAAAGCATCATAATCTGGTCGCCATGACAGATATGTCCATCGACGGCTTCACCGCGGTGGTTCCCGCCGGGGGCATCGGATCGAGGCTGTGGCCGTTGTCCCGGCCCGATCGCCCCAAGTTCCTGCTGGACCTCTTGGGCACGGGCAGCACGCTCATTCAGGACACCGTGGCGCGGCTGTCACCGCTTGCGGACGACGTTGTGGTGGTCACGGGAGTTGCCCACGCCGACGCCGTGCTTGCGCAAGTGCCGACGCTCGGCACGGCGAACGTCATCCCCGAGCCCAGTCCCCGGGATTCGATGGCCGCCATCGCGCTCGCTGCCGCCGTGGTGGAGCAGCGCCATGGTCCGCGGGTCATCGGTTCGTTCGCCGCGGACCACGTGATTCGCGACGAGGATGCCTTCCGCGAGGCGGTGCGCACGGCCGTGGGGCCCGCGCGTGATGGCTTTGTCGTCACGATCGGCGTGGAGCCCACGTGGCCGTCAACGGCGTTCGGGTACATCGCGTTGGGGGAGCAGCACTCGCCGGGAGTCATGCAGGTGAGTGCGTTCACCGAGAAGCCGGACTCGGCCACTGCGCGGGTCATGCTGGCGCGCGGCGGCTTTGTGTGGAACGCCGGCATCTTCGTGGTGCGCACCGACGTGCTGCTGGGGCACCTCGCGCGGCTCCTTCCCGAGCTCGAGGCCGGGGTGCGGCAGATCGCCGCCGCGTGGGACGGGCCCGATCGCGAGCCGGTGCTGGAGCGCGTGTGGTCCACCCTCACCCGCATCGCCATCGACCACGCCATCGCCGAGCCTGTTGCCGCAGCCGGCGGCGTTGCGTGCGTGCCGGCGAGCTTTGGCTGGCATGACGTGGGCGACTTCGCGACCCTCGCCGAGCTCGCGACCCCGGATGCCGACGGCGTGGTGAGGATTGCGTGCGACGGCGACGTCCGTGCGGTGGAATCCGAAGGGGTTGTCGCCATTGGCGCCACGCGCACCGTGGCGGTGGTGGGGCTGCCCGACGTTGTGGTCGTCGAAACCGACGACGCCGTGCTCGTGGTGAGCAAAGCGCACGCGCAACAGGTCAAGGACGCGGGTACCACAGCGTCGGGCCGGGTTTCGTAGCCTTTTCGCAACATCCTCAGCGAGAACGCGCAACAAAGCCTCGCTAGAGTAGTTACACCACTGCCCGTCACAACGGGCCTTACCTGTGAGGACATCACTCATGAAGAACACCCTTCGCTTCGGCGCCCTTGCGGCCGTCACGGCGCTCGCGCTCGTCGCGTGCTCCAGCGCGCCTGAGGAGACCACGAGCGAGAGCGCAAAGCCGACGACCTCGGCGGCAGCCCCCATCGACTACCTGGCGTGCATGGTTTCCGACGCCGGTGGCTTCGACGACAAGTCGTTCAACCAGGCCGGCTACGAGGGTCTGCAGTCGGTTGCCAACGACACCGGTGTGCAGGTCAAGACCGCCGAGTCCACGGACGAGGCCGACTACGCGACCAACATTGGCGCCATGGTCTCCGCGAACTGCAACCTGATCATCACGGTGGGCTTCCTGCTCGCGGACGCGACGGCAGCCGCAGCCACCGCGAACCCCAACACGGACTTCGCGATCATCGACTTCGCGTTTGACCCGGCGATTGACAACGTCAAGGGCCTCACCTTCGAGACCGACCAGGCTGCGTTCCTCGCGGGCTACGCCGCGGCTGGCTCCACCCAGACCGGCACCGTTGCGACGTTCGGTGGCATGAACATCCCCACCGTGACGATCTTCATGAACGGCTTCCTTGCCGGTGTGAACTACTACAACTCGCAGAACGGCACCTCGGTGAAGGTTCTCGGTTGGGACGGTTCCACCGGTTCGTTCACGGATGACTTCGACGACCAGACCAAGGGCCAGAACCTGGCGCAGGGCTTCATCGACCAGGGTGCGGACATCATCATGCCCGTCGCCGGCCCCGTGGGCCTCGGTGCCGCCGCCGCCGCGCAGGCTGCTGGCAACACCTGGATCATCGGTGTTGACTCCGACTGGACCCTGACGACCGACTACAAGGACATCATCCTCACGTCCGTCATGAAGAACATGGGACCGGCCGTCTACGACGTCGTGAACGAGGCCGCGACCGGCTCCGGCTTCACCAACGACAACTACGTTGGCACGCTTGAGAACGCCGGTGTGGGCCTTGGCACCACGGCGTCGGCCGTGCCCTCCGATGTGCAGGCAAAGCTCACCGAGCTGCAGGCCGGCATCATCGACGGCTCGATCTCGGTCGCGCCGTAAGAGCAGGATCACTGCGGCCATGAACATGGCCGCGAGCGCAGGGGCGCGCCGCATTAGACGCGGCGCGCCCCTAGTGCTTGACTGGGCCTCATGAGCGACGTTGCAAAGGAGCAACCGTGAAACTTGAGCTACGCGGCGTCACCAAGAAGTTCGGCGATTTCACCGCAAACGACGCGATCGATCTCATGATCGAACCGGGCACGGTGCACGCGTTGCTGGGCGAGAACGGCGCCGGCAAGTCCACCCTGATGAACGTCCTCTTTGGGCTGTATGACCCGGACGGCGGCGAGATCCTCATCGACGACAAGCCAGTGGACTTTGACGGTCCGGGCGATGCGATGGCGGCGGGCATCGCGATGGTGCACCAGCACTTCATGCTCGTGCACCCCTTCACGGTTGCCGAGAACGTCATGCTGGGACACGAGCAGGTCAAGGGGCCGTTCAAGCTGCTCGACCTCAACTCCGCGCGCGACAAGGTCCGCGAGATCTCCGCTCGGTTTGGCTTCAACGTGGACCCCGACTCCCTCATCGAGGACCTCCCCGTTGGTGCACAGCAGCGAGTAGAGATCATCAAGGCGCTTTCGCAAAGGGCAGAGGTGCTCATCCTTGATGAGCCAACCGCCGTGCTCACTCCGCAAGAGACGGACGAGCTGCTGGAGATTGTGCGGCAGTTGAGGGACTCGGGCACCGCCGTGGTGCTCATTACCCACAAGCTTCGTGAGGTGCAGGCCATCGCCGACACCATCACCGTCATCCGCCGCGGCAAGGTGGTGGGCACGGCATTGCCTACGGCCTCACGCGAGGAGCTGGCATCGCTCATGGTGGGGCGTGCGGTGACCATGACCGTGGAGAAGGGCCCGGCGAGCCCCAAGGATGTGGTGCTCAGCGTGGAGGGCTTGAGCGTGGTCGACGACCTTGGCGTCACCCAGCTCAAGAACGTGAGCTTTGAGGTGCGTGCCGGTGAGATCCTCGCGATCGCGGGAGTTCAAGGCAACGGCCAGACGGAGCTGACCGAATCGCTTCTCGGTGCCACCACCCCCGTGGCGGGATCCGCGAGCCTCGACGGCAAGAAGATCACGGGCTTGAGCATTGCCGATGTGCTCGACGCCGGGCTCGGCTTTGTACCTGAGGACCGCACAACGGACGGCCTGGTGGCGAACTTCACGATCGCCAACAACCTCATTCTCGACGTCTTTGACCGCGCTCCGTATTCGCAGCGCGGTGCGCTGCGGCCAAGCGTGATCGAGGAGGAGGCCAAGAAGCATGTTGAGCAGTTCGACATTCGCACCACCTCCGTGTTCCTCACGGCTGGGTCGCTCTCGGGTGGCAATCAGCAGAAGGTGGTGCTCGCGCGCGAGCTGTCACGGCCGCTCAAGCTGCTCATCGCGTCGAACCCCACTCGCGGGCTCGACGTGGGATCGATCGAGTTTGTGCACAAGCGCATCATCGCGGAGCGGGATGCGGGCGCCGCGGTGCTCATCGTCAGCTCCGAACTCGACGAAGTGGTCGCTCTCGCCGACCGCATCGCGGTCATGTACCACGGCGAGATTGTGGGCATCGTGCCGCCCGACACGGATCGCGACACCCTGGGACTCATGATGGCTGGGGCACACACTGAGGAGGCTGTGGCGTGAGCGAAGAGACACCTGTTGCTGGTGCCGGCGTTGCCGCCACCACGGCCGCGGACGAGCCGGCCACCGCGTCGGCCCCCGGACGGCCAGACGGCCGCTCCGTCATCCGCGAGATCGTCGAGAGCTCAACCGTCGTCGTCATCCTTGCGGTGGTCGCGTCACTGATCTTGAGTGGCGTTCTCATCCTGCTTGCCGACCCCGACTTCCGGGCCGCGCTGCAGTACTTCTTCTCGCGTCCCGCAGACACCTTCCAAACCGCGGGCGACGCGCTGGGATCGGCATACGGCGCCATTTGGCAGGGCGCCGTCTACAACTCCGGTGCCCCCACATTTGCCACAAAGATCGCGCCGTTCATGCAGACGCTGACGAGCGCCACGCCACTCATCTTTGCGGGGCTCGGCCTCGGCATCGGCTTCCGTGCGGGCCTGTTCAACATTGGTGCGCAGGGCCAGATCCTCATCGGCGCCACCCTTGGTGCCTCCGTGGGCTTCATGATGCACCTGCCGTTCCCGCTGCACCTTGTGCTTGCCGTCATCGGCTGCACCCTTGGCGGTGCGCTGTGGGGATTCATCCCCGGCGTCCTCAAGGCAAAGACCGGCGCTCACGAGGTCATCACGACCATCATGCTCAACTACATCGCGCTGTACCTGGTGGGCTGGCTGCTGTCGCTCGAGGCGTTCCAGCGCGAGGGCTCCGACAACCCGCAGTCGCCAGTTCTCGACACCAGCGCGCAGTACCCCAGGCTGTTCGGCGATCAGTATCAGCTCCACTGGGGCTTCGTTGTCGCGATCCTCGCCGCGGTGTTCGCGTGGTGGCTCATGGAGCGCTCCACGCTTGGCTTCCAGTTCCGCGCGGTTGGTGCAAACCCCTCCGCCGCCAAGACCGCCGGCATGCGAGTGTCAACGATCACGATCCTTGTCATGGTGACTGCCGGTTCGTTCTCCGGCCTGGCCGCCTCCGCGCAGATTCTGGGCACGCAGCCGTCACTCACCACCGGCATCGCCGGGTCCATCGGGTTTGACGCCATCACGGTGGCGCTCCTTGGAGCGTCACGGCCGTTCGGCACCGTCCTTGCAGCGATCCTGTTCGGTGGCCTCAAGGCGGCAGGGCCGGCGCTGCAGGTGCAGGCGGGTCTGCCCGTAGACATCGTGCTTGTCATCCAATCGTTCATCGTGCTCTTCATTGCGGCACCTCCGCTCGTGAGGTTCCTGTTCCGATTGCCCACCCCGCGCATCGTGAAGGAGGTGGCGGCATGACCGCCGTAGCGTCGGCCGCGCCCGAGGTGCCGGCCGTCAGCCTGCGAGCCGCCAAGCAATGGGGTCTTCCCATCACTCTTGGGGTGATCGGGGTGATCGCCCTCGTGGTCTTTGGTCTCGGCACCGAAGGTGGCGCGGAGACATCCTTTGCCTTTTCGTCGGCCGGTGATGCCATTCGCATCCCCGTGCTCACGGTGCCGGCGCGCGTCACGGCGATTGTGCTGTCGTTCATCGCGCTGGGCCTTGCGGGATTCTGTGCCTGGTGCGTACAGCAGGCACGGAAGTTCCCGTGGTGGGCGTCAACGCTGTACGGCATTGCGGTCATCGCGGCGCTCCTGGCCTGGGCGGGGGCGGGCAAGGAGGGCACTAACGTCCAGATCACCGGACTGCTCACGGTGGCTGTGGTGCGTGCCGTCCCACTCGTGTTCGGTGCGCTGTCCGGGCTCGTGTGCGAGCGCTCCGGCATCATCAACATCGCCATCGAGGGCCAGCTGCTGGCCGGTGCGTTCACCGCCGCCGTCGTAGCGTCGGCCGTTGGCAACCCCTACGTGGGTCTCATCGCCGCACCCATCGCGGGCGCCCTTGTAGGGGCGCTGCTGGCGCTGTTCGCCGTCAAGTACTGGGTCAACCAGATTGTGGTTGGCGTGGTGCTGAACGTGCTGGTGGTGGGCATCACAAACTTCCTGTTCGGCACCTTGCTGCGCGAGAATTCCGCGCTCAACCAGCCAAAGCCGCTCGACAAGATCAAGATCCCCCTGCTGGGCGACATCCCGGTCATCGGGCCAACGCTGTTCAATGCCACGCTGCTGGTGTACCTGATGTATGCGGCCGTGATCATCCTGGCGATCATGTTGTTCCGTTCCCGCTGGGGACTGCGCGTGCGCGCCGTTGGCGAGCACCCCACAGCCGCCGACACCGTGGGCATCAAGGTCAACCGCACGCGCGTGCTCAACACCATGTTGGGCAGCGCCATCGCCGGCCTCGGCGGCGCCTTCTTCACCGTGGCGTCGGGCCTTGCGTTCGGCAAGGAGATCACCAGTGGTGCCGGGTATATCGCGCTCGCCGCGATGATCCTTGGCCGCTGGCGCCCCACCGGCGCCCTGATGGCCGCGCTGCTGTTTGGCTTTGCCTATTCGCTCAAGGATCAGCTGGGCATCATCGGCTCGTCCATTCCCTCGCAATTCCTCGCGATGCTGCCGTACCTTGCCACGATCCTCGCGGTCGCGGGCTTCGTTGGCCATGCCAAGCCGCCCGCGGCGGAAGGCATCCCGTACAAGAAATGACAGACATCGATTGGGAGGCCCTTCGCGCGGCCGCGCGGGCCGCAAGCGAGCGCGCCTACGTCCCCTACTCTCACTACCCGGTGGGAGTGGCGGCGCTCACGGACACCGGAAACATCGTCACGGGCGCCAACGTGGAGAACGCCAGTTACGGGCTCACGCTGTGCGCCGAATGCGCGCTGGTGTCCAAGCTGCATACGGATGCGCTTGGCACGCGGCTCGTGGCCTTCGCCTGCGTGGATGCGCACGGCGCGCCCTTGTCGCCGTGTGGCAGGTGCCGGCAATTGCTCTACGAACACGGCGGTCCTCACTTGCTGCTTGATGGGCCCGACGGCCCGGTCACCATGGACGCCATCCTTCCGTGGGCGTTTGGTCCAGAACACCTGACTGGTCCGGAAAGTCTGGAGGAGTCATGAGCGAACCGTTCGACGCCGTGCAGGTGATCATCACCAAGCGTGACGGCGGAGTGATTCCCAACGATCAGATCGATTGGGTGGTAGACGCCTATACCAGGGGCGTCGTTGCGGATGAGCAGATGAGCTCCCTCGCCATGGCGATCCTGCAGCGCGGCATGACGCGCGGCGAAATCGCCCGGTGGACGCACGCCATGATCAACACGGGAGTGCGGCTGGACTTCTCCGGCCTTGGCAGGCCCACCGCGGACAAGCACTCCACGGGGGGAGTAGGGGACAAGATCACCTTGCCGCTGGCGCCGCTCGTGGCGTCGTACGGCGTTGCCGTGCCCCAACTGAGCGGCCGCGGGCTGGGCCACACTGGCGGCACGCTGGACAAGCTGGAGTCTCTCGCCGGGTGGCGCGCTGACGTCAGCAACGATGACATGCACGCGCAATTGCGGGACGTGGGAGCGGTGATCTGCGCCGCGGGCACCGGCCTTGCCCCGGCCGACAAGAAGCTCTACGCGCTGCGCGACGTCACCGGCACCGTGGAGTCCATCCCCATGATTGCCGCCTCGGTGATGTCCAAGAAGATCGCCGAGGGCACGGGCGTGCTGGTGCTCGACGTCAAGGTGGGGTCCGGCGCCTTCATGAAGGACCTGGACCAGGCACGCGAACTGGCCCGCACCATGGTGGACCTCGGCACCGATGCCGGCGTGGTGACCTCGGCGCTGCTGACGGACATGTCCACTCCGCTGGGGCTCGCGATCGGCAACGCCAACGAGGTGGCGGAGTCCATCGAGGTGCTCGCCGGCGGCGGCCCTGCGGACGTGGTTGAGCTCACCGTGGCGCTCGCCCGCGAGATGCTCGCGGGCGTTGGCATGACCGACGTTGACCCCGCCGAGGCGCTCAGCGACGGCCGCGCGATGGACTCCTGGCGGCGCATGATCGAGGCACAGGGGGGCGACCCCGACACCCCGCTTCCCATGTCGCCCCTGGTAGAGGAGGTGCGTGCGGACGCCGACGGCTACGTGACGAGGCTCGACGCTCTCGGCTTTGGCATCAGCGCGTGGCGGCTGGGGGCCGGGCGCGAACGCCAGGGCGCCCCCGTGATCGCCGGGGCGGGCATCATGCTCGCCAAGCAGCTCGGCGACCCTGTACGCAAGGGCGACCTCATCGCCACCTTGCACGCCGAAGACGTCGACCGCATGGCCCGCGGGCTCGCAGCGCTCGACGAGGCCTGCGACGGCACGGGAGCGCTCGCCATTGGGACGCAGCCCGTGCAGCGGCAGTTGGTGCTCGACGAGGTGGGCACACGCTCTTGAGCTCGTGGAACGTCACCGCCATCGCGGCCCGCATCGCGGACACTGTTGGTGGCCGACGCCGATTCACGACCCCTCAGTCCATCGACCGCGCGGTGGGCCTTGCCCACCGCGCGAGCGGCGGTGAGGGTAACATCTACGCGCGTATCTTTGCGCGCACGCTCGCCGGCGCCAATCCCGCCGACAGGAAGGCCCTCGAGACCGCGATCGCCGAAGTGGGCGTGGATCGCGCCGTCGTGGAGCGTGCCGTTGCGTCCGGGGCCCCCGTCGCGGCCGTGGCGGGGCTCGCCGCACGATGGAAGACGTTGCCGGCCCCCGCCCGCGCCCTGGTGAGGGCGCCGCTGAAGGCGGGGAGCGTCGGGCCGGTGAAATGGGGCACAACGCACGCCGTGCAGGTGGACCAGACCACCTGCGGCGCGGCGAGCATGACCGTCATGGCGATGGTCACCGATCCGTTCGTGGCGCTGTGGGTGGCCACCGGCCAGACCATTGCGGGGTACATGCCTCCCGAGGTGCTGCGCTGCGAGGCGGCCCGGTTGCCCGCGCACACTCTCGGCGATCGGTGGAATGCTCTCCAGCGCGCCACCCATACCGCCACCACGCAGGGGGCCGTGGGGCCGCTGCCGTGGCCCAAGTCACTGGGGACGCCGCCGTGGCGCGTGGACAACGTGGCGCGCTGCGCGGGGCTGCGGCTGCGCGGATTCGTGATCGACGATGGCCGGCCGGATGATCTCGCCGCGGGCATCGCCCACGCCTCTGCGGCCGTGGAGGACGGCATCCCCGTGCCCGCCTACGTGGGCGGGGATGTGTCGCTCGGGTTGGACACCGTGGTGCCCCGGCATGTGGTGCTGATTGTGGGGCGCGACGGGGACTCATTGCGGGTATATGAGCCTGGTTCGGGTGCGGTGCACGGTGTTCCCGTGTCCCAGCTGTCGCTGCCTCACGGCAGGCTCGCGGCGCTGGGGAACTGGACGCGGCTCGTGTGGCTCGTGCTGCCAACGCCGCGCTCTTAGTGCTCTGAGTGCTCTGAGTGCTCTGAGGCGGCGAGGCTAGCTGCGCAGCACCTTCTCCATGGCCTTGCCACGTGCCAGCTCGTCCACGAGCTTGTCGAGGTAGCGGATCTGCCGGGTGAGAGGGTCCTCGATGTCCTCCACCCGCATCCCGCAGATCACCCCAGTGATCTTGGCGGCGTTGGGGTTGAGGTGTGCGTTCGCGAAGAAGTCCTCGAAGCTGGTGCCCGCCTCAAGGTGCTCGGCCACGGCGGCCGCGCTGTAGCCGGTGAGCCACGTGATGACCTCGGTGAGTTCCTCGGTGGTGCGGCCCTTGCGCTCCAGCTTGGCGACGTAGTGCGGGTACACGCTCGCCACCGGCATTGCCACGAGCTTGTGCATGCGGTCCGCCATCCGTCCAGGGTAGCCCTCGCGTTAGCCTTGACGCATGACCCTCACCCACGACGAGATCGTCGCCCTGCCCAAGGTGCTGCTGCACG
>Ga0222423_1000998_pt1 | contig 14588 bp, 14 predicted proteins | sample 3A0metagenome_FD_182472 | JGI IMG/M metagenome (GOLD analysis project Ga0222423, IMG submission 182472) | Enriched microbial communities from leaf-cutter ant dump, University of Wisconsin, Madison, United States - 3A0 (version 2) | ecosystem: Environmental > Terrestrial > Nest > Insects nest >...
GCCGCGTGGTGCTGGACCGGGGTCAGATGGGCGGCGTGGCGCTGGGTTCGCCCGTGATGGACGAGGCGGGCGTGCTGGGCCAGGTCACGCGCATCTTCCCGCTGGTGAGCGAGGTCACTCTGCTGGTGGACCGCGACCAGACCATCCCCGTGCTGAACATCCGCACCGGCGTGCGCGGCGTGGCCTACGGCGACCCGGTGGCAGGCCACGGCGGTGGCATGGAGCTGCGCTTCATGCCCGCCAACGCCGACATCCGCGAGGACGACCTGCTCACCACCAGCGGCGTGGACGGCCTGTACCCGCCCGGCCTGCCCGTGGCCCGCGTGGTGCGGGTGGAGCGCCGGGCCGACTCGGCCTTTGCGCGCATCTACTGCCAGCCCCTGGCCCAGGTGCAGGGCGCGCGCCACGTGATGGTGCTCACGCCGCTGGCCGAAAACGCGCTGCCCCGGCCCGAGCCCGCCCAGCCTGCGCCCGCCCGGAAAGGGGGCCGCAAATGATCATGCCGCGCGGCGAGCCGCTGCTGCTGCCGGTCAACCCCGTGTTCATCGCCGCCAGCCTGGCGGCGGGGCTGGCGATCAACATGCTGCCGCTGGGCCGCGTGGTGTGGATGCCCGACCTGCTCATGGTGCTGCTGGTCTTCTGGGGCGTACACCAGCCGCTGCGCATCGGCATGGGCACGGCCTTCGTGCTGGGTCTGTGCATGGACGTGAGCCAGTCGGCGCTGCTGGGGCAGCACGCGCTGTCGTACACCGTGCTGTCGTTCGGCGCCATCGCCATCCACCGCCGCCTGCTGTGGTTCAGCGTGCCCTCGCAGGCGCTGCAGGTGCTGCCGCTGTTCGCGCTGGCGCATGCGGTGGAACTGCTGCTGCGCATGGTGGCCGGGGGCATCTTCCCGGGGCTGTGGAGCTTTCTCGCGCCGGTGCTGGAAGCCGTGCTCTGGCCCCTGGCGAGCTGGGTGCTGCTGGCGCCCCAGCGCCGCCCGCCGGACGCCGACCAGAACAGGCCCCTGTAAGCATGACCGAACTGCGCAACAGCGAGGCCGACGCATCGCGTTTCCGCCTGCGCGCCTTCGTCGTCGGCGCGGTGGTGTTCTTCGCCTTCGGCCTCATCGTGGCGCGGCTGGTCTTTTTGCAGGTCATCCGGCACGAAGACCTGGCCGCCCAGGCCGAAAGCAACCGCACGGCGGTGGTGCCCATCGTGCCCAACCGGGGGCTCATCCTGGACCGCAACGGCGTGGTGCTGGCCACCAACTACTCGGCCTACACGCTGGAGATCACGCCCTCGCGCGCGGGCGTGCTGGACGAAACCATCGACGAACTGGCCAAGGTGGTGGACATCCAGCACCGCGACCGGCGGCGCTTCAAGCGGCTCATGGAAGAGTCGCGCAACTTCGAATCCCTGCCCATTCGCACGCGGCTGACCGACCAGGAGGTGGCGCGCTTCACGGCCCAACGCTACCGCTTTCCGGGCGTGGACATCAAGGCGCGGCTGTTCCGCAACTACCCGTTGGGCGAGGTGGCGAGCCACGCTATCGGCTACATCGGCCGCATCAACCAGCGCGAGAAGGAGCGCATCGAGGACTCCGACGACGCGGCTAACTACCGGGGCACGGACTACATCGGCAAGCTGGGCGTGGAGCAGAGCTTCGAAACCGCGCTGCACGGCACCACCGGCTTCGAGCAAATGGAAACCTCGGCCGGCGGGCGCGCCGTGCGCAAGCTCTCCAGCCACGCGGCCACGCCGGGCGACAGCGTGATGCTGTCCATCGACATCCAGCTGCAAAAGCTCATCGAAGAGCTGTATGGCAGCCGCCGCGGCGCGCTGGTGGCCATCGACCCGCGCAACGGCGAGATCCTGGCGCTGGTCTCCAAGCCCACGTTCGACCCCAACCTCTTCGTCGAAGGCATCGACGTGGAGAACTGGACGGCGCTCAACGAATCCATCGACAAGCCCCTGCTGAACCGCGCCCTGCGCGGCACCTACCCGCCCGGCTCCACCTACAAGCCCTTCATGGCGCTGGCCGCGCTGCAGCTGAACAAGCGCTCGCCCAGCCTGGTGGTGAGCGACCCGGGCTTCTACACGTTCGGCGGCCACACCTTCCGCAGCCACGAGGGAGGCCTGGGCGGCGTGGACATGCACCGCGCCATCCAGTTCTCCAGCAACACCTACTTTTACTCGCTGGCCGTGGAAATGGGCGTGGATGCCATCCACGACTTCATGAAACCCCTGGGCTTTGGCCAGGTCACCGGCATCGACCTCAACGGCGAGCTGCGCGGCACGCTGCCCAGCACCGAATGGAAGCGCAACACCTACAAGCGCGCCGACATGAAGCGCTGGTTCCCAGGCGAGACGGTGTCGCTGGGCATTGGCCAGGGCTACAACAACTTCACCATGCTGCAGCTCGCGCTGGCCGAGGCCACCCTGGCCAACGGCGGCACACGCTTTCGCCCGCACATGGCCAAGGCCGTCAAGGACTCGGTCACCGGCGCGGTGACGGAAATCGCCCAGCCGCCCGGCGAGAGCCTGGGCTATTCATCCAAAAACGTGGAGATCGTGCGCAACGCGCTGGTCGCCGTGAACAAGGGCGGCACGGGCACGCGCGTGTTTGCGGGCGCACCCTACACCTCGGCGGGCAAGACCGGCACGGCCCAGGCGGTGAGCCTGGGGCAGAACGTGAAGTACAACGCCCGGCTGCTCGAAGAGCACCAGCGCGACCACTCCCTCTTCGCCGCCTTCGCGCCGGCCGAGGAGCCGACCATCGCGCTGGCGCTGATCGTCGAGAACGCGGGCTTCGGTGCTGCCCATGCCGCTCCCATTGCGCGCCGGGTGTTCGACTACTGGCTGCTGGGCGACTACCCCAGTGAGGAAGACATCGCCGCCGTGCAAAAGGGCCAGGCCGGGGCGCCCATCGGCAAGCCGCGCAAGGTGGCGGATGTACCTCTGATGGCGCCTTGAAGTATCAAAAGGATAGCTACCAGCGCTTGCTGCAAAAGCGCTGGAGGCCATTTTTACTAAGATCTTTGCGCGGCATCGTCCCTGTCAAGCCGCTCCAGGATCGCCAGCGCCTGGGCGGCGTCGCCGCTTGCCGCCAGGGTGCGAAAGCGTGTTTCCACGTCGAAGGCCGCAATGGCCTGGGTGCTGAGTTCTTCCACCAGTTTGTTGATGGAGAGGCCCCGGTTGCGCGCCAGGGATTTCAGGCGCTGTGCTGTGTCGTCGGGTAGGCGGATGGTCAGGGTGCTCATGGCGATTCCTCCAGGTATTGGGCAGGGGTCAGAATGCGCAGCCGAGGCCAGGCCAACTCGCCCCTGCGCAGGTCGCGCACGTTGTGCGTCACGATGGCCTGGGCATCGCCCGCCACGGCGAGTTCGATCAGATGGTTGTCGCCCTCGTCCGGCAGATTGGGGCGCCAGCCGAAATACACATGCACCCAGCGGCTCTTTTGCGCCAGCGCGGCCAGCACCTGCTGGCGCTCCTGCGGCGTGGTGGCCGGGGTCCATACGTCGCGCCCGAGCAGATCTTCATACTCTTGCCACAAGGCATTGCCGAACAGTGGCGTCGCCTGCCCCCGCAGCACGCGATACAGCACCTGGCGCGAGGCGCCGCCGCCCGAGCGCAGGGCTGACACGAAGACATTGGTGTCCAGGACGATCCGGTGCATGGGGTTGATGCTAGCGCATGTGCAGTCATTTCATGCGGCCGTGGCAGGCTGTAGTGCTCGTGGAAATTCTATTTTGATAGCTGCCATCGCTTGCCAAATAAGCGCTGGAGACTGATTTGACTGTTATTCAACCTGGGCGAGCCACTGAGTCAAAAGCGGCCCCCTGCGCTCCTGCGGCAAGCGCTCCAGGGCCAGCAGCAGTGCGGCGATCTCGTCGTCCTCGCAGTACAGGTAGGCCAGTGGCACGCCCAGCGCGTCGGCGATCAGCCGGGCGGTCTTGACGGGGGGCTCGTGGGTGCCCAGCTCGTACCGGCTGATCCGTGCCCGGCTGGCGGATTCGTCGATGCCGATCTCCACCCCGACTTTCTCCTGCGACCACGCCAACGCCTCTCGCCGGGACCGCATGCGGCGGCCCATGACGCTGGTCTCGTAGTCGGTTTCGGAACCCATGTCACGAGTTTCGTGACCGTGCTATATTCAGTCGTCACGAAAAACGTGACGTCCAAATGAGGCCCTATGAACCGATTCATCGTCATCGCCCTCATCGTTGCGGCGGGCTGGTATGGCAATCACCACTACAAGCAGCACGAATCGGCGCAACCCGCTGCCCAGCAGGAGTCCTTGCCGCTGGTGTCACAGGCTTCGTCTTCCGAAGTGTTCCGCTGCGATGGCCGTACGCACTGTTCCCAGATGACCTCATGCGCCGAGGCCACCTACTTTCTCAAGAACTGCCCTGGGACGAAGATGGACGGCGATGGCAACGGCGTGCCTTGCGAGCGCCAGTGGTGTACTGCCGGGCAGGGTGGAGTGAATGAAGATCATAGTGGCCGCCGGAGATTCAAATGAAAATTTGATAGCTGCTAGCGCTTGCTGCATAAGCGCTGGAGGCCATTTTGACTAGGATTCCTGCGCCCCAGGTCGCACCTGGCTGAACACCAGTGCTGCCACGATCAGCGCCGCCCCGGCGAGCCCCGCCCAGCCCAGGCGTTCGCCCAACAGCACCCAGGCCGTGAGGGCGGCGAACACCGGCTCCAGCCCGAATACGATGGCGCTGCGCAGGGCATCCACGCGCTGCTGGCCCCAGGCTTGCAGGGTGACCACCACCACGCTGGCCAGCAGGCCCAGGTAGAGCAAGGCCACCCAGGCATCCACGGGCAGGCGTGCGGCGGATTGCAGCAGAGTGCCCAGGCCATCGTTGCGCGTGATCAGCAGCATGAGGGTGGACGCCAGCGCCATCACCGTGGCCTGCGCGGCGGCCATGCGCGTGGCGCGCAAAGGGTGCACCGCGTTGCGGCGCGCGCATTCCTCCAGCGCCAGGATGTAGACGGCGTAGAAGACGGTGCTCGCCAGCGTCAGCGTATCGCCCAGGTTCCAGGGCTCGTTCTCGTGGAACATCAGCACCATGCCCGCGCAGGCCATGGCGCAGGCAGCCCAGAGCTGCCAGCCGTAGCGGCGGCCCAGGACGGCCATGGCGATCAGCGGCACCACCAGCACGTTCAGGCCGGTCACGAAGGCGTTGCGGTTGCTGCTGGTGCGCGCCAGCCCCTCGATCTGCAGCCAGAACGCCAGGAACAGCAGCACGCCCAGGGCGCAGCCCCAGCGCCGCTCGGGGCGCCGCATGCCGCGCCACAGCGGCGCGAGCACGGCCAAAGCGATGGCGAAGCGCAGCCAGATGATCTGCAGCGCATCGAGCCGGGCGGAAAGCAGTTTCATGGCGGGGAAGGTGGTGCCCCACACCACGGTCACCGCCAGCAGGGCCAACAGGCCAAGACGTTCTGGACGCATCAATAAAAAAGGCTGGCCCGAGGCCAGCCCGTGAGTACCAAAGATGTGGATCAGTTGAACAGGTAGCGTGCCTGCAGGTTCAGGCGCAACATGTCGCCCTGCTGGCCGTCGAAGGTGGTGCGGCGGCCGCCGATCAGCTCGCCGCCCAGTTCCACGTTCTTGATCGGCAGGTAGTACATGCCGGCATGCCATTGGTACAGCTTGCGGTTGCCTTCGGCGCCGTAGGCGTCCACGTAGGCGTCGCCCAGCTTGTGGCGCGAGCGCACCATGCCCAGCGACACGGTGCCGCGCAATTGTTCGCTGAAGGCGTTGGTCAGGCCCAGCACCACGCCGTGCGAGCGGTCCAGGCGCACGGTGCCGCCGTCCAGCACCGGGTAGTTGGCGCCCACCAGGTAGGCGCCGTCGCCGTCGCCGTCCAGGCGCGTGTATTGCGCCATCAGTGTGGCGGTGCCGGTGAGCTTGTAGCCCGCGCCCAGGCCGAAGCCGGTGCCGCGCTTGCCCACGCCGTCCACGCGCTGCTCGTGCGAGAGCAGGCGGGCGTTCACGTTGCCCCAGTCGAAGGCCTTGTCCACGCGGGCCACGAAGTTCAGGCCCTTGGCGCCGTCGGTGGGCTCTTCCAGCGCGAACTGGAACTTGGCCAGGTCGGGGTTGTTGTAGGTGTAGCGGATCTGGGCCGGGCGGCGGAAGGTGGCGCCGGGCGGGCCGTTGAAGTCCACGGTCTCGGGCAGGTTGTCCACGTCCATGAAGGTGGACCAGGTCTGGCCGATCAGCCAGCCCGCGTATTCGCCGTAGGCATGGCGCAGGCGCAGGCGGCCCCGGTTGCATTCGCTGCCGCAGTAGGCGTAGAAGTCGGCCTCGATCTTGGTGTTGAAGGTGCCGATGCCGGTGGGTGTGGAAGTTTCGAAACCGAAGCGCGAGGTCTGCGCCGTCAGGCTGCTCTTGCCGCCGCGCACGTCGCCCAGGGGCTGCTCCATCAGGTTGGTGAAGGTGTCGCCGGGGGCCGTGCCCTTGAAGTCCTTGACCAGGTTGGCCTCGGCGTAGCCGTACACGCGGATCGACGTTTCGCTGCCGGGCAGGCGGAAGCTGCCGGGGATGTCGCCCAGCACCACGGCGTCCTGCTGCTTGAGTTCGACCGCTTCGATGCGGTCGTTCCAGGCCGACGCGGAGGCGGCGGGCGCGGGCTGCTGGGCCTGTTGCGCCTTGAGCTGGTTCAGCTCGGCGCGCAGGGCCTTCAGCTCATTGCGCAGGTCTTCGAAATCCTTGGCGGTCTGGGCAGAGGCTGCGGGTGGCAGGCTGCACAGGCCGGCGGCCAGCAGGGCGAGGAACGTGTGGTTCAGTTTCATGGGGACACTCCGGTAGAAGCTTGGGGGTTGTGGTGCCGCAAGGGCCTGGATCTCAGGCGGTCATGCGGTCAGGTCGTCATGCGTCCGATGAAGGCGCGGATGCGGTCGTTGGCGGGGTTGTTGAAGAACTCTTGCGGCGGCGCGTCGTGCGCGATGCGGCCCTGGTCGAAGAACATGACGCGGTCGGCCACCTCGCGAGCGAAGCCCATCTCGTGCGTCACCACGATCATGGTCATGCCGCCGCGCGCCAGTTCGCGCATCACGTCCAGCACCTCCTGCACCATCTCGGGGTCGAGCGCGCTGGTGGGCTCGTCGAACAGCATCACCTGGGGCTGCATGGCCAGGGCGCGGGCGATGGCCACGCGTTGCTGCTGCCCGCCCGAGAGCTGCCAGGGGTACTTGTGCGCGTGGTCCTGCATGCCCACGCGGGTGAGCAGGGCCAGGGCCTGCTCGTTGGCCTGGGCGCGCGGCGTGCGGCGGATGCGGCGCGGTGCCAGCGTCACGTTGTCCAGCACGCTCATGTGGCCGAACAGGTTGAACTGCTGGAACACCATGCCGACTTCGCTGCGCTGCTTTTGCAGCACGTGCGGGTCGTCGCCCACGGGCTCGCCGCCGATGGTGATGGTGCCGCTGTCGTGCGGCTCCAGGCGGTTGATGGCGCGCAGCAGCGTGCTCTTGCCCGAGCCCGAGGCGCCGATGATGACGGTGACCTCGCCGGTGTTGAAGGTGGTGGACACGTCCTTGAGCACCTGGTGCGCGCCGAACGACTTGCACACGCGGTCGGCCACGATGAAAGGCGTGCCGCGGCTCATTTGCTCCGCCCTTCCACGTCGAAGCGGTACTCGACGGCGTTGGAGATCTGCGTGACCAGCGTGGTCAGCAGCAGGTAGGTGACGGCCACGGTGGACAGCGTGGCGATGGGCTGGAACGTGGCCGACTGGATGCGGTTGCCCACGTTGGTCAGCTCCACCACGCCGATGGCGTAGGCCAGCGACGAGTCCTTGAGCAGCGCCACGAAGTTGCTCACCAGCGGCGGCAGCGAAATCTTGAATGCCTGCGGGAACACCACGTCCAGGAACACGTGCACGCGGCCCAGGCCCAGCGCTTTCGCCGCCTCGGTTTGCCCGCGCGGCACGGCCAAGAGGCCCGCGCGGATGGCCTCGGCGTTGTAGGCGCCCACGTTCAGCCCCAGGGCCACCACGGCGGCGGCAAAGTCCGGCAGGTTGAGCCCCGGCACCAGCACCGGCAGCGCGAAGTACACGAACAGGATCTGCACCAGCAGCGGCGTGCCGCGGATGACCCAGATGTAGAAGCTTGCCACCCAGCGCACGGCCGCCCAGCGCGCGGTGCGGGCCAGGGCCGCGCCGGTGCCCAGCACCAGCCCCACGCTGCCGCTGACCAGCGTGAGCCACAGCGTGGTGCGCGCGCCATCGGAGAACGCCTGGGCGTTCGGGCCGATGGGTTCAGGCAGAAAGGCCAGCAGCTGGCCGAGCAGCGCCAGCACCAGCACCATCAGGATGATGGCCGAGACGAGCGTGGCGTTGCTGCGCTGCTGGCGGCTCCAGCGCTGCGGCCAAAAGGCGGTGAGCATGGGAAAGAAGAAAGACGCTGGCGTGCCTGCTTACTGGCAGCGGACGTCTTCGTTGAAGTACTTCTTGGACAGCGCGGCGTAGCTGCCGTCGGCCATGACTTCGGCGAGGGCCTTGTTCCAGGCGCCGGCCAGCGAGCTGTTGCCCTTGGCCACGGCGGCGGCGATGCGCTCGATGAAGAGCATCTCGCCGGCCTTGAAGCCCGCGCCGGGGTTTTTGTCGATCACGGCCTTGGCGACGAAGCGGTCCGTCACCCAGGCGTCCACGCGGCGCGAGGCCAGGGCGCTGCGGGCGTCCACGTCGGTGGGGAAGTTCTTCATTTCCTTGATGGAGGAGACCTTCTGCACGTTCTCCAGGTAGCTCGTGCCCGTCTGCACGGCCACCACCTTGCCGGCCAGGTCTTTGGCGCTCTTGATGGCCGGGTCCATGGCGATGATCATGCCGCCCGAGCAGTAGTGCGGGTCGGTGAAGGTCACGGCCTTGGCGCGCTCTTCGGTGATGCCGTGCGAGGCGATCACCAGGTCCCAGCGGTCCTGGCGCAGGCCGGTCAGCAGGGCGTCGAAGCCCAGCGTCTTCCACTGGATGGCCAGGCCCATCTTCTTGGCCACGAGTTCGGCCACTTCCACCTCGAAGCCCGTCAGGGTGGTGCCATTGAAGAAATTGAACGGGGCGAACTGGCCTTCGGTCGCGACGAGGAGCTTGCCGTCCTTCTTCACGGCGTCCAGCGTGCGGGCCTGGGCGGCGAATGCGGCGCAGAGCGCGATGGCGGTGGCTACGGCCTTGAACAATTTCATGGAATGGGTCCTGTCCGGGGTATTTCAGGTACAAAAAATCCGGCATGCGGGTAAGCAGGCCGGAGACGGGTTTTGCAGGGGCAGGCATCGCGATACACGAAGCCTGCCGTCATCAAGTGGTCACGATTATAAAGACGGCCCCCTGGCGCGGAAGCTGGGGGAGACCCCCACGGGGCGGCTTTGTGCCAATTCGCAACAGGTTGGATTAGAGGCGCCTCCCGGTTCCCGGGGGGCGCAGTCCTAGCGCAGGAAGGCGTCGTAGCCCGTCTTGAGGATCAGCGTGCTGACCACCAGGATGAAGATCCCGCGCACGAAGCCGGTGCCGTGCTTGAGCGCCAGGTGCGTGCCCAGCAGGCTGCCCACCACGTTGGCCACGGCCAGCGTCACTGCGAAGTGCCACCAGACATGGCCCTTGGCCGCGAACAGCACGATGGCCGCGACGTTGGTCGCGCAGTTGAGCAGCTTGGCCGATGCCGAGGCGTTGAGGAAGTCGTAGCCCAGCAGCCGCACGAACAGGAAGACGAAGAAGCTGCCGGTGCCCGGCCCGAAGAAGCCGTCGTAGAAGCCGATCAGCACGCCGATGAGGCAGGCGGCCACCGCCTCGGCCGTGCCCGCGAAGCGCGGCGTGTGGTGGCGGCCCAGATCCTTCTTGGCCAGGGTGTAGGCCAGCACGGCCAAGAGGACCAGCGGCAGCAGCTTGCGCAAAAAGTCTGCCGACATCACCGTGACGGCCCAGGCCCCCGCGAACGAGCCCGCGAACCCGGCCGCCGCCGCCGGCAGCATGGCGCGCCAGCGGATCTGCACGCGCCGGCTGTACTGCCAGGTGGCCATGGCCGTGCCCCACACCGAGGCCGCCTTGTTGGTGCCCAGCAGCGTGGCGGGCGGCGCGCTGGGAAACGCCGCGAACAGCGCCGGCACCATCACCAGCCCCCCGCCGCCCACGATCGCGTCCACGAAGCCCGCGAGCAGCGAGGCCAGAGTGATGAAAATCCATTCCATCGCAGGATTGTCGCACCCCGGCTGCTATCGATTCGGGACCGCGCGGGCAAGAAAAAGGCGCTGGGATCGCCGGTTTGTTTGGCATGATGGTGCCTGTCACAATTCGTGACAAGAAAATACAGCAACATGCAAAACAGACATTTCTTGCGCCGATGCCTGCAGGCGGGCGCTGCTCTGGGCGGGGCGCTGTGGGCGGGCGGCGCCATGGCGGCCGCCGCCGGCACGGTGACCTATGCGCCCGTGGGTGATGCCGCATCCGTCCCGCTGCTGACGGACATCGGGCTGCCGTTGCTGGCGGCGCTGGTCGCCGTCGCGGCGTTCCGGGGGCTGCGCAACCGCGCGGCGGGGCGGCCGCTGGCGTCCGTGGCGGCGTTGGCCGTTCTGGCGGCAGGCGGCTGGGCGGCCGGGAGGCTGGAGCCTTCCGCGGCCCATGCTGCGCCGGCACCGCTGTATTCCTTGAGTTCCGCGTCGGGGGGCACGGTGTCCGTGGATGAGATCTATGAAGGCCAACAGGTCACGTTGACGAACAACACGCCGAAGATGCTCAAGATTTCCAGCGTGCAAGCCGCGATCGGCTACACGCTGACTCTCGCGATGAGCAGTTGCACTTCCGGCGTCACGGTGTTGCCGCCCCTTGCGTCCTGCACGGTGCAATTTGATTGAATGGATGCGGTATCCGTGCATCGGCAGCGCATAGAGGCTGAATGGGGATAGCCCGGCAGGCGTGTTGCCGCTCGTGATGGTGGGCATGGCGCTTGCCCACCACGCTTCTGCCCGGCCAGAAAGAAAAAAGGCGCTGGGATCGCCAGCGCCTGAAAAAAAGCCGCACCTCGTTGGGTGCTTGAATTTGGTTATTGGTTGAAAGAGTGTCTCCTCGGGCCCCTCGCATGGCACACCGAAGCGCGCTTTCGAGTGGCGTAACTGTAACGGCCGCACCCCGGTGGTGCATTGGGGGTTTCCCGCCCCCTTTTCGGGCGCCGCGGGCCCGTTTTTCCCTTCGGATCGGGGGCGCCGGCTGGCATGGCTCGTGCAACGGCGCCTGTAACAAATTGCGAAGGGAGCGTCCATGCGGGCAGTCATTCACCGGTTCATCGCGGTCGTTTCGTTGTGCCTCGGGCCGTGCACGGCGGCGCTGGCGCAGGCCGCCGCGCCCACCCGCCCCGCAGTGGTGGCGCTGGACGCCATCAACGCGGCCGACACCGCGTGGATGATGACCTCCACCGCCCTGGTGCTGCTCATGACGCTGCCGGGCGTCGCCCTGTTCTACGCCGGCATGGTGCGCAGGAAGAACGTGCTCAACACCATGGCCAGCGTGGTCGCCATCGCCGCGCTGGTCAGCCTGCTGTGGTTCGCCGCGGGGTACTCGCTGGCCTTCACCCCGGGCAGCGGCTGGCTGGGCGGGTGGGACCGCATGGGCTTTGCCGGGCTCGACTTCCAGCTCGAACAGGGCCGGCTCTCCGTGAGCCACGTGGCGCCGCACATCCCCGAATCCGTGTACGCGATGTTCCAGCTCACGTTCGCCATCATCACGGCGGCGCTGCTGGTGGGGGCGTTCGTGGAGCGCATGCGCTTTTCGGCCATGCTGGTCTTCACGGGCCTGTGGACGCTGCTGGTCTATGCCCCGATCGCCCACTGGGTGTGGGAGCCGGGCGGCTGGCTGGCGCAGATGGGCGCGCTGGACTTCGCCGGCGGCTCGGTGGTGCACATCAACGCGGGCGTGGCCGGGCTGGCCTGCGCCTGGTTCCTGGGCCGCCGCACGGGCTACGGGCGCGAGGCCTTCGAGCCCTACAACCTGGGCTTCACCATGGCCGGCGCGGCTTTGCTGTGGGTGGGGTGGTTCGGCTTCAACGCGGGCTCGGCCGTGGCGGCCGACGGGCGTGCGGGGCTGGCCATGGCCGTCACGCACGTGGCGGCGGCGGCGGGCGCCCTGGCGTGGATGGCGGGCGAATGGGTGGTGCGCGGCCGCCCCTCGCTGCTGGGACTGTGCTCCGGCCTGGTGGCGGGGCTGGTGGCCATCACGCCCGCGGCCGGGTTCGTCACGCTGGGCTCCGCGGCGGTGATCGGCCTGGTGGCCGGCCTTGCGTGCTACTGGGGCGCCACGGGGCTCAAGCGCCTGTTGGGGGCCGACGACTCGCTGGACGTCTTCGGCGTGCACGGCATCGGCGGCATCGTGGGCTCGCTGCTCACGGGCGTGCTGGCCAGCCGGACGGTGGGGGGCGTGCCCGGCAGCCTCGCCACCCAGGCCATCGGGGTGGGCGCGGTGATGGCCTACAGCCTGGCGGCGACGGCCGCGCTGCTGTGGATCACCAACTTTGCGATGGGCCTGCGCGTGGACGAGCAGAGCGAGCAGACCGGGCTGGACATCGCCCAGCACCGTGAGCGTTTGGGGGGCTGAGGACGCCATGCCCGACACCGACCGACTCGCCATCGCCGCCCACCTGCACGTGCTGCTGCGCCGCAAGACGGGGCGCGTGACCGACACCGAATGGATGGCCGCCAACGCCGACTATGCGCTGGAGATCGTGCGCTTCGCGCGCCAGCGCGCGCAGGAGGACGACGTGCCCGAGCTGGCCGAATGGGCTGCCCGGCTGGAGCAGGCCGTGCACGCGGCGCCGCCCGAGGCCCGCCGCCCCTTGCTGGACGTGGCCGCCCAGGCCGTGCGCCAGCGCATCGCGCCGCCCCCGCCGCCGGAGACTCCCCGCTATGTGGGAGGCATTCGCTGACGGTTCAGGCGGCCTTGCGCGCCTGGAGAATCCACTCCGCCGCCTTCTCCGCGATCATCAGCGTGGGCGAGTTGGTGTTGCCGCTGGTGATGGTGGGCATGGCACCCGCGTCCACCACGCGCAGCCCGGCGATGCCGCGCACGCGCAGCTGCGAATCCAGCACGGCCATCGGGTCGTCGTCACGTCCCATCTTCGTCGTGCCCACGGGGTGGAAGATGGTGGTGGCGATGTCGCCCGCCAGGCGTGCCAGGTCCTCGTCGCTCTCGAACTGCGGGCCGGGCTTCCATTCCTCGGGCTGGTACTTGGCCAGGGCGGGCTGTGCGGCGATGCGGCGCGTCACGCGCAGGCTGTCGGCGGCCACCTTGCGGTCCTCGGGCGTGCTCAGGTAGTTGGGGGCGATGGCCGGGGCGGCCTTGAAGTCCGCGCTCTTGATCCGCACGCTGCCCCGGCTCGTGGGGTTGAGGTTGCACACGCTGGCGGTGAAGGCCGGAAAGCTGTGCAGCGGCTCGCCGAAGGCGTCGAGCGACAGCGGCTGCACGTGGTATTCGATGTTGGGCCAAGGCTGGCCGGGGTCGCTGCGCGTGAAGGCGCCAAGCTGCGAGGGCGCCATGCTCATCGGGCCGCTGCGCTTCATCGCGTACTCCAGCCCGATGCGGGCCTTGCCCCAGAGCGAGCCGGCCATGGTGTTGAGCGTCTGCACGCCGCCGACCTTGTACACCGCGCGGATCTGCAGGTGGTCCTGCAGGTTGGCGCCCACGCCCGGCAGGTCCTGCACCACGGCGATGCCATGCTGGCGCAGCAGCTCTGCGGGGCCGATGCCCGAGAGCTGCAGCAGCTGGGGCGAGTTGACCGCGCCCGCGCAGAGGATCACCTCGCCCGTGGCATGGGCCGTGACCATCTCGTGCCCGTCCCATACCTGCACGCCGGTGCAGCGGCGCGTGCCGTCGGGCTGGGTCTCGATGAGCAGTTTTGTGGCGTGCGCGGCCGTCCACATCTCGAAGTTGGGCCGGCCGTAGCAGGTGGGCCGCAGGAAGGCCTTGGCCGTGTTCCAGCGCCAGCCGGCCTTCTGGTTCACCTCGAAATAGCCCACGCCCTCGTTGCTGCCGCCGTTGAAGTCGTCGGTGGCCGGGATGCCCGCCTGCTGCGCGGCCTGGGCGAAGGCGTCCAGCACGTCCCAGCGCAAGCGCTGCTTCTCCACGCGCCACTCGCCGGTGCTGCCGGTGGCCTTGTTGCCGTGCAGGCGCTTGAAGTTCTCGTTCACGCCCTCGGGCTTGTCCAGGCGCCAGTGGTCCTCGTGGCGGCGGAAGTAGGGCAGGGCGTTGTCCCAGCGCCAGCTGGCGTCGCCCGTCAGCTCGGCCCACTGGTCGTAGTCGCGCGCCTGGCCGCGCATGTAGATCATGCCGTTGATGCTGCTGCAGCCGCCCAGCGTCTTGCCGCGCGGGTAGCGCAGCGTGCGGCCGTTCAGGCCCGCGTCGGGCTCGGTCTGGTAGAGCCAGTCGGTGCGCGGATTGCCGATGCAGTACAGGTAGCCCACGGGGATGTGGATCCAGTGGTAGTCGTCCTTGCGCCCGGCCTCGATGAGCAGCACGCGGTGGCGGCTGCTGGCGCTCAGGCGGTTGGACAGCAACGCGCCTGCGGTGCCGCCCCCGATGATGATGGTGTCAAACGTGGTGTCGCTCATGGGCAGAGGGCAATGC